>JAABUK010006967.1_pt1 | contig 16559 bp, 20 predicted proteins | sample 5559141 | NCBI WGS metagenome assembly JAABUK01 (sample SAMN10711869, study PRJNA513367) | rock metagenome | isolation source: Antarctica rocks | place: Antarctica: Victoria Land, Pudding Butte nord | collected 2016-01-03
GCTGCCAATGCCAGAGTGGCCACTGCTGTCACCAAGACCAGTGTTGCCATGGCCATGACCGGTGCTGCCACTGCTTGTGTTGCTGCCATAGCCAGTGCCAGTGTTGCCAGTGCCGGTACCTGTGCCTGCCATGGTGCCACCGCTGCCACTGCCAGTGTTGCTGCTGTCATAGCCTGTGCCTGTGCCACTGCCTGTGTCCTTGGAGGCGCTGTGCTCATTGGTGCCTGGGATGTAGCTCTTGGCTTTGGCTGCTGTTGAGCCCTCAGTGCCAGTGCCTGTTCCAGTGTAGCCGCTGCCAGTGCCAGTGCCTGTGAGGCCGCTGCCTGTGCCAGTGCTGCCATATGAGATGTCTGTGGGGTACTCAGTGGCTTGGTGTACTCCAGCTCCCTTCAGGATAGGGGTGCTGGACAGGTTGTCGTTCACGACGACGTCATGAGCACCAAAGTGGCTGGAGCCGATGACACCAGTGCCTGTAGCACCAGCTGAGCCAGTGCCAGTGTAGCCAGTGCCAGTTGAGCTGGTGCCCTTTGTAGCAGCGTGCTCATCGGTGCCTGGGATGTGGCTCTTGGTCTTGGCTGCTGTTGCGCTTTCCGTGCCTGTGCCAGAGGAGCTGCCAGAGCCAAGGCGGTGGCCAGCAGACTCAGTTGGCAACCTTTCAGTTGGGGTAGCCCCAGATGCTGCTGAGCCAGTGCCTGCAAAAAGTCGTGGAGTAAATGAGTTGGACTGCAAAAGCAATGAATGAGCAGCAGCTTGCAAGAAATGGCTGAAATAGTGCCTGCAGAGAAGATTTTGTGCTCACTAGAGCCAGTGCAAGGACAAGACGAGTGGACGCAGACGAAGATGTTTAAGCCGATTGAGAAGAGCGAGCTTACCGGCGCCGGCGCCTGCCAATTCACTGCCCTTGCTGTGAGTGCTAGCAGCTCCTGCAGGGCAACACGTCTATAAGCAGCGGAAGCCAGAGGTGGCTGAAAAGTCCCAAAGCTTAGCATCAAGGCAGCGGATCAGCGTTAACTGCCCAAGGAAGCCTGTAAAAGCTTGTGTATGAGCATGTACGTACCAGTGCCAGTGTGTGAGCCGGTATGAGTGGATCCAGTGCCGGTAGCGCCTTCGCCCAAGTACCCTTGATCGCCGAACTGAGTGTTGTCTGTGCCCTGGTGGTGTCCGGGCAGCTTAGCCTTCAGCTGCAAGACAAACCTTTCTTTTCAGTCTCAAAAGTGGCACAAATCTGGTCCACCAGTCATGTAGATGAGGTAATAAGCACAGATCCTCGCACAGGCACAAAGCAGATCTGAGGCAGCCGACGCAAACCTTGTCCATGACGCCCATGTTGGATGATTAGTCTTGGGATAGCTCAAATTGTAATAGAATCAGTCGGTTGTGCAAGGAACGGTGTGCTTGAAGCGCTTGCGTCTTGGCACCAAGGCCAACGGACAGTTACGCAGTTGCTTCGCACATGGCGTGAGTCAGCATTTGCCAAATGAGTCACTTAGCACTGCAAATTTCGCCTTGCAAAAGTACTTGCTGCAAGTAGTAGCCAATTTGTTAGACCCAGTAGTAGCCAACTCACTTACATCGTTTCTCCCCTGAACCCTTATGAGCCAAGAGGCTGTGAGGTATACCCAATACCACAGCAAACACGTACATTTGTCACGAGCTTTATGGCATGGCTATGGCTATGGTTCCTGGCTGCGCCTGAGGCTAGTACTAGTGGCTGCACCATTCAACTGCGTCAATGAATCTTCATGTCTGATGCATCTTTTTGACGAGGCTGCTCCTGTCATTTATCAGCCTTTGAGGCCTATGAGGCCCGGCTGTGAGGGCCCAGTATCCTTTAGATACTCTTTTGATAGCTTGTGGTCGTTGACCATCTGCTGCTCTTGCGCAAGGCGATTCCCTTGAGCTATGAGGCTGTCAACTGTCACCTTCACTTTGTTGAAAACTGGCAAGCCTTGCCTGCAGGCAAATGCACACCTGATATACATACGTCCAGACACTGAGCGTTTATGCAACATGAGCAGCTGCAAGCCACACCAAGTGCTTGACCATGCATCAACAAATGGTGCCAACATAATCACAATACAGCTTCAAAGATCACTATTCAACACAATTACTCTCAGTGATATGCCTGCACAGTGAATGACAAAGTACTTACTTGCTGACAAGGCGGCGACTAACGGCAGTCAAGTTTGCATCCTCATCTGTGATCTTGTTCTTGATAACATCATTCTGTATCCAGTCTCGGATTTGGTCATCATATACAGCAGATCTGAGAGCCCCAAAGAAGTCCAGTGGCTGGTTTGGAAACAGATCCAGTAGTATGCCCATGTCATCAAAGGTCAGCCCATCATCCTGTCACACAGCAAAGCTGTCAAGCCAACTTGACTGCGTGACACACGTGGACCGATCCATTCCTGACTATCACAGTAAGGGCTGTAAAGTTAAACAAGGGGAGCCACTGTCATGACAACCACGCATGCCGTGATTAACAGCCTGTTTCTTTCATGACTCGTGGGTCAAAACACATGTGGGAATGTTTATGAAATACACTCTGAAAGCTCGCTGGTGTTTGTGCAACATCTTTTGCTGGATTGCACAATGGCAGGCTAGGCAAGCAATGCACGTGGAGAGAGTCAACGTGGCACACACTGATAATGCAAAGACTGCAAATTGATAGCACATGCAGTTGCAATAAATGATGTTTCAGGTTGCCACGTCCTGAAATATACTGCTTGATGTTGCAGGCTGAGGGCAGCTCATGCACCTTGATTAATCGATACATTCTGCTTCATTTTGCAAATGGTCTTACCTTGTACATCTGGTGCAAGATGCAGCTCAGATCATGCCTGCCAGGTTTCCAGTAGAACTTTGACATGCGGCCATCGCGCACAAGAGGTGCAAAGATCTGACTCAGATCATTGCCTGTGACGATGATGGGCACTCGCTGTATTACATCACCCTCCCTCCATGCTTCATAGACGCTGACATGGTTTGGGTCATCGCAAATGTTCATCAGAGTTCCGACCACAATCTGGTTGTTCACTGTTGTCTGCAAACACCATGACCCATTACGCAGTAAGATCTCAGGCCCTATTGGTTCATCGAAGGGGGTTCATCGAAGAACCTGTGAGCTTTGCAGCAGGTGTACCGCTCATCACTGGTTTCTGTTAGCAAGTCACGTCGCGCGTCTACAATTGTGACATGCTCGACAGAAGTCACAGTATGCGACCAAACACAATCATGTTGTCAGCACAGGCTCAGTGGACAAACTGACAGCATACACAGAAGATTCTTTGGATGACATTCTGGATGCAATGAGAACAGTCAATGATGACTGCCATTTGAGACCAGTCCTCTGCTCACTGCGAGTATGCTCACCTGAGTGTTGGCAAAATGCCCCAGACCCGCATCGATATCATTTATCAGCAGGCATGACATCTTACCACGCACCTGCATGGTCAGCACAGCGCCAAGTTTGTGCCATTAGCGTCACTGCCACAGCCTCACTGTTGCTGATATGCTGACTGCCAGAACAAGACCTCATACAGAGAGCTGCTCAAGACTATGCATTACTGATCATAGGGGAAGACGAGTGAACAAATGGACGCAACAGCCTCAATGACTTTCCATAGCAACAGCACAGACTGGTTAGGTTACTGTCTGACAGCAGCAGAATGTCAACAAACGGGACATCAGATGCAGGCTGCAGCACACTTCTGTATCTGACAGGTCACCTTCTGATAGGAGGAGGGAATCAACAAACAGGTGCAGGCGGCCAGACATGGGCAACATTGCTTGCAAATCAGGCGTAATTCCACAAACTGCACACCAGCACAGAGGCGGGGCCTGACCCTGGACACTTCTGCAGCCTTCCTGTAGCGCTCCCTGATGAGTCTGCCTGGGGTGCCGGCCCACTCATGCTCCAGCTCCCCTGCACTCATGATGATTGGCTCAATTCTGCATGCAAGAAAGCCATGCGCCTCTTGAAGACTCGTCACCACCTTGTCATGTTTGACATGCGACTCATTTGGTTGTGAGCTGCAGCTACTACATGCCTGATTGATGAGGACTGTGCAGGCAAAGTTGGCAGCATCAGCTGGGCTGGTACCATGTACATACAGCACAGATTGCAAAAGATGCAAGAAGACCAGTGCTTGCCGTCCTCATCAGCAAGTGTACGATGAAACTCACGGTTTGGCACTGTGAGAGCAAGCAAAGTCTTATGGTCCAGAGCCCGCATCAACGTGCAAGTCAAATTGAGACTGAATCAATGTACAAGGCCGCGTGACAACAAATCATCGTGCAAGGCGACTTTTGCAAAGGTACAAGGCAAGGCAATGCAAAAAAAGCTGCTCACCCCATCTTCTTGAACACCAGCTCACACTGGAATGACTTGCCCTGCCCTTTCGGGCCCCAGATCCCCAAGATGAGAGGCACCCTGGTCTGAGTATCAAAACAGCCCTTCTCCACCATATAGTTCTTCACAATGTGCAACTGTAAACAGCACACAATATTGCTTTGACACCTTACACATGGATGCAGCAGCAATGAGTGCCTTCTTGTCTACAAGTATTATTGCAGTTGTGCAGTGGCTGTGCAGAAACAAGGAAAACTACACATACAGGCTACACATATAGTCTGCACATTGGCTACACATACAGGCTACACATATAGGCTACACATCTGCTACTCACATAGGCTACACATCTGCTACTCACATAGGCTACACACATTGGCATGACAAGACCGTCCAGTACTGCCTTGGGGTAGGTTGAAGCAGCTTTGTGAATTTTGACATGCGCCAGATGGTATTGCTTGGGGATTGGTGAAGAGACCACAGTGTTTATGCATGATCTGATCTTACCCCCATGTTGTCAAGGAAGGTGGGTGCAATCCAATAGTCTCCCACCAAGTTGTTAAATTTCCTGAAGTCCCAATCTCGCAAGCTTCCATCAGCAATGTCACTTTTCTTCCCCAAAATGTCCCCAACAAATAGAGAATCAATCTGTGAGATGTTCTGACCTGCACAAACCAGAAGATCAGATTTAGCCATGCCCACAAAGTGGCATCCTGCTTCGGCAGCAGGCAATGACCGCATGCATAATGATAGAATTGGGGATGACAGCACTTGCCATGGTCCACATTGATGTTGTAGTCTTGACCTTCACCAAGGTTTGACAGGAAGTCAGACTGTGTGTCAGCATCTGCACCAACATGCTTAGCAGTCCAGCTGGATTGTGCCTGTTTTTTTAGCTTGACGCGAGCTTTGCCGTCTTTCTCAGCTTCTGCCACAGGTTCATCCTCCGCAGTTGCACTAGAGGTCTTTTGGTCTGCATATCAGCACCGGTGGCATGTGTCAACCTGCAGCTGCCTGTTGAGACCTCGGTGTGTTGAGTCCCGTTGTTTCCTATGTCGAAGCTTGTGTTGCAGTGAGCGCGTTACTTGCCTGGCGTTGAGGAGCAAATTACCCGACGTCCGCCTGCAGCATGTCCCGTTACAAGTCGAGCTTGTAACAAGCTGATATGGTGTAGCCGCGACCTCGGTTGGAATGGCGCAATGTATCCGGCACAAGTGGACGATAGCATACGTATGCACAGATCAGATGCAGCAGGCCTTGCCGAGCTGCACTTCGCTGGAAGCTGACCTAAAACAAAGATCAACTTGAGGTCGGCAATTAGGTGGGCAGGTTAGTCGAAATGTCACGCACGATGCGGTTCACAGGAGAATGTGTAAGCTGTGCAATCCAACAAAGCGTATGATCATTGGACAGCACCGGTGCGCGGCAGTGGCAGAGCTAATTTGGTCTATCCTGCTCACTCATTTTATGCTTCGAGTTCTGGCCCTGCAAAGGGCGTCTGCTAGATTCCCCCTTGGATTGGCCCTTTGCTGTTCAAATGGCCTTTTGACCATGCATTGCGTGTGAGCCTGAAGTCTTGCGGCGCTGCAAGTCCCAATCCACAACTCCATGCGGACAGGAGGTGCCTGATTAGCAGAGCTCGCAGGAATGTCGTCATGAAGTCAAGCAGATCTTGGCTAGCACGTCAAGTATGTCGAAGCCACCAGTACAGCAGGCATATGTTAAGGAGAAGCTGTCACGTCCATCCGCACTGGAAGGTGCGTCGAGGCAAAAAAGCAAGGCAAACCTTGGTGGATACCGTCCAAGGACTTTGCAGCGGTTGAGTCTCGGAAAGTGGGAGGAAGATGCTGATCTGGAGCAGGGGGACTACGAAGAAACCAAGAGCAGCGTCAGTAGTTCGCCTCTCTGTTGTTATCGGCGTTGCATTCAAGCCCCACTGTGATTAGCATTGCACTCAAGCCTACGAAGTTTACAACATTTTGCCTTTGCAGCGTGCCAAAACAGCAGGGCTATTTTACCTAGCTTTCCAGACACTTGGTGTGGTATATGGTGATATTGGGACGTCACCTCTATATGTCTTTTCATCCATCTTTGACTTGCCACCTAATGAGGAGGATGTCATTGGGGCAGTATCACTAATACTTTGGAGCTTGACAGCCATAGTCTCCTTCAAGTATGCTCTGATTGTGCTGCAAGCATCTGACAGTGGACAAGGTAAGGCTGATGACTTGGCATGTGTGCAAAGTCATGATAAGATATCTTGACTCACAAGCAAGAAGAGGTACAGCCGTTGTGATCCAAGTAAGCGACATGTCCAGTCACTGATGTTCATACAGGCGGCACATTTGCTCTGTATTCTTTGCTCAAAAGAGCAGGAGACTTCCGCACATTTGGGAAGGCACATCCTGCAGACACGAAACTAGAGCGCTACAGCATTGTCCAGGCGGCCCAGCAGAGCAATACACTGAACAGGCGAGGCCAGCCTGACAGTGTTGACTGGAGACTTAAGCTGGCCAGGAATGTGACGTATCAGCAGGTGCATCTTTGCTCTCACAAGCACAGCTTTATTCATGTGTTTTGGGGCTCCAAATTGCTACACTTCACAGCCATCATAGCAGAAGTGCACCTGCATCATGTCATGCTGGATAGGAGCTCAAAGACTTGCAGATTGAAGCAACAGCAACGCCAGCTCATGTTCAGTTTCAGGGCCACCAGCAACAAGCTATTTGCCTTCTGAACTGGTCAGACAATGCTTTGAGGTCACAAGCAAGTAGTCTGGTTCTCAACATGCTCTAATTCATCATGCCACAAGATCGCAGGTGATCAGAGTTCTTGTGGTGTTTGGAGTGGGTGCAATCATTGGAGATGGTGTGTTGACACCAGCAATATCAGTAATATCCTCAATTGAAGGCCTTCATCAGGTCGCTACAATTGGTCAAGGTATGTCACCATCTTGGATGCAGTGAGTTGGCAGATATGCTGTCACACAATGGCAACTTATTCCTGGCAGCATTGGCCACATATACCTCACCTCATTGGACGGCTCTACTACTGCACAGCTGCTGATTTTGATCACTGCTCATCTTGGCTGAGGCACGACTGCACTGCCATGCCATGAGCAGCATTTGACTGTTGACCTTCTTGCGACTGTCTGACATTCATGTGTCTGACAAAATATGTATACATGCAGTGTGCAAAGACATTGACCACACCAGCAATTTTAATCAGTCGTTGCTTGCAGGGACCATTGTTGGTATTGCCCTGGCTATCATCTGTGTGCTCTTCTTCATTCAGCGCTTTGGTACCCGGGTTGTTGGCATAGCCTTCTCCCCAATAATCCTGTTGTGGCTGCTGTGCAATGCCATGATTGGCATCTACAACATACACGCCTATGGACCAGGCGTATTCAGAGCTTTTGGTCCCAACTACTGGTTTGCATACTTGCTGAGGAATGGACACAAGGGGTGGAAGACATTGGGGGGAGTGGTTCTGTGCATCACTGGTACGCATTGCCGCACAAAACTGGTATGCATCGCCACAAAGAAATATGAGCGTCATCTTTGCACCTCTGTGACCTGGATGCACAATTTCTGGTGTCAGTGCAACGACCTGCAAAAGCTCGTTGATGATGTATTTGTCTCTGCAGGTGCTGAGGCTTTGTTTGCTGACCTAGGGCACTTCAGCATGAGATCTATTCAGGTCAGAGTCCAAACATGGTGTGCGCATGCAGTGCGTTGATCCCATAATTCATCACCTGCAGGCACCTACTTACTTTGACAATTGTAACTTGCAAATGTTTGAATGCTATGCAGCAACATACGCTTTTCACATATACCTCGTGTGGCATGCTAAGACTGCTGCGCAAATAGATCAACGTGGAGCTGACAGGCTGATGTAATCTGCAGCTGAGTACTCTTGGGCTCGTATGGCCATCTCTGCTGCTGACATACCTTGGTCAAGCAGCATTCCTCATCAAGCACCCTCAAGAAATTGGAGCTGCATATTATGCTTCAGTACCTCACCCCGTCTTTTGGCCTATGTTCATAATAGCTGTGCTGGCAGCTATTATTGCTAGTCAGGTACAACAACGGCTTGCCACATGCCTTGTCCAGATGCACAATTGATAGTCGAGCCATGTTTGTAGCTTTGATAACTGTATCACATATTCTCATATATTCTTGCACCATCTACTCTGAACGTACCTTTCAACATGCTTAGCCTGGCAATGTGTACATGCTTGTCCCTGACATTCATTGCTTTTGACGTTGTCCTTATTGTGACATCTGCTGATGTGCACTGTGGTGCAGGCTCTCATTTCAGCGGTCTTCAGCATTGTGTTCCAGGCTATCTCACAAGGCTTCTTCCCCCGCTTTCATGTGGATCATACCTCAGACCATGTGAGACTGCTTTCTTTGCAATGTGATATAGCTTCTGGACACTGGGCATGCTGCATCAAGTAAACAGAGCTGCATGCCATGCTTCAGCACAATGTCACGTGTGACGACTGATGGCAGCAATACCTGCTACACTGTTGCCAATTTTGCTTCTTTTGCAAGCTGTTTTGCACAAATCCTTGCATGTAATCATTGGCTGGATGACTTATCTGCTGGTAACCATGTATTGAAGCGTGTGTCAATCTGCTTCCTATGCAGGTATTTGGGCAAGTGTACATTCCTGTGGTAAACTATGTCTTGATGGCCCTGACAATGATTGTGGTGGGCACCTTTCAGACATCTGCTAGGCTTGGAAATGCTTATGGTACGTCCGCAGCAGCCCACACCTGTCCTCAAGCTTTGAGAATCAGACAAATCCTACTTGGTCAGACCTTGCACAAGGCGCGCCACGGGTTCTGATATTGTGTCTGATCTGAGCAGGCTACATTTGCTGATCTAAGTCTCTTCATGTGCGCAGCTGACTCTGGAATCAGCTGATGCTCTACAGGCCTCAGCGTGCATGACCTATACTCCTGCTGGCTGTCACACAGAGACAAGGCCTTTGCTGTAACTTTGCAGAAAATTGTGTTCTTTACAGGGTTGGCAGTGGTATGGGACATGCTGCTCACAACACAGTTCTTGACACTGGTCATGTTGACTGTGTGGCGCTTGCCCACACCAGTAGCAGCGTGCTTCCACCTGTTCTTCAGCGCCATTGAAGCCACTTACTTTTCTGCTTGTGCCGAGAAGGTCCCCACAGGTAAGGCGCAGATGCAGTACTGGCAGTGTATCATTTCAGTGACAGTGCATAACTCACAGTCGACTGCTTGAGACTGTCATTGCAAAGAGGTCCCGAACCTTTTCTGGCAAGTGGTCAAGCATCTCGTACTTATCACAGGTCACTATAAGCTGGCGCACAAGTGTTGCTGTCACAAAAAAGGGTGCAAAAGAGCAAGCCGATCACTTATATCACTGCCTAATCTGCTGGTATTGTCTTGCAGGTGGCTGGTTTAGTATCATGATGGCAATCATCTTTGGTGGCATCATGCTGCTGTGGTTTTGGGGCAGCAGTCACAAGAATGCATTCTTTGCCCGTAACTTCAACTCTCATATCAAGAAGCTGGAGGACTTGCTTGTGGTCACAGCAGATGCTGAAGACCTCACTGCGCCCCACAAGCTCCGTCTTGCAGATGGCGACAAGCCAGTGAGCCTTTGTGCTGTTCTTTGTCTGTTCTGCCTGCAGTCTTGCGCAATACACACAGAAGTTGCATGTATGGTGATTGTATATGACTGCTGCATCCTTTCCAGCATGCTAGCATGGCAAAACAGTCTCCAGACCATCACCAACACACTCCTTCATCCCCTCCATACCGTGCCAAGCATACTTTAACTTCTGCTTGTGCTGCTGTCCCCATTTCCATCTTCAGCCTGCAACAAGTTGCATACAGCCCTCAGCTTGCAGACGCAAATGTTGCTAACATCACCTGAAATGGCAAAACAGGTGGCACAGACTGAAGGTGTCGGCTTGTACTACAGCGAAAACATCTATGGGGTGCCTCCTGTATTGATACAGCATGTGCAGAAGTTCCCAGTGCTGCATGAGGTCAACATCCTCATCACAAATCGTGCAGTTCCTGTACCTGATGTTCTGCACCAAGAGCGTATCTTGGTGGAAACCCTTGGTCTGCCAGGCTTCTATCACTGTATCTGCAGGTATAAAAAGCACCATGTGCCTATACATATCTCCCCACCATGTGCCTATACACATGCCCTTGGGCAGACTAAGGCTAACATCAAGCGTTTGCATCACTGCACGCCTTCTGCAAGGCATCAGTCGGGACAGCTTGAGTGGAAGATCTGTACACCTGCCATTCCAGTAGGCTGCTGCTGTATCACAACAGCTGGCACGACAGAAGAACTCCATCTTTTTATAGTCTGCACATGGGCACTTCATCCAAATGCTTTGTTCAACAGGGTCACGTCACAGGGTCATGCAGCATGCATGCAATGCAGGTATGGGTATACAGAGGCGCCCGACCAAGGCAATGCTTTTGTGGAGTCTGTCCTGCTGACAGTCCTCAGCAAGCTGTACAAGGAGCTTCACTCTGTCATTCAAAACTCCCCAGAGCTCAGCACTCGCTTCCCTGCCTTGGCTTCAGCAGGACCTTCCCTCATTGCTGCAGCCTCTCCTTTCACTCCTGTTAGCACTGCTGGCCATGTGCCTGGTGTCACTATAATGGGACCTGTTCCTGACCCCACAGTAAGCTTGGTCTCTCAGGACCTAGCTCAGGCCAGTGCAAGCCCAATCAAGCCCCTCATCAATAAGGCACTGCAGATGACTGGTAAGATAGATCACAACAGATTATGTAATACGGTACCATGCAATATACATACCATATTGACATGCAGCATACCACAATTCAGGCACCTTCAAGCCCAGCATCTGGCATACCATGATGACTAGCTGGTCCGCGTCCAGGTCTGTGCAGTTTGCCAACTGGCACATAGTTGGCTGCCGGCCTCAACCTCTTCATCACAACGCATGAACTTCCATTGTGTCAGTCAGTGAGACATCTACATTGGTCAGATGCAAGCATTATGACTAAATGATTGTCCTGGTGACTGTAGCAATCAGCAGCCACCCTTCCACTGACTCTCTAGACAGCCTGGTGCTGCATGATTCCACTGGCAGTCCTGGCAACACAGCAGGACAAGGCTCTTCTGCTGCTAGCAACCCTGACATGGAGCAAGAGCTCATTGCTGCTGCTGAAGATCTTCTGACTGGCCAGGTACACCCACATCATTCCTTGGTACCTGTGCCAAGCAGGGTCAAAGCAGCTGCATGACATGCAAATTGCTGTTGCAGTGCTGCAGGCAGTGCTGCTGGAAGTCATTCATGTCATACAAAAAGGGCATCCTATACGAGAGCATTGCATGCACTGCAGTTGACAAGCAAATCAGCTGGTGGAGTGCGTGGCAAGCTGGTGGCGAGGGAGATTGACATTTTGCAGCGGGAGCTGCACACCAAGGCAGTTGTGTACATCATGGGCAGAGCACATGTGCATATGAGGTCACATCCAAAGTCGGTGCTTGACTGGTCAGTCTACGTCCCCTCCTGATGGCTGATCTGCCTCACCAAGCACATATGTCATCTCCAACAATAATAACATTTGATGGCTGACACTGTGCATGCTTCATTGCCTGACTCACTGTAGCAAAGTGCTATCTGTATTGCTTGTTGTTCAAGCCAGTACGTTCAAGCAACCACTCAAACAGCAACCAATCTGTGTGGTATCACAGGGCTCGCCGCTACCTGCTAGAAATGCCCTACCAGCTCATGGTCCTCAACACAAAGGCTGATGCCTACCAGACCTTCAAAATCCCAGAGGACCAACTTGTGGAGGTTGGCCTAATTTATGAAGTCTGATGGTGCAAGAACAGTGTTTGTAGTCATTATATGGCGTCAATGCATCTGCAAAGGGTGAAATTCACCAGGCAGTTGGGCTGTCAGGATTAGTATGCGTGTTTTCGAACCCTGATCAATCGTATATTGTGCTTGTAAGCAACCTTGTAAGACAAGACATGTGCTAATGTGCCAACTACTGCAGTTGAAAAGACTTGGACAGAAACTTGTCAAATCGCAAGTACAGATCAATGCACATCCTATCAGGCCTCGGCAGATGCTATTCTACATGCAGTAGATGGCAGACCTTTCTGTTCAACCAGTCTGGACCCTGAAAGTGTTCATATGATCCAATGTGAGTGTGCCTTCTGGCATTGGCGTAGTAGCTCATCAATGCATCCAGCATTTTTTGAGTTTCAAAAGGTGTTATCTGAATGTTTTTATTTGAATTGGTGTCAAATGCCTTTAGAAGTCAACAAAGCATGAATGCAACCTGCCGTGCTACAGCCCCTCACTGCCTTGCATGATTTGATACTTGTCCAATCGTTTTTGTAGATGTGCCGTGGTTATGTCTGAAGCCAGCCTGCCCTGCAGCTCTGAGTTCATGATTTGCAGCCCAGCCACTGATGCACCTGTCCAGAACCACAGCATACTGCCTAAACAGGGAAGTATCCACATTGGCATCATGGTCACTGTCTAGGTGATGCTCTCAAAGCAGTGCAAAGGTGTTCAGTCGAGTTGTTGTGCAGTGGATTAGTCGTGTTAAGTGTTGTACAGACAACAACAAAAGCGGGGCAAGTCATGTGAGATACAGCATTGGCAATGCATTCAGATTGCATGACGTACAAGACTGAAGACATGTGCTGGGTCAGGGCATCATTAGCAGCAGCGACTTCAGATACGTGGGCGCAAACATTGGTGTTCAATGCAGCAACGCTAGCAGGACGTCATTCAGCAGGGTGAACATCAGCTATGTGGGAATCAGCGTAATCATCAGACCTAGGCAAGATCAGCAACTTGTCCGATTGAGCCATCCATCTGTGCAGAGCAGCTATAACAACAGGCTTGCCCTTTCCCGGCAACAGATTTGAATGAGACAAACATTTTGCATGAGTGTGACTTCTACGTTGACATTGCTAGTACTGCAAACAAATGGGAATTTACAATCCCAGTTACCGTACTACAATTGGTGATGCCTTTTGGCTGCACAAATGTCAGAACTTGATCAGGAGTCGCCGGAAGATATCACAGTGCTGGAGTTACAGGACAGTCAATTATACAAGGCAACTCAACATGTGCATTGGTCTGATAAATCCACAGATCCCTCTTGAGTGGCTTCCAATAGCGGATGTATTTGTGAATAGCATGTGCACTTCACGTGAAGTGAGGTGTCATGATTAACAGCAAAAACATAAGTCGTGTGCTTTGTCTCTTGCCATCACTTTCCTCCTGTGCCTTCTGCTTTTGTGCCTCTTTTTTTGATGTTCCATGCTGGTTGCAATCGTGCAATCAGGCTGGTGAGCCATGTATTGGCATGCAATTATTGTCATCCCTCACATTGAAATGAAGTCCTTGATGGGCTTAGGCATTGTTGTGTCATTGCTCTGTGTTCCAGTCTGCCCCAAAGTGTCTGTCGTTCAGCAGGCTGTGTGGTTGCTGTTGATCAGAATTCTGTGCATGAATGAAGAACCTCCCTTCAACAAATAGTGGGCGCAGCACCACCTGTTGCTGTCATCACAAAAGCTGTCATCACCAAAGCTGTCATAACAGCAGCACCAGCATCCTTGCATTCATTTGTATCTGCTTAATTTTGCCAATGTTGTCATGCATGTGAACAGCATTACAGCGGCTCAAAAACAGAGTCGCAAAACGATCCATCCAGTGGAGCTGCAGATAATCGAAATCTGGACCTCGTGCATGCAAAGCACGCGCTCAACCAACTGAGCTACAACCCCAAATCCTGTGGTCAAGACTATTAAGATTGCTATAAATAAATATGCATTTAAAAAGCAATAACTGCCATTTATGCAGACAGGCCTCGCTTCGAACTGGTGTGATCATGGGCTTGACTGCGCATGCGGGGCATGAGCAGCTGCTTGCCGTCTCCGCGCCTTCATTTACAAGCCTTAAGAGCGCAACCCTTGCGTAGCCGAGGAGTGCCTTGGCTAGGACTTGTACGGCCGTCCTTGGCCCACATGTCCACAACCGTACAAGGCAAGCTTGCTGGATATGTTATGCAATCTGCTTTACGTCTTGACATGATCATGTTGCTGCAGGGCACAACGGGCACCCCGGTCCTGTCTCGACCGCTCCTCCTGCACAAGCCTCGACATCAACAAGGCCTGCCTCTGTTCCTGAGGAGCACCCTCCTGTGCGGGCCCCTTTAAGCCTTGTAGTCACTGATGCTGTCAAGAGATGGTACATTGACACGAACAAGGAGGCTGTGAAGGGTGATGTGGTATGTGAACAAACTTCAGGCCGTTCAAAGGCTGTCTCACTCGGTAACTCATAACTGTGTATGCATATGCTGCAGAAGCAACAAGCCTTGCTGGGACAAATGCTGCTGGAAGGCTATGGCTGTGACGTGAACCAACCAGCAGCGCGCATGTGGGTTGACAAAGCTAAGCGCAGGGGTTACCGCATGGCTGGCGTGTACTGTGAGCTGTGAACACCTGCTTGTCTTGCTGGTGCGCATGCTGGCTTAATGCTTCTTTATCACCTTGATATTGAAAAAACAGTTGTGATCCAAACATCAAACACATAGCAAACAAATGAGTGCCTAGCATTTTATGAAACACCCTGTCAAGCAGTGTATGACAAACCCTGTATCACAGGAAAGCTTGTCCAAAGCCAAATGGCAATGATGGAGTCCGTGTGACCAGTCATGGCTGAACTGTTTGCTTGAAGATGCACTGTGCTATGTGTTGCTTAAATGTCAACTGCGGCATGGTCGAGTGACACAGCCTGAGACGTGGCTGTGTTGCAAGGTTTGGTATGTCGCTATAGCCAACAGGACTGGTCAACCAGCGCCAGGCTGTCAAAGGGCCTGATAGCATGGCTAACAAAGGTCCAACAGTTGCCTTTGCATGTAGACTCAGTTGCATGCATTTCAGTGATGACGGCAAGTGCATGCATGTGGCTGATGAATGCTGAGGAGTTCTTGCTCATGGCAAGCAAACTGTAGAGTGCATGTGCAACAATCTGAGTTATACTGTCTCACTTTGCAAATTGACATACAAGAGCAAATCAGCTGAAGCTGGCACTCTGCAGCACCCATTGTGAAGTGGCTTTCAGGTAGGCTATGCTTGCAGATTAACGGATGTCAAGAAGGCTGACGTCAGCACCCGTGTGCAGGGTGCAGTTTCATTCTCGGTTCAATTGTTGGACTTGAGCTGTGACTGTATGTGATGCCAAATCACCCTGTTGTAAGAAGATTTCCAGGGAGAATCTCGGCAAACGGCTACTTATAAGCTACTAATTAGTGCCGATTTTCATGGCATGAGCCATGAGCAGCTCGAATCCCACTCTAAACTTGCATTTGACTCATGGAAACATATCAGAGCCTTGCCAAAGCAGTAGCAGAAGAGCCCAGCTTTTGGTGCTTTTTGCAAACTGCAGGAGTGCAGGTTGCAGCTGCACCTTGTAGGTGCAGATATGTGTCTGGTGTGCCACTCTCCAAAACAATGAACAAACCCAACGAAATGTGGTTCTGGTATAATCAGTGAGGATCAAGGAACATATATGTTGCCAAAGCAAATCAGTGGCAGCAGTGTAGATTTGCAACTTTCAAAAGCAATGATGCAAAACATGGCTGCAATGGTGAGCACCAGTAAAGTGGGTGTGTGACGAACAATGAGCTATAGGTTACACAGTCTACTTCTTGGTCTTCTCCTCTCCTTGCATCTTCTTTCCAAGACCCTCAGTCTTTTCAGCTGCTTTCTGTGCAGTTCCACCTGCAAGCAACAGTGCAGGCTATCATAAACATGTTCAGTACAGAAGGAAATACATGACACAAGCAGTTTCCATCAGCTACATACCAACGGCTCCCTCCTTAGTGAACTCCTTGCCCACCGCACCATCCTTCTTCAAAGCACCACCCTGTTTGTCAGCTGCCTTGCCTGCAACATGCTTCAAAGTTAGGGTTCACCTTGGGAAAGTATAGCTTCAGCAGATATCATCAGTAACTCAACCCCACCCTGCTTGTCAGCTTCTTTTCCTGCAGATTCAAGACTTTGCATGACCGACAGGTCGAGAGAGATGGTGGATGGTGGCAGTGGAGATGGTTTATTTCTTACCTGCAGTGCCATCAGGGTGGTCTGGGTTGAACTTCTTGCCCACCTTGCCGGTGTCAGTGAAAGCCTTGCCGGCC
>JAABUK010006968.1_pt1 | contig 16557 bp, 17 predicted proteins | sample 5559141 | NCBI WGS metagenome assembly JAABUK01 (sample SAMN10711869, study PRJNA513367) | rock metagenome | isolation source: Antarctica rocks | place: Antarctica: Victoria Land, Pudding Butte nord | collected 2016-01-03
GACTCCGAAGCTGCCACTGTGGCTGCCATTGTGGCCTACTCGCTCTCGCCGTTCCAACGAAGCAAGCAGACCAGACCAGCACCAACCCCGCCAGGCGGCCATCAGCCGACGCTTACCGATGCGGGCGCGCTGTTGCTCGGCGCCGCGGACCGGGTGATCGGACTGACGCAGCGCCTGGCCATCTGCGTCACAGACGTGCGCAATCCCGCCTTCGTCGAGCACGATGTCCAGACGCTGGTGATGCATTGCATCGTCGGCATCGCGCTGGGCGATGAGGACCTAATCGACCACGATGAACTGCGCCACGATCCGCTGATGGCGGTATTGGCTGGCAAGCTCGCCGCACGGCGATCCGATTGCTCGCCGCTGGCGGGCAAGAGCACGCTGAACCGGCTGGAGCTGAGGCCGGAACCCTCGCGCTACACAGTCTCACGGGCCAATGTCGACGCGATCGAGACGCTGTTCGTCGATCGGTTCTTCGACGCCCACAAGAAGGCGCCCCCGCAGATCACGCTTGATCTGGACGCGATCGACAACCCGCTGCACGGCCATCAGGAAGGCCTGTTCTTTCACGTCTGTTACGACGGCTACTGCTACCTGCCGCTCTACGTGTTCTGCGGTCCCCACCTGCTGGCCGCGAAGCTGCGTCGCTCCACATCGACGCCGCCGCAGGATCGGTCGAGGAGATTGCGCGCATCGTCCGCCGCGTCCGGACGCGTTGGCGGCTGCGCATGGGTGCTGGTCAGAGCTGCTATTCGGCGGCAGAACCCGATATCTGTGCTGCCCGCGCAGCTTTGGCCTGCTTGTCATCAAGCCATCCCGCGTGATTGGCCTTCACCCAAGCAAGATCGACCTCGCCCGACTCCATGGCGTCGAACGCGCCCTCCATGCCGATCGAGCCGATATAGATATGCGCGAGCATGACGGCGATGAGCAGCACGCCGATGGTGGCGTGGATATACTGCGTCCATTGCATGCCGCTGATGTCGAGCAGCGAGAACGGGAACAGCATCATGATCCCGGTGGCAGACAGCGCGAGGCCGCCGAGTACCACCGACCAGAACATCAGCTTCTGCCCAGCGTTGAACCGCCCAGCCGGCGGGTGGCCGCCGCCACGGAGCCCGCCAGCCCTCTTGAGCCACGCAAGGTCGTAGTGATCGGGGAGATTGTCCTTGAGCCACACGGCCAGCATGAGCAGCACGCCGAGCATGAAGGGCCATGACAGAAAGTTGTGAGCGTACTTTGCCCATTGCGACCAGCTGGCGAAGGCGTTCGGCCCGATCAGCGGCATCAGGAGGCGTTTGCCGAAGATGTAGTTCAGCCCGCTGATTGCAAGGACGATGAAGCAGGTCGCCGTCATCCAATGGGTGAAGCGCTCGAAGGCATTGAAGCGCTGGATCCTGACACCAGATTTTTCGCCCTCCTCGAGCATGATCCGACCACGGGTGAAATAGAATGCGGCGAGCGCAAGCAGCATTCCGAGCACGGCAACCCCGCCAATCCAGGGCAGCGCCCCCTCGCGGAAGCCGCGATAATCGCGGCCCTGCGGCTGGATCAGGACCTTTGCCTTGTCATCCGGGATCGAGATTCGACCGCTGATCTCCGGCGCCTGCTTGAACAGCTGGTCCTCGTTGACGGAGCTTGCCGTTGGATTTGCGCCGCTCGGCGGCTGCTGCGCGTGAACCGGCGGGACGAAGCTGACCGCGAACATCAGCGCGAGAGCTGCGAAGGTCGTTCGGATCGTGCCTTGCCCGCTTGTCACGCCGCCACTCCCTCGTTTTCTTGTCTTCGGATCGGTTGCGATCAGATCGCAACCGTCTGGCGATAAGCCGTCTTCCAGCCCCAGGCGCCTGAGCCGTAGCCGCGTTTCACCACCCGCTCCTTGTAGATCTGGGCGATGATCTCGCCATCCCCGGCAAGCAGCGACTTGGTCGAGCACATCTCGGCGCAAAGCGGCAGTTTGCCCTCGGCAAGCCGGTTGCGGCCGTATTTGACGTATTCCGCCTCGGACGAGTCGGCCTCCGGGCCGCCGGCGCAATAGGTGCACTTGTCCATCTTGCCACGCGTGCCGAAATTGCCGATCCGCGGATATTGCGGCGCGCCGAACGGACAGGCGTAGAAGCAATAGCCGCAACCGATGCAGAGGTCCTTCGAGTGCAGCACGACCGCGTCGGCCGTGGTGAAGAAGCAGTTGACTGGGCATACGGCCGCGCACGGCGCGTCGGTGCAGTGCATGCACGCCATCGACACGGAGCGCTCGCCGGGCTTTCCGTCGTTAAGGGTCACGACCCGGCGCCGATTGATGCCCCAGGGCACATCGTGCTCGTTCTTGCAGGCGGTGACGCAAGCGTTGCATTCGATGCAGCGGTCCGCGTCGCAGAGGAATTTCATTCGGGCCATCGTCTATCCCTGTTCCGCTCAGGCCGCTTTGATCTGACAGAGCGTGGACTTGGTTTCTTGCATGTTGGTCACGGGATCGTAGCCGTAGGTCGTGAGCGTGTTCACGCTCTCACCCAGCACGACCGGATCCGCCCCCTGCGGGTAGCGCTGGCGGAGATCGTTTCCCTGATACCAGCCCGCAAAATGGAACGGCATGAACGCCACGCCACGCCCCACGCGATCGGTCACGAGGGCCTTCATCCTGGCCTTGGCTCCGCCCTCGGCTCCAAGCACCCACACCCATCCGCCATCCTTGATGCCCCGGTCGGCGGCGTCCGCCGTATTGACTTCGACGAACATGTCCTGCTGCAACTCGGCGAGCCAGCGGTTGGAGCGCGTTTCCTCGCCGCCGCCCTCATACTCGACGAGCCGTCCGGAGGTCAGGATAATCGGGAAGTTCCTTGCCACGTTGTTCTCGACCGCCGCCTTCTGCACCGAGAGGCCGATGTTCGGCATGCGGAACTGGCGTTCGTCGGGCCGTGTCGGATACTGGGCCACGAGGTCTGGGCGAGACGAATAGATCGGCTCCCGGTGGACCGGGACGGGGTCGGGCAGGTTCCAGGCGTTCGCGCGTGCCTTGCCATTGCCGTAATGACTGACGCCGTGCTCGAGGCAGACACGCTGGATACCACCTGACAGGTCGGTGGCCCAGCTCACCGCGTCGACGTTGTCGCCGCCTATCCGGGCGATGACGGCAGTCTCTTCGGGCGTGAGATCCCCCTGCCAGCCAAGTTTCTTCAAAACCCCAACGGTGAATTCCGGGTAGCCGTCGGTGAGGTCGGATCCTTTCGAGTAGGAGTCCTCGGCGAGCAGCGTCTGGCCGTTCCGCTCCACCCCAAAACGGGCCCGGAACGTGCTCCCGCCGTCTTTCACATGCAGATTCGTATTGTAGAGGACGGCAGTGCCGGGGTGGCGGATTTCTGGCTTCCCCCAGCACGGCCACGGCAGGCCGTAGTAGTCGCCACCGACGTCCGGGTCGCCCTTCGGCGCACGCAAGGTGACGAGATCGAACTTGGCCTGGTTCCTCATGTGCGCCTTGAGGCGCTCCGGCGACTGGCCGCAATAGCCGGTCGACCAGCCGCCCCGGTTGATCTCGCGCAAGATGTCCTCCGCGCCAGGCACGTTGCCCTCAACCTTTATGTTCTTGAACATCTGATCCGCAAAGCCGAGCTTCTTTGCAAGCAGATACAGGATCTCGTAGTCGCTCTTCGACTCAAAGACCGGCTTGACGATCTGCTCGCCCCATTGGATCGAACGGTTCGAGGCCGTCCGGGAGCCTTCCATCTCGAGCGAGGTGCAGGCCGGAAGAAGATACGTGTTGTTCTTCCGGTCCGACATGGAGGCGAAGGAGGTCGGATGCGGGTCGACGACGACGAGCAATTCGAGCTTCTCGATACCTTTCACGGCCTCGGGAAGGCGCGTGACGGTGTTGCCGCCATGGCCCATCACGAACATGGCCTTGAGTGGATTAGCCTGGTCGATCTGGTCCTCCGGCAGCAGCACGGCATCGAACCACCGCGTGGAGGTAAGGCCAGGCGTCTCCATGCTCTCCTTACGACTCCGGGCCTTGCGTCCCGCCTTGGCAGGCACCTCATCGAAACGCGACTGCAGCCAGTCGTATTCGACCTCCCAGACCCGGCCCCAATGCTTCCAGGCGCCTTCGACGAGGCCGTAATAGAGCGGCAGCGACGTGGAATCGAGACCGAGATCGGTCGCGCCCTGCACGTTGGTATGGCCGCGGAAGATGTTGGCCCCCGTCCCCGAAGTGCCGACGTTGCCGGTTGCGAGGCACAGGATGCAGAACGCGCGCACGTTGGCGGTGCCCACGGTGTGCTGGGTCGCCCCCATGCACCAGATCAGCGTTGCGGGTTTCTGTGTCGCGAACATCTCGGCGACCCGACGCATCTGGTCCTTGGAAACGCCGCTGACCCGCTCGACCTCATCCGGCGTCCACTTCGCGACCTCCTTGCGCACCTCCTCCATTCCATAGACACGCTGGCGGATGAATTCCTTGTCCTCCCAGCCGTTCTGGAAGATGTGCCAGAGCAGGCCCCAGATGATCGGAATATCGGTGCCGGATCGCATGCGGACGTATTCGGTGGCGTGAGCCGCCGTGCGCGTGAAGCGCGGATCGATCACGATCAGGTTAGCCCGGTTGATCTCTTTCCCGGAAAGGACGTGTTGCATCGAGATCGGATGCGCCTCGGCCGGATTGCCGCCCATGATGATCATGGTCTTGGAATTGCGAATATCGTTGTAGGAATTGGTCTGCGCGCCATAGCCCCAGGTGTTGGCAACGCCGGCGACCGTCGTCGAGTGACAGATGCGCGCCTGATGGTCGACCGAGTTCGTGCCCCAGAACGCGCCGAGCTTCCGTAGCAGGTAAGCCGCCTCGTTGGTGAACTTGGCTGAGCCAAGCCAGAAGACCGAGTCCGCTCCGGATTGCTCCCGCACGTGAAGCAGCTTGTCGCCGATCTCGTTGATGGCCTGATCCCACGAGACCCTCTGCCACTGGCCATCGACCAGCTTCAGCGGATATTTGAGCCGCCGCTCGCCGATGACGACCTCCCGGATCGCCGCGCCCTTGGCGCAATGCGAGCCTCGGTTTATCGGGCTGTCCCAGCCCGGCTCCTGGCCGGTCCAAACCCCATTCTGGACTTCGGCTATGACGGTGCAGCCGACCGAGCAGTGCGTGCAGATATTTTTCCGGACCTCGACTGCGGCGCCCCGAACCGGCGGCGGTACGGCCTTGGCCCTGCGCACGGCACCGAGCTTGATCGAGCCGGCCGCGGCAACGCTGCCGACCACGAGTCCCGAGCGCCGCAAAAAGCTGCGGCGGTCCGTAGCGTCCGAGGTGGGAGGCGCCGCGGTCGCCTGCACTCTCGTGCGGCTCACTCCGCCGCCCGTGCGCTTGATCAGCATGGCCGCCTCACGTTTTTAGCGTCTCATAGCCGTTGACCCGGTAGAAGGCCTTGACGTGTTCGGTCACCTGATACCGGGCTTTCGTCTCAGCAGGGCCGGGATCATAGGCCTGCGCCTCGCCAACGGCGATCAGTGGCGTGGCGACGACCACCGCGGCCATGGCCGGGCCGCTGCCCACGACGCGGAGGAAATTGCGACGATCCATTGCCCCGGCATTGCCGTCCCGATCCATGACTCCCTCCACCAGGATAATACTCTAGCTTAGGCCCACCTATTCACCGTAGGCGAGCCTAAAATTGCGCCCGGGTCCAATGAAATCACGCAGTCATGGCGAACGCCTCCGCTTCGATCTCCATGAACAGCCGCCCGACTGCGCCCACGGCATTATAGAAGCGCGAGGACGTCGCCGTCTCGAGATCGGCGAAGAACCGCGCTGTCCAGGGTTTCAGATGCTGTTCGAAAAAGTGCCGTTCCGTCGCTAGTTCCGCGTCGAAGCGGCGTGATGCCAGCCCTGCCATGACCTCGCACAAGATCGCTATGTGATCCTCGGGCTCCGACAGATGCTCGCCGCGCTCGATGCCAAGTGTCGCCAGATCCTCGCGAACCCTCGCCAACGGGCGCTCCTGCAGGAACCCGGTCAGGTAATAAGACGCGTACGGCAGGAATTCGCCCCGGCCGACGCCGATAAAGAGGTCGAAGAACTCGCGGCTGAGCGTGTCGGCATCCGCCTGGGCCGCCGCCCGGGCAAGGCTGTTATGGGCATGGCCGAGCGGGCTTGCGCCGCCTTCGAGCAACGCAATTTGATCCAAGAGGCCGCGTGTCGGCGTCTGGCCGAGAAGCGCCGCGAGCAGATCGTATTCGCGGGCGCGCAGGAGATCGACCGCATCGATTCCTGAACCGGCTTCGCCACCATCGTTCATGGCTTCGCCGCCGCCTTTCATGGCGTCTGGATCAGGCCCAGGGTCACGCGGGGACGTAGCGCCCTCATGGCGGCGAGCGAGGTGGCCATAGCGCAAGCCAAAGCATCGACACCATTACCTCCTCGGAGCATCTTCACACCGAAGCCCCTCACAATCGAAGCAGATTGCTCACGCCCTGAGCAAGTATGGCGCTCGGGCCACACCCGGCAACACACGGTCAAGGGAGCCATACGGCGGAATCGCAGTACCCCGGGTCGGCGTGGACGATGCTCCGTTCGGTCAGCACCTCTATAGCAGAAGCCATTCTATATCGTGCGTGGAACCGGCCGTTCGGTCGCATGCGGATCGAAATCCTCACCCATGACGACCTCGACCCGGCAATCCTCACACATCATGAGGACGCGCACGCGCGCCTCACCTCGGCTGCCCGAAAACATCCAGTGCCGGTCCTGAAGCTTCGAGATGACCCGCTCGATGCTGCTGCGCGTGCCGAACGGCTTCGCGCAGGTAATGCAGTGGAACGGCTCCTCGTCCTTCACGATGCGGCGGGGTGCGTTCCAAGTCGTGAAATCGAGCTCCGGCCGCAGCGTGATCACGTCCTCGGGGCAGGTTGCGGCACAGAGGCCGCATTGCACGCAGAGGCTTTCCGCGAAAGCGAGCCTCGGCCGCTCGGCGTGGTCCGACAAGGCGTTCGTCGGGCAGACGCCGACGCAGGCAAGGCACAGCGTGCAGGAATTCACGTCGAAATCGAGGCCGCCGAAGGGTGCGCCGGCATCGAGCGGCACGACATCGACCGGCGCCGGTGCGACGCGGTGCAGCTCTCGAAAGGCGAATTCGAGGACCTGCCGCTTCGGGCCATTGACCAGGAAGGAGGCGGGCTGAGGCGAGGGGCGGCCCAGCGGCGCGCGGTCAAGGGCCGTGCGCAATTGATCGGGATCGTCAGTCTCGATGATGGAGACCACGCCGGAGCCATAGCCAAGTGCCTGCAGGACCTTGTTGCCCAATTCGACCACGCGCCGCGTAGGAGCGATATCTGGCTTGGCTTTCCCCCGGGTCAGCAGCCGCGCTCCGACCGCGCCGTACGCAAACAAGGCCGCGATCGTCTCCGGACCGATCTGGCTGACCTCGTTGACGCGCACCGGAATAACATTGGCCGGCACGCCTTTGCCGAACCGGGCCAGAGCCGCGATCAGTGGCTCGCCGTGGTCGCCATCGTGGAACAATGCGACTGCATCCGTGCCGCCTGCGGCGCGATAGGTCAGGACCAGCGCGCGCAGCCTGCGTATCAGGGCATCGGCGAGCGGCAGGGCGTAGGACGCGGCGCCGGTGGGGCAAACGGCTGCGCAACTGCCGCAGCCGGCGCAGACATAGGGATCGATGGCGACGTGGTCGCCCACGGGAACGATGGCGCCCGTCGGACAGACGTCCAGGCAACGTGTGCAGCCAGTGATGCGTGAGCGCGAATGGACGCAGAGCGAGGCGTGGAAGTCGATGAAGCGCGGTTTATCGAATTCGCCGACGAGGTGGGAGGCGGCAAGCAAGGCGCGCTCGACCGCCACGGGGTCGCGTGGGTCGGCACGAAGATAGCCGCTGCGCAGCTCATGCGCCGAGAACATCGGCACGCCGCCCGCGAGGTCGATCACCAGGTCGCAGTTGGAGGTGGCGCCATCGCGCGAGGGCCCGAAGACCAATGTGCGGCGCGACGACGGAGCCGGAATGGCATAATCGTCGATGCGCAGCTCGAAGGCGCCGAGATGCCCCTTGGCGCCAGCCACCGTGCCCTGCAGCACCGGGAGGTCGGACGTCAGCGGGGGCGCAATCTCGCCTGGATGGGTCAGCAGCACCGTGACGTCAAGGTGGTCGGCCAGGCGGCGCCCGGCCTCGATCGCCACATCGTCGCGGCCATAGACGAGAGCGACACCGCGGCTTTCCATGGCCACGAGAGGAGTAGACAACACAGGCTCGGCGGCAGCCGCGAGGAGGGCTGCCATCTTCGGGGCCGCGGCCTGGGCGTCAGAGGACCAGCCGGCGTTCTCACGAATGTTTGCGTATAACACACGGCCTTCCGCGCCCATCTCGGTCGCGATCTCCGCGAACAGTGGCGCCTCCTGGGTGCACCCGACGGTGATCGGGGCGCCCGTGGCAACCACTGACTTGAACTGGTCGAGCTCTCGACGGCAGAGCTGGTCGGCGGCGCGCAACTTGCCACCGCAGGCTTTCCCAATCGCCGCTTCGTCGAGCGGCATAGTCTTCTCGCAGGAGCAGACGATCACAACTCGGTCGGACACCGTTCCACCCTCAATTGGAGCTGGCACGCCGCCCCTCGCGTTCGTAGCCGCTTGCATTATACTCAAACCGCTCGAAAGAACGAGCCCATAGGCGGGCGCAGGGGAGCCGAGTAGGTGCGATGACGTTCCATGTCGCCGATCTGCCGACACCAACGCTCGATCTGCCACCGGTCTATTCGGCCGTCATCGTCCGGAAGCCAGCCAATGCGTTCGCTCACGCCTGTGGCCTTGCGGGACCGGACCGTGCCGGCACGCTGGTCTGGGTCGAGCGCGATGAGGTGATCGAGTTCGCGGTGGTCCTCGCGCCGGACGAGCCGCTGACGTCAGCTCGCCGTGCCTTCTTCGTCGCCATGACGGCGTTGGCTGACGCAGTGTCCGCCCATGCTCCTCCCGAGAAGCCCGTCACCTTCGATTGGCCCGATGCGATCCGGTTCGATGGGGCGCGGATCGGCGGAGGCCGTCTCGGCTGGCCGGATGATTGTCCAGAGGATAGGGTTCCCGGATGGCTTGTCTACTCGGCGATGCTGATCGCCTCCAAGCAGCGCGCAGGGGATCCAGGCCTGACTCCTGATTCGACGTCGCTGGAGGAGGAAGGGTTCCTTATCGAACGCCCGGGCGCCCTCGTCGAAAGCTTCGCGCGTTACCTGATGAAGGGCTTTGACTTGTGGGCGGAACAGGGCTTCGAATCGATCGAGGCCAGGTATCTCGCCCATCTCCCAAACGGGGAATCAAGCCTGGGTGCCGCGCCGCGCCGTCCTCTTCTTGCGGCTTTGCGGGCCGTGTCGTGGCTCGACCCGGCGACCGGAGCCCCGCGGCTGTGACCACGCTGAAGCTGCCGCGCACGCTGCGTCTCGATCCCTCCGACACCTTCGTGTTCGAGAATCCGGCGGAACCCGGCGAATGGGCGGTGACCGGCTCCTTCCTGTTCTGGGACACCGATCTCGAGACCCTGGCCGGCAAGACGCGTGCGGCATTCCGGTCAGGATTCGTCGGCGTACGCTCGTTTGGCTTCTCCACCCTCGTGGTGGTCAGCGCGGCGAGCGAGGCGGAGCGCCAGGAGGCGGTCGAGGCGCTGGCGACTCATATCCACGAGAAGCTGGGCGCCCCCGACCTTGCCGCGGCGCGGGCAGCCGCCAACGAGGAGGTCACCTTTGCGGCCTCGCTCTGCAAGCCGGAGATCAACACCGTGATTGCGATGCATCGCACCGGCGAGCGGGGCGCGATCAAGGAGCAGTTCCGGACGCTTCGCGCCCCGGAGCCGGGCGCCCGGAACGGCGACCGGCTGCATGCCCACGCAAGGGCATTCGCATTCATCGAAGTGGACGATGAGCCCGAGGACGCGGTGGACCTCGCCGGACTGATGGGACACGTGCGGGAATGACGGAGTTCTGGGTCTCCAGCGGCCACCACCTTACCGCACGAACCCAGGGAGGTGATCTCGCTGTCACGGACGAGCTGATTCTCGCTTATCTGGCCCGGCCCGAGCTGATGCCGCCCGAAGAGGCCTGCGCGGCCGAACGGAGCCTGCACCGGGCACTGCTGGCGGACCCGCGCCGGCCGGTCGCAACGAATGAGCTTCAAACCCTGGCCGACGCCGATGCGCGCGAGAACTGGGCGGTGATGATGGCCTTCCGGGACCGGCTCCTGGCCGCGCCGTCCGTCGAGGCCGCCTACCTCGACCTCGTGTGCCGCGGGTGCGGGGAGGTGCCGGCGCTCCTCGTCAACCAGCTCGTGCACCTCATCCTGCGCAACGCGCTCGATGGATGCCTAGACCCCTACGTCCTGCGCGCCGGCGAACTCTTCTTTCGCCCACAGCGCGTGTCGGTCGTCGAATGCTCGGTGCTCCTGGCCGATGCGGAAACCATAGAGCGTCAGGAACACGGCGCGAAGCAATCGCCGCTGCTCGCGATGCTCGGCCGCGAGCCGGCCCCGGATCTCGATGTTCTGGGTGACGACAACGCCTGGACTTATTGGAGTCGCTCGGACGCGTTCACGATGGCGCTGAACATCGGCTCCAACCCGCGAAGCCGGGATGGGCTCGCCCGCGCCGTGGAGGCGTGGGTGCGCCATCTTCTTCAGCTCGAGGTGCAGGTCGAGCCGGTCGCCAGCATCGAGGACCAGGACTGGCGCTGGTTCGTCGGCCTCGACGCCGAGGCGACACGCCTCGGCAATACGTTGTGGCGGGGGGAGCCGTTGGAGGATGACGCGCAGGCGCGCGTGCTGGCGCTGTTCAGGCTGGCCTTTGCAGACCAGGGTCGGGTCGATCCGAGGATGAGCGGACGCCCCGTCTATCTTCTTCTTGCCATGACGGGAGACAAGATGGTCACTCTCAAGCCGCAGAACCTCATTGCCGGACTGCCGGTGAGGACCGGCGCCGAAGTTGCCTGAACGAGAGCGTAAGCCATGACGGAGAACGTGATCGAGATCGGGGTCATCGTCGCGAAGCGCAAGCTGAGAGGCGCTTGGTTGAGCCATGCGTGGCTGCCGACTTCGGTGTTGCCCGCTGCGCCGGATGCGGCGCCCTGGACCAGGCTCTCCGCCACCGTGGACGAGGACGTTTTCTACGCCGGGTCCGCAGAGGTGAGATTATACCCGAGCGAGACTTCCCACTACCGCGACAATCTGGCCTCCGGACATCCCTCGATCTGGGTCGCCTTGCGCCACGGCGGCGGAGACGAGTACGCGATCGGCACGGTTACCGCCGACCCGTATGAGGGGGAGTCGCTGGTGGCGGGGATCGGCGAGGTCGTCGAGGCCCTACCGATGCCGTTCGAGGTTCAGGCAACGGTGGCTGCCTTCGTCGAGGCTTTCCACGTCGAGCGCGTTTTCTTCAAGCGCAAGCGGGACCGGGCAAATCCCGAGGCGATGGCTCGCGGGGGTTCCGGTCCGAAGCTGGGCAGCCAGGACGAATGAGCGGCGTCGCCGACTTCCTGTCGCGCTGGTCGCGGCGGAAGCATGCCTGGGCACATGCGAAGCAGGCCGAAATGGGCCCAGCCGAGCCAGTCGCAGCGGAGGCTGCCGAGGCAACTCCGCTCGCGCCCAGCGATTGCGGGGACGCCGGGGCCGGGAGCCATTCCGAACTGTCGGCCGAAGAACTCGAGCAGCTTCCGCGGGTCGAGGACCTGACCGCCGCGACGGATATCACGCCCTTTCTGCGCGACCGTGTTCCCAAGGCGCTGCGCAACGCCGCCCTGCGACGGATGTGGTCGCTCGATCCGAGCATTCGCGAGTACGTGGGCGATGCGCGGGACTACGCCTATGATTGGAATACGCCCGGCGGCGTCCCCGGCTCCAGTCCCCTGCTGCCCACCGACGACGTCAAGGAGATGCTTCGGCAGGTCCTCGTCGGACTTCAGGAGAAACAGGATGCGCCGGCCGCCCCAGCGGGGATGACGGCTCCATCGGAAGCCGGCATGGCTGTTGGAGAACGACTGGGCCAGTCCTCTGGCGCGGTGGCCGACAACATTGTGGACCAGCAGGCTCTCTCACCTGAGCCTGACGCAACATCCGACGCGACGGTTGTGGCCTTGCCGCTCGACGAGGGGAAGGTCCCGGCCGCCCGATCGGGCGAGAGCGGGACGGGACAGGGACGGCCCGCTACTGTGCGCCGCCACGGCGGGGCCGCTCCGATTTAGACTGACGCCAACAGTTGCGCGCCCGTTCAGCTCAACATCTGCCCAGGGTGGGCGGCGCGCTGTGGCCTCAGGGATTTCCCGTCCAGTGCGGGCCGACAAGGTTGGTTCCGGGCTCCGGGACATGGGCACCCGGCGTCGTGTATCGCTGATAGGCGAACGTCTGATTGGCTGTTAGCGCGAAGCAGGCCGCCGCCCCGAGCGCGGCGGCGACTATAACGGAAAGAGCAATGATTTTCATTGGAACCTCATTTCTACATTCTCCGATCGTCGCGCGAGCTGGGCTGCGCCGACGCGGAGACCCGGCTCAGAAGAATTTCAGGTCCAGGGCTGCTAACGCAAGCAGCGGCGCCGGCATCGTAATCCCGGCCCGACGCATCTCTTGAGCCACATCCCGGCAGCCCTGAAGGTTATGGTCGCGCGCGGCGGCCTCGGCCTTCTCGATGTGGGCCATGGTGGGTCTCAAGGATGGCGGCGCTGCCGGGGGCGCCACAACCGTTGCGCTCTGGCCGGGTGGCTGTGCGCCCTGCACTGGTTGCTGGGGCGAAGACGGGGGCGGTCCCGCCGGCGCTGAGACAGGAGCCGTGCCGGTGCTCTGCCCTGAGGGTAGAGAGCCAGAACCGCTCTGAGCAGCCCCTTGTGGACCAGCGGCGCCGGGCCCCGATGGCGTGACTGAAGCGCTCATGCCCGAGGCCTGCTGAGGCGCACCGGCAGCGGCGCCCGGCAGCGGCGCGGAACCGCTCTGTGCCGGAGCCTGCACCGCCGTAGCAAGCTGCGGCGAAGGCTGCGCCGCCGCCGCCGCGCCAGTCGATGGGGACGGCGCGTGCACGAAGGCGAGGATCTCTCGGCAGAGATCGGCAGGCTTGCCGGGGGCCGTCGCCGTCGCAGAAGCGCGCTCGCCTTCGACCTGTGGCTGGCCGGCCGCTCCCGGAACCGCTGTTGGCTGAGCGTGAACGGCCGGCGGCGCCGATTGCGTAGACGGTTGCGCCGTCACAACCTCGGGGCTGATGGCCAAAATGGAAAAGATCGCGGAAGCAACAAAGCCTCTCATTGCCCTTTCCTCCTTCCGAGGACGCTCAACTCAGCATGCTAGTATACCTAGCGCTTTAGCGCTGCGAGACGCAGAAGCGAAACCGTCTCATCACCCGCTTCGTTCGGCTCCGTATTTTGTGAGTGATGGTAGGACCAGGGTTCGCAACGGGTCAATTCACGAAGCCTGATCGTCGCCCAAGCGCGTGATCGGCAATCGATTGGGACGCCAGCCGGCCGTGATGGGGTAGAGCCAGTAGCCATAGGCGTTGTAGGCCAGGATCACCGGGATCAGCACTGCGGCGCTGACCAGCAGAAACCGTTACCAGCTTGGCCGCGCGGCGCCGCCCCTGGCCCGCCCCCCCGTCACCCCACCCTGTTCCCCACCAGCTCCGTCACCACGCCCGGGTCGGCCAGAGTGCTGGTGTCGCCCAGGCTGTCCGTCTCGTTGGCGGCGATCTTGCGCAGGATGCGGCACATGATCTTGCTCCTTGGCCTGCGTGCCCTTCTCTGCGCCGGGCGGACCAAGCAAGATAAGGTTCACTGGACGCGCTCCTAAGCCGGACATTTTAGCTGATCCGCGTCAGATGGTTGAATGCCAAAGGCCAATGCCGGTCCTGCGCTACCTGCGCAACACGCATGGACACGTTTAGCTGGAGGGCGGCGCCCGGGGGTGGGAGGCATCTTGCCCTCCTGTTTCCTATGCGAAGTCCGACTCTACCGCGTCATCGGCCGCATCGACCGCGTCGTTATACCCTTCCAACCACCTCGCGTGCTCCTCCGTGTCTATCGGATAGGGGTTCGAGGTTGTAACTCCACCGCTGGAAGCCGCCAGCCTGCCTTCGGCTGCGGGGTCGGGACGGTTCGCTTCGCTCATGGCGGACTCCTGCTGCATGCCTGCCTCCAAGCTTACAGCAACCGGCCTGGCTGGCATCACTGGCCCGAGAAGGCCGCAATCTCGCACCCGTTGCTGCCGGACCAGGATCGCTGTTCGCGAACCTTCCTGCCAAACAGGAACCATCAGGAGAATACCTCTTGCTAAGGTGCGACCTCGTCCTGGATCATCTCTGAGGCGGACGCGGCGCTGAAACCCGACCTGGTCCGTTGCAACGAGCAGATGAGAAAGTTGGAGGAAGCATGTTTCGCAGAACACTGATGACCGCTGTTGTCCTTACGGCTATGGCCATATCCGGTCTGACGCTGGCCCAGCAAGCCCAGTTTGGCACCGCCGCGGAGGCGCGTGCCATGCTCGACAAGGCGGTGGCGGCCGTTCGCGCCGACAAGGCGAAGGCGCTGGAGAGCTTCAACGCCGGCCCGGGCGGCGGCTTCCGCGACCGCGACCTCTACCCGTTCTGTGCCAATGCCTCGGACGGGATGTTCACCGCTCACCCGACGCTCAAGGGCAAGCCGGTTCGCGATTTGAAGGACAGTGCGGGGCGCAACTTCGGCGAGGACATTATGCGCGCCGGCAGCACGGAAGGTACGGTGAACGAGGTGGCCTACTCCTTCCCGCGTCCGGGCGGCGGCGACCCCGCGCCGAAGGTCAGCTATGTCATCAAGGTCAGTGATCAGATCTGCGGCGTTGGCTACTACAAGTAGCGTGGATCCGTTCCGGGGCGACGCTACGCCCCGGAACACACAAGCATGTCTGGCTCATGCAGCAGCCGCGACGGGACTGCCGCAAGATTGGGGGTGCGGCGACCCGGCGCGGTTCAGAAACGCAGCGATGACGCCATCGGGCAGCACCCGGGCCAGCTCGGTCCCGATCCGTGCGGTCTCCACGTCCGTCTGCCAGCGGTGCTCTCCTGATTTCTGCTTGCGCGTCTCAAGCGTGGTGTGGGGCGCTGATGGGGTGGACGCCCCCCGACGGCATCTGCGAGCCAAAGTGGTGGTGTCGACCAGCCACTTGAGGAGGCGTCCATGGGACAGGTTAGCACAATCGGATCGGACATTGCGAAGCGGGTTTTCCAGGCGCATGGGGCGGATGCGTCCGGCCGTGTGGTGTTCCGCAAGCGCCTGATGCGGGCGAAGCTGCTCGCGTTTTTCGCCGCCCAGCCGCCGTGCACGGTGGCGATGGAGGCCTGCGCCGGAGCGCATCACTGGGCGCGCGAGATCGGCAAGCTGGGCCACGTGGTGCGGCTGATCCCGCCGGCCTACGTCAAGCCGTATGTGAAGCGGCAGAAGAACGACACGGCGGATGCCGAGGCGATCTGCGAAGCCGCCCAGCGGCCGAGCATGCGCTTTGTCCCCGTGAAGAGCGAGGAGCAGCAGGCGAACGGGGTCGTGTTCCGCGCCCGTGATCTCCTGGTGCGCCAGCGCACGCGGTGCATCAACGCCCTGCGCGGGCACCTGGCCGAGTATGGCTATGTCATTCCCCAGGGCATCACCCACGCCGATGCTGTGATCGCGCACATCGAGGACCCAGCCTTCTCGGTGCCGGAGAGTGCGCGGGCGATCCTGACGGTGCTGGTCGCGACCTTCCGGGCGCTGGAGGCGCAGGTCCAGGTGCTGGATGCCGAGATTACCCGGCGCGCGAAGGCCGACCCGGTTGCACGCCGGCTCATGACGATCCCTGGCATCGGCCCGATTGCCGCCACGGCCATTACGGCGCTCGTGCCGGCACCGGAGGGCTTCCGCGCCGGGCGGGACTTCGCCGCCTGGCTTGGGCTCGTGCCGCTGCAGAGATCGACCGGCGGCAAACAGAAGCTCGGAGCGATTTCGAAGATGGGCGAGCGAACCATACGGCGCTTGCTCATCCTGGGCGCCAGCGCCGTGGTCCGCTGGGCCGGTCAGCGCGGCGCGCCAGCGGGTTCGTGGCTGGCGGGGATGCTGGCGCGCAAGCCAAAGATGCTGGTCACCGTGGCCCTGGCCAACAAGACAGCCCGCATCGTCTGGGCCTTGCTGGTCAAGGGCGGGGTTTATAGGGCTCCGGCTCCGGCCGCGTAAGCGCGCCAGAGCCGCGAGGGCGTAGGGGCGAGCGGAAGGAAGGTATGGCACAACGGTCGGCGAGACGGGATCGGGATAACCAGGCTGCAACAACGTGCCTTGAGCACGCGGCGTTGATTTGGACCCGGTCCGCGAACTCCCATACAGGCCCGCGGCAGCTCGCTGCCGCACCAGAGGCCGGACAGATGGCAGCATCCGACCACGCGCCACGACAGTCCTGAAGTTTTCCCTTGCCCAGACGGGGGCGTTCTCTATTCGCGCCTCCTCTGTCAACGGCCTTTTGCTTGTTGCTGCTGTTGTCGCCTTACCAGGGTCACGGTTCTCTCCGCGGTCGGCGTCTGCCGCCGCAACATCTGGTCCGAAGCACAGGCGCTGCAATGT
>JAABUK010006971.1_pt1 | contig 16552 bp, 13 predicted proteins | sample 5559141 | NCBI WGS metagenome assembly JAABUK01 (sample SAMN10711869, study PRJNA513367) | rock metagenome | isolation source: Antarctica rocks | place: Antarctica: Victoria Land, Pudding Butte nord | collected 2016-01-03
TCCCATCCATCAGAAAGAGAGACAGAGAGACTGATTGATACTGCAACTCTAGCTACTACAGACAATGCGATGGCTCCTACCGCAACGATGCTGGACGACTCAAGCCCGCGTATAGAGTTCCAGGATTCAGGACGGGGACCGATGTCGCCCTCGGCAGGTTGGCAAGGAGATGAATGCCTTGCACCGGCACATCTTACGATCAATACAGCTTCAAGCAGGTGGAGGGGGAAAATCTAAGGGAAGGGTTATTTACCGCCTCTACCAGACGATGCACCATGCACAAAACAACATTGTTTGTTTGCCAACTTGTCCTCGGCTCACCCTATCGCGAAAAGACGGACGGACCAAGGACTACGCTCCTACGACATCGTCTATCTGTAACCAAAATCATCCTCGACTCACCCTGCTGGCCAGGTGCCGTTGCTGAAAGCGGGTACAGTGCCAGGTGAGCAGGAGCCCGATTTTACTTTTCTTCAGGTGGAAGTGCCCGCGTCTTCTCTCACGGCCGTCTCCTCCTCGACCTGTAGTGGATTTCTGATTACGCGTTATCGCATTTTTCCATTCTTGTTCGCGTAATGAGCTACTTTCTTCCACCTTCCAAACCTTTGCCTCTTCTTCTATGCGGTGCCCTGAAGACGTTTGTTGGCCTGACCTGCTTTCTCTGAGTTCGGAGCCGGTGATGTGACCTGCCGAGCAGTCTCACGACCTCGCAGCTGTGTTGGTCAACAGTCACACAGAAACGAGAGAATTTCTCGAAATAATGGAGGCTTTTTTGACAAGTACTACGTTGTATTCCACTGTCACCATCGAGAACCAGTGTGTGTGGCAGAGCTAATAAGTACCATTCACTATAACCCAATTATTAGTCCAACCACCCCCCCCCCATCACAGATGACTCTTCAATTTCTTGACGCCCATCCTCTCCAGAATCCTATCCGCCTCCGCCTTCTGCCACTCCAACTTCCTTGTCACCTCGTCCTTCCTCTCCTTATTCTCCCGCCTGGCCATCTGCTGCAGATGCACCTCATCCGGCCCATCCGCAATCCTCAACGTCCGGATCTGCGCCCACATATTCGCCAACGGCGTATCCTGACATACGCCCATCCCGCCATACGCCTGCACCGCGCGATCAATCACCGCCAACGCCATACTCGGGACCAAGATCTTTGCTTCGGCGATCTCCCTGAGCGCCGCCTTGGCATTCGCGCCGTCGATCTTGATCGCTGCGTTCAGGACGATCAGTCTCGCGGCGTCGATCTCGAGTCGCGACTTGGCGATCCACTCCAGCAGCACGCCATGCGAAGACAGCGGCTGGCCAAACGTCTTTTTCCTCTCGTCATTGATCCTCGCGATCAGCCATTCCAACGCCCGCTCCGCCGCGCCAATGGTGCGCATCGCGTGGTGGATCCGTCCCGGCCCCAGTCTCCCCTGAATGATCTCAAATCCCTTCCCCTCACCCAACACCATCGCGTCCGAATCCTTGACCCTCACATCCTTGAAGCCGATATGCCCATGCCCGTGCGGCGCATCATCATACCCGTAAACATGCAACATCCGATGCACGGTAATCCCCTTCGCATCCGCCGGCACAAGCACAACAGACTGCTGTTGATACGGATTGCTCTGCTTCGGCGACGACTTCCCCATCACGATGTAGACCTTGCATCTGTGGTCCCCGGCGCCGGAGGACCACCATTTCGACCCGTTCAGGACCCACTCGTCGCCTTCCTTGCGCATCGTCAGCTGGATGTTCGTCGCGTCGGAGGAGGCGACGTCAGGCTCCGTCATTAGGAACGCGGAGCGGATCTCGCCGTTCAGGAGCGGGGTCAGCCATTTCTGCTTCTGGGATGCGGAGCCGTATTTCGCCAGGACTTCCATGTTGCCCGTGTCGGGGGCGGCGCAGTTGGTTGCCTAAGTTCGATCACACAGTCATCAGCACATGCCTCATCCTCATCCTCATCCTCGTCCTCGTCCTCGTCCTCGTCCTCATCTTCCACAGTCGTTGTAGTAAAGAAGAAAGAAAGAACAGCATACCTCGCTAGCCACCCGACTCTTCCCCAACCACTCCGCCATAAGCCCGTACTCGAGATTACTGTACCCAGCACCCTCCCTGAAGTGGTTCCTAGGCAAAAACATATTCCAGAGTCCCAGCTTCTGCGCCCGCTGCTTCAGGTCGTCGATGATGGATGGGTGGCCGCTCCATCGCTGCTCGCCTTCGCCTAGTTGGGCGTGGTAGACCGTGTCGGCGGGTATGCATTCTTGCTCGACGAAGTTCTCTACCTGCGATAATAGTTAGCGATTCCAAAGAGGGGGGGGAGGGGGGTTGTTCTGGGCATGTAATGGGGGAAAGATGGGTGGGTGTGTGTGTGTGTGTTACCAGATCCAGTGTTTTCTTCGCTTTGTCCGAGACGAAGGGGAGGGCAATGGGGGGGATGGCGTCGGAGGCGGGCATGGTGGTTTTTGATGATAAGATTGCCCGCGGACGTGCAAATACGGTGAGGACGTTGGCACGAATACAGTAGTCGGGAAGGGCAACGGAGTGGCGGTTGGGAGAAGGATGTAGGTCTTGTCTTGGTGATCAAGTCACCGTGAGGAGCTGGGCAGTGAGTGAGCAGAAGGGTCTCTTCGAAAGATCAATGACTGACCCCGGCGAGGGAAGTGTGGGGTTAGCCTCGGCAGCCGAGGTTTGTGGAGGGACTACCTAATTGGGAAAGTGATGAAACGAGTGTATTGATTAGGATGAAGATAGCTAAGAAAACTCTGGCAGAAGGCTAAATACAGGGCGCAGGCTGAGGAAGCCAGCACGGAGGACCTACAGCAGAAAGTGGTGGCAGACTTCTGTTGGGGGCCACCCGATTGAGTCGCACAAAGGACGCTGAATATCAACCTCTAACCGTGGTCTGGACCGGTTCATGTCTCTCGAAGTAAAGACCGAGTTTGTGGTATGTGCGTATAGCAGTCCACTTGTATATGTGACCAAAATAGTACAGTCGCATTTGAGCGAAGTTTAATCTAATTCTTCATCTCTTCTAGTATTTCTTTGTACCTTTTCCTTTTCTTTTGATGTGAGGGCCGAAGTATTCTCTTCAGCCGTCCGATATACTTCGCCATAATTGGGAAGATACGCCGCTCTGCAAAGTAAGCAATAGCAAAACCGATGGCAGCCAGCACCAGCAGGATTAGTTCGAAGTCCAGAGACATTTCTGTCAGATCCATAAAACTTGATAGCCATTCGGCAGGGTCGAGGAGCATGTACAATGAAATGAGTAAAGTCACGAAAACGGTGACAACGAAAGGAACTGTGTTTTCATCAGCCTTGCAACATTGTCCGAGGATCATGGCGTACCGTTGGCGGTCATCGATTTTCGGAATGGTGCACCAACACTAAGAACAACACCGGAAAGGATATACTGGTAACAAGAGACGAGGAAAAGAGCCGTATCTTGCGAGTTGTCGATGCTCGGGTTGTCAACACCCGTCTCTGGCGGCTTGTACCTGTGGGGCGATTAGACATGCTATGCCACCAAATGGTATGTGAAGCTTACCATGCTTGCTTTTGCACTACCTGAAACACGATAGCTTGAACAATGATACACAGAACAATCTGTCCAAGGAGTGGAGTCAAGACCTTGCGGGATACAAGGCTGGCAGTAGGTCGCTTGCGACTTAGACTGGGGTAAGCTCCGGTCCATCCCATGAAAATTGCAATGGGAAGAATAAGAGCAAGGTCGATGAAGAGGAATTGAAAGTCGCCGAGATTCGACGCCGATGCGTAAAGGAAGCTGACCGACGCGAATTGAATAGCCGAGTACAAGCTCATGTATTTAAAACAACAGAAGCTTGTCACCAACGCTGCTCGACCCTCCCGGATCAGCTCGGGTACGCAGGATATATCGAACACTCGGCTGGTGAATGGAGCGGCCACCGAGGCTTCGGCTTCGGAAAGTGAGACACCCACGTCTGCTGCTTTGAGTGCGCCACAATCATTGGCACCGTCACCACAGAAACCACAGCAGTAATCGATGCTCTGGAGCTTCTCCACAAGCTCGTGCTTCTCATCAGGCGACATCCGTGCGAAAACTTGCCCTTTGACTAGCATCCGTTGCATGACTTCTCGAGGACCGAAATCAACAATCCAGCGAAAAACATCGCCAGTTACTGCTAGCGAGTAGTCCCGGAGAGCAATCGCATCGTATGGCGCGGACGAATCAATTTCCGCGGGCGGCAACAGAGGCATCAATGTGTTCTCGTCCAATTGATAGATAGAGTTGTCCACGCTTTCCCAGATCAGCCGTGCGCTTGGGTCGAGCCTGTCACCCTCAACAAAATGTGGCACAAAACAATGCTCACTTCGATCTATCAAATTGCATTCCCTGGCGACACTGATGGCAGTGAGAATGTTGTCACCTGTACACATGACATTGCGAATGGCTGCTTCGTTCAACTCTTCAATGACCTCAGTGGTAATCTCCTTCAACTTGTTCTCAAATATGATAAAACCTGTCAACTGAAGACGTGACTCGGCTTCAACTCGCTCCATCTTCTGGGTGCGCTCCCATGAAAGCTTTGACAAGTATTTAGAGGCGCAAGCGATGACGCGAAATCCTCTATGAGTATAGTAGCTAAGAAGGTCGTCATACTCTGCTGGCATGCTTGAACTTTGGCAGATGTCTTTCATCACTTCTGGCGCTCCCTTGACAAATATGTGAGCGCCTGTATCGCCACGTTGTCGAACGATGACACTTGCTCTCCGTAAATGAGCTGCGAACTCGAATGATCGTAGTATGCCGAGCTCTACTGGGAGGGGATTTTCGTTGTCTTGAGAATCGTCAAGATCATACTCCATTCCTGAAGGAGGACGAGCGACCGGTGGTGCAGAATGAAGGCCTTCACCATCCTTGGCGAAACCTTTGGGTTGCTGCTCCCTCTCATCGAAAGACCACCCTGTGAACTCGAACATCTTCAGGTCCAGAGGATCTCCGATGAGCTCTCCGTCAACCACGCGCAGGGAATGACAGGTCGCCATCGTGTACAGAATCTGTTTGTTGATGCGGTAGTCAACTGTTGGATCACGCTCGTAAGAAGCAGGAGGGAGAACTTCAGGCGCTTCGGGCAAAAGATCGCTAAATCTGATTTCTGGATGCTGAACTAGCCGAACCCCAAGCACATCCAAGCCATCCTCGGTTAGAGTGCCAGTCTTGTCGAAACAAACCACATCAAGCTTTCCACTGATATTGACTCTTTGCGGACTAATACAGAAAATGTTCCGCTTTCGGAGTCGAGAGAGAGCGAAGTTTGTGCCTATGGTGAGAGTGGCAGGCAAGGCTGGTGGCACCACGATCGTAATGAGATCTAAAGCGCGGATCACAATAAAGTGCCAGGCCATGCCTAGGCGAATGAAATTCACAAAGGAGGCAATGAAGCCAACTGCTGCGACACAAGCCATGACAGATATGTAGCGGAAGGAGTCTCGGTAGAATTTAAATCCGAAGGGCTTCGGAAAGAGCATGGATCGGACGAGGGCTCCCTTGGTTGTATTGAAACCTATCCTCACAACCATTGCAAGAGCAACAGCCTCATCGTCATGAACGTCCTGCGGTCGTCGTGCTCGAATAATCTTCGTTCCGCAGGAGAGAAAATGTCTGGCAAGAATTGGATGGATCGAAGCGGGGCTCAGATCCAACAAAGAAAGGGCATCATCTGTTATGGGAATCTTCGACACAGGGATCGACTCTCCTGCAGCCACGTCAGCTAGGTAGAAGAAACATCTGGAGCATAGTACCAGTAAGCATGCTCTCGTTTATGATGCAGTCGCCCGCTAAGAGAAGGCTATCTGCAGGAAGCTGCGTTAATGAAGGATCTGAAACTTCGAAAACATCGCCCGGAGCGAGATCGCCAGAAACCACGGATCGCCCTATGCATAGTCAGATTCGCACGCCATGAAGGGACACAATTGAACGCTTACAGAAGCCATTCCGCAACACACGGACACCACATTCAAAACGAGAAATCTCTCTCAATCTATGCAAAGTCTGGATCGCGCATCAACATCTGAAGCGCAGAACCGTGGAAGCGGACTCACAGATCTTGTTTCGATGATTGTAGTCGTAATGCTGAAAAAGGAGATGATGAATATCGCAGTGGCGTAATAGTAATATTCGTCCAGGGACCAAAGTATCAAGCTCGCAATTTGGAATACGTAGAAAGGATGAAATGCCTGAGTCGATGAGCGAGGTCAAGATGTTAGTGTGGAGGACGCACCTCATCCACAAGAAGCTGCGGAATTGACTTCTGTTCAATTTCCAGCACGTTCTTCCCGAATACTTGGTCTCGAATATCTCTCTCGTCAGAATCTAGACCTTCTCGAAGTGCCTTAATGTCCGTCCATTGCGGGTCTACCCAATTGTTGTTGAGCCCAAATTTGTCCTCAAGAGGATGAAACAGCAAGCGCATGTACCGGTAGTCCAAAATCTTGAGATTTTCCAGGATTGGATCGTCGTCGTCATGATATCCGTTCAGAGTCTCCTTGGTTGGAAGTCCAAACACTGTGGAATACGGATGCCCGTACTCCTCGGTCGATACGTCGTGTACTGTGAACTCGCCCCATTGATTCTGACCATTCTTAGCCCATATATGTGCCTTTGGCCGACCTTTCCAGGAGCTCACCTCTATGACAACCCATGAACATGCTTTCAAGGGAGCAGGTGACCCAATAAGCTTTATGCGCCACCTCGGCATCCACCTAAACAGGAGATAGGCGAGCCCTAACGTACAAGTGCAGACTGTCATGTATGCAGCAAAGCCAGGCATACTCGTCGTGAAGCCAGCAATTACAATGGTCAAGTCTTCATTTATGATGTAGAGTTTCTGGCTGACGTTTCCACCCTCATCATGTGCTCGGGTGTCACTTTTGGTCGAGTCGGAGCGCTTGAGTAGGGGCTCATCCGCTGAATATCTGGACCTGCCAGAATATTTCCTCTGTTTGGAGCTGATGCTGCCAGCTTCGAGATCCCGGTCTTCTGTGTCATCAAGCAAGTCGTCCTGGTCGCTGTCATCTGCTACGGCCTCTTCTTGTGGCCATTCTGGGGCTTCATTATCTTCCTGGAAATAGGTGAAGCTGGTAATCGAATCTGCACGACTACGTCGATGTGCGAAGCCGGTGATACTCGTGGGTATGCTTTCTGACATGGGCCCGGCAAAGACCTGCATTGATTAACATCCGAGGGCAACACCAGCTAGAAGACAAATACCTCATCTTGCGCCATTTCCACTTCGGAAACGAAGCTTGCACTGTCATATCCATCAGTACTTTCACCCATTGAGCGGTAGAATGCAGCGTACTTGCTCATGGTGGAGTTGCGACGATACATTCTCCGTGTATCAGACAAGCTTCGCCAAAGCTGGCCGGAGCCAGGTCGCTCAGGAATATCCATTGCGTTGCGTGCCCCAGCAGGCACTGTACGCGTGTTATAACATTGATCACTGTAGTGATGTGGTGCATGGAGGACCGGTCCCTGCTAAGGTGCTCGTGATTGTGACATCTGAGCCGGCAAAGTCACGTGAAGGCGACAATGTCTGATGCGACAAGATCGCTATCTGATATGTATCAACACGTGACTTGACCCGCTATGGGCATGGGTCCCGCCACTATTACCACTTTTCACTGTGACTCTGTGGTCTCATTTTCTGATCTTCCGCGAAGATTTACCGACAAATCCTGAGACTCCCCGTACAACAGCCTTCGAAGGTTGACTCCCGCCTACTTGTATCTTAGATCTACAGGCATCTGAAGCTTCTCTTCATCAAGTGAGCAGCTCCTTCGAAGCTTACGACCGTCCTCACCCAAATCGAGTGCGCTAGTTCGCCTTCTGCCAACGTTCGCCGCCACGGTCAATCCAACCCACACCCGTCTCTTCCTTTCTCGGTCGAAAAACCTTGAATCCCAACGCATTACCCCAGACACCATGTCTGAACCCATCCGCAACAAAAAGCTGGACCTCAGCACAGCTCCGTAAGTGCCTATTCATCTCCGCACTTCACTGCATACGTTTATCTCACACTTTCCTGCCATCTGCGACATCATTTGTCTTTCTCAGACTTCTCCGCTCCCACAATAACTAACATGGCTTTCAACACAAGGACACCTCAGAACACTCCTGCCAACCAAGCGCCAATCTCGTCGCATGCTCAGCAACCAGGCGTGGCTAGCATCAAAGAAGGTACCGTGTCCTACTTCGCTCTGCCGTTGCGGAAGCCGAGCTAATTACGACATCCTGCTTCAGAGGACGTAGATCGCAACAATGCCGCTGCTATGTTGGCTCAACACCCGGCTCTGGTATCTATGATTCAGGGCAAGCTGGGCAGTCTTGTCGGCCGCTCATCTGGCTATGTCGAGAACCTCCCAGCACCTGTTCGCCGTCGGGTCACTGGACTTAAAGGCATTCAGAAAGATCACGCCAAACTTGAGGCAGCTTTCCAGGAAGAAGTCTTGCAGCTAGAGAAGAAGTACTTTGCAAAGTTCACACCGCTGTACCAAAAGCGCGCCAAGATTGTCAATGGAAATCTTGAGCCTACTGAGGAGGAGGTCGAGGCGGGAAAAGCGGAGGAAGAGGACGCTGCTCCTGCAGAGTCAGAGGCGCAAAATGAGTCTGAGTCGAAAGAGGATATGAAAGGCATTCCAGAATTCTGGCTGTCCGCCATGAAGAATCAGGTCTCGCTCGCTGAAATGATCAACGACCGTGATGAAGAAGCTCTTCGCCCTCTGTCCGACATTCGAATGGAGTACCTTGATCGGCCCGGTTTCCGACTCATCTTCGAATTTGCACCCAACGACTTCTTCACAAACAAGACTTTGTCGAAGACATACTACTACAGAGAGGAGAACGGATTCGGCGGCGATTTCATTTATGACCATGCTGATGGGGATAAGATTGACTGGAAGGCTAGCAAGGATGTGACGGTTCGCGTGGAGAGCAAGAAGCAGCGCAACAAGAGTGTGTGTCATAATTTGTAAGGACAAGATCACTGCTGACATCATCCAGCCACAAAACAAACTCGAGTCGTAAAGAAGACCGTCCCAACCGAGTCTTTCTTCAACTTCTTCAATCCGCCCAAGGCACCTTCAGAAGGGGAGAGTGTTGATAGAGAAGATGACATTGAGGAACGTCTGGAGCTGGACTACACGATCGGAGAAGACATCAAGGAGAAACTGATCCCACATGCTGTCAGCTGGTTTACAGGCGAGGCTCTGCAGTTCGAGGAACTGGACGATGAGGATATCGAGGCGGGTGATTCTGAGGATGATGACGAAGATGATGACGACGACGATGATGAAGACTCCCACGACGAGGAAGAAGAATCTGCTGAAGAGGTATGATGGGTGACATCAGTTGGGTTGTCCGCAAGTACTAATAGTTTCTAGGACGATGGTGCAAAGCCCAAGCAAGAGGCGGCTGAGTGCAAGCAAAGCTAGATGTGTTCTTTTCACCATTGGAGAAGAGGAGTCCACCAAACTTCGCACTCCTCAATGAAACATGATACGTGGTGGCTCCCTGTTTCCTTCGAATGGTCATCAAACCGCATCATACTCGGTTCTGCTCATGGCTCTTCAGGCTCTGACCACTAGGCTGCATGAGCGGCGTCCTCTGCTCTCACTTGTGCTTTCTTCCCACAAGCACCTCTCTCCTTTCTAGGGGGACGATTGCTCAGTTTTGGCGTCAATATCAAGCGGGCTTTGATTGGTGTACAGTCCAGTTTCACAAGATCTCGAACAGGTCAACAAAAGTTCAGATCTCTGTTGTAATTGCTGAAGACGCTTTATCAAGCAATATCCATTATCCTGACTTTCCAACGTGAACTTTCAATGCTGCGATAGCTAGCAGATTCGTCCTAGCACAAGGCACTTCCCCAGTAACAAATCTGCAGCAGATTAACATCTGGGTAGGTCGGCCACAGGATGTCCACGTTGAACTCAGAGGATAGAAATCATCAGTAAGCAATGTCCCTGCCCAGGAGAGTGGACAGCATCGCCCAATCCTCGAGAGCAATGGTACTGCAGTGCTTCGTCTCATAGGCCGAGTGTTTCTTGCTGCCTTCACGCGGACGCGTAGTTCCAGTAAGACCTGCCAATGCCTGCATCTTGTTCGCGATCTAGAGTTGGGGAGGGGCTGAAGATGTCCTGCATGAAGTCGACGAGGGGCCAGTTGCGCGTAAGCCAGCAAGCAAAAGCCCGTATCAATGTTTGGCGGGCGTTTGGCGGGCGTTTGTTAGCTTCGCCGCGCCTCAGGGGTCGCCAACCCTTTTTTCGCGCATCTCTGCCGCTTCTATCTTCAGAAAAAAGTTGACCACGACATACCGGGCAGTTGACTGCCGATTACGCTTTGATTTCCTGTGGGTTGTCTGGTGATAATTATGCAGAAATCGCCCAATTCTTGTCTGCCTTGACCGTTCCCGGAGTACATACAGAGCGTGCCCTTCGCTACTGATTTCAGCAGCGCAGACTGGACAACAGTGCCTCTTCGCCCTTCATTTTCGCCTCTATTGCTTCGATTACTACGGTGTGTGCAACATGGCTCACAGCTACGATTTCGGGACCCGTGCATGGCAGCCAGACCCCCAGGAGGGGTGGATATCGTCCGAAGTGGAGGATAAGAAAGTGCAGGGAGGGAAGGTGACGCTGCGATTTGTTTTGGCCAATGGAGAGGTAAATTGCCACCTACAGCCTTCTGAGAGACGGCACTGAAGATGATGGCGTGCAGAAGAAGGTGGTGGAGACCACAGAAACCGCCCTGCATGATGGTTCCGACTCCTCCCTCCCGCCATTGATGAATCCTACGATCCTGGAAGCCAGCGAAGATCTGACGAACCTGTCACATCTGAACGAGCCAGCAGGTGAGCTACAAGCATCATTGTTACAGAAACGGATATTGACTGTCATACAGTCCTGCAAGCCATCAGATTACGATATTCTCAAAAAGAAATCTACACATATTCCGGCATCGTTCTGATAGCCACCAACCCCTTCGCACGAGTGGACTCACTATATGTGCCCCAGATGGTGCAGGTGTACGCAGGAAAGCAGCGTGCCTCGCAAGCACCGCATTTATTCGCCATTGCTGAGGAGGCATACACGTGAGATACACAAGAGATCTTCCAGGGTTTTGGCTGACGAGTTCGTAGCGATATGCTGCGAGATGCCAGAAACCAGACAGTGGTCGTGTCAGGCGAATCCGGAGCTGGCAAGACTGTGAGTGCAAAATACATTATGAGATACTTTGCGACGCGAGGAACACCAGATCAACCCGGGAAGGCATCAGTGGGGCGGGCGCACGCGATTAGTCCAACTGAAGAGCAGATTCTGGCAACAAACCCTGTGATGGAAGCATTTGGAAACGCGAAAACGACTCGGAATGACAACTCGTCACGTTTTGGCAAATATATCGAAATCATGTTTGACGAGCGCACATCAATCATTGGGGCAAGAATAAGAACGTATCTCCTGGAACGATCACGACTTGTGTTTCAACCATTGAAGGAGCGAAACTATCACATCTTCTATCAGCTCATTGCCGGCGCCACAGACGAAGAGCGTGAGGAGTTGGGACTTCTACCCGTCGAGCAGTTCGATTATTTGAATCAAGGTGGAGAGCCTGTGATCGATGGAGTGGACGACGAGGCGGAATTCAACGCAACTAGAAAATCGTTATCAACAATTGGTGTCAAGGACGCATTGCAGGCAGAGATCTTTCGACTCCTGGCAGCCCTACTGCATCTCGGCAACGTGAAGATTACTGCCACCAGGACTGAGTCCTCGCTTTCCTCCTCGGAACCGTCCCTCGTTCGAGCTTGCGAAATCCTTGGTATCAATGCAGCGGATTTTGCGAAATGGACTATCAAAAAGCAGTTGACTACTCGAGGCGAAAAGATCACATCGAATCTCACTCCACAGCAGGCCACAGTGGTTCGAGATTCCGTAGCCAAGTTCATCTACTCGGGCCTCTTCGACTGGCTTGTGGAGACCATCAATGAAGGACTTGCAACCGACGAAGTTCTGCAGAACGTGAGATCATTCATAGGTGTGCTTGATATCTATGGTTTTGAGCATTTCGCCAAGAACTCTTTCGAGCAATTTTGTATCAATTATGCGAACGAGAAACTGCAACAGGAATTCAATCAGCATGTGTTCAAATTAGAGCAGGAGGAGTATGTACGGGAGCAAATCGATTGGACCTTCATCGATTTTTCGGACAATCAGCCGTGTATCGATCTCATTGAAGGGAAGATGGGGATACTGATGCTTCTCGACGAAGAGTCACGATTACCAATGGGATCCGATGAACAATTTGTCACGAAACTCCACCATAACTTCGCCGCGGACAAGCAAAAGTTTTACAAGAAGCCCAGATTCGGCAAGTCTGCCTTCACAGTCTGTCACTACGCCATTGACGTGACGTACGAGTCGGAAGGCTTCATTGAAAAGAACAGAGATACTGTTCCGGACGAACAGATGGACGTTCTACGGAATTCGTCAAACCCATTCATGGTAGAGGTCCTAGAAGCTTCATCCGCTGCTCGGGAGAAGGATTCGGCTGCTGTTGCATCAAGAGCTGTTGGCGGTGGCCATGGAAGACGCATTGGTGTTGCAGTCAACCGCAAGCCGACTTTGGGTGGGATTTTCAAGAGCTCTTTGATAGAGCTCATGAGCACCATTAACTCGACAGATGTGCATTACATCCGATGTATCAAGCCCAACGAAGGAAAAGAATCTTGGAAATTTGAAGGACCAATGGTTCTCAGCCAGTTGAGGGCTTGCGGTGTCCTTGAGACTGTTCGAATAAGCTGCGCCGGCTATCCAACCCGATGGACATACGAAGAATTTGCACTGCGATATTACATGCTATGCCATTCCTCACAGTGGACTTCCGAGATCCGGGACATGTGTCATGCAATATTGCGAAAGGCCCTAGGAGACCTCAGTCACCAGAAGCAGGATAAATACCAGCTTGGCCTGACGAAAATTTTCTTCCAAGCTGGAATGCTTGCCTTTCTGGAGAATCTGCGAACAACTCGTCTGAACGAATGCGCTGTTATGATACAGAAGAATCTCAAAGCCAATTACCAGCGACAAAGATATCTCGAAGCTCGCGAATCGATTCTCGCCTTCCAGTCTCTCTCCCGTGGTTTCGCAGCACGGCTGACTGCAGAGGACGCTAGGCAGATCAAGTCTGCAACAACAATTCAACGAGTATGGAGAGGCTCGACAGAGCGCAAAAGCTATCAATCCATTCGCAACAATGTTGTGCTCTTCGAAGCTCTGGCAAGGGGCTTTCTGCGACGGAGGCAGATTATGGATACAAGACTTGGCAATGCTGCGACCATTGTACAGCGAACCTTCCGAACATGGCGCTCTCTTCGAGCCTTCAGGCAGTATCGTAACAAGATTGTCATTATACAGAGTCTTCATCGTGGAAGGAAGGCTCGCAAGCAATACAAAACTCTGCGTGAAGAAGCTCGCGATCTCAAACAGATCTCCTACAAGCTGGAAAATAAAGTTGTCGAGCTCACACAGTCACTGGGTACGATCAAGCGCGAGAACAAATCCTTGCTTACACAGTTGGAAAGTTACGAGGGTCAATTGAAGTCGTTCAGAAGCCGTCACAATGCACTAGAAGGTCGGTCCAGAGAGCTGCAAGCTGAGGCCAATCAAGCTGGCATCACCGCAGCTCGACTCACAGCACTTGAAGAGGAACATGCAAGACTACAAGGCAGCCATGCGGAGCACATGGGTAACGCCAAGCGACTACAGGAAGAAGAGAAGACTTTGCGCGAATCTCTCCGCGCGACAACCACTGAGCTCGAGAAGACCCAACAGATTAATGTGCAGCACGAGAATGAAAAGACCTCTCTACAGCAGCAGATCACAGAGTTGCAGGATCAACTCGAACTTGCCAAACGTGCGGCTCCTGTCACAAATGGCGTCAATGGCGAATTTCAGAATGGCAATAACCTCCCACCAGTCAACGGATTGATCAACCTTGTCTCGTCTAAGAAGCCGAAGAGACGTAGTGCCGGCGCTACAGAGCGTGCTGATATCGACCGCAACAGCGCTGCGTACAACCCACGACCTGTATCGATGGCAGTCCCGGATGCTTACTCCAAGAACCTCTCCGGCTCGACCTTCACCCCAGCTCTGGACTCTGTTGAAGTTGAACTCGAAAACCTCCTAGCTGCTGAAGAGGAATTAAATGATGAGGTTACCATGGGACTGATCAAGAACTTGAAAATACCAATTCCTGGCAGCAACCCACCACCTACCGACAAAGAGGTGCTCTTCCCATCCTATCTCATCAATCTCGTGACCTCGGAAATGTGGAACAATGGGTTTGTCAAAGAGTCAGAGAGGTTCTTAGCAAACGTCATGCAGTCAATCCAACAAGAAGTCATGCAACACGAGGGAGAAGAGGCAATCAATCCCGGTGCCTTCTGGCTCTCCAATGTGCATGAAATGTTGTCGTTTGTGTTTCTGGCTGAAGATTGGTACGAAGCACAGAAGACGGATAACTATGAGTACGATAGGCTTCTGGAGATTGTCAAGCATGACCTTGAAAGTCTGGAATTCAATATTTACCATACCTGGATGAAGGTTTTGAAGAAGAAACTCCAAAAGATGATCGTCCCAGCCATCATCGAGTCCCAGTCTTTGCCAGGATTTGTGACGAATGAGAGCAACCGCTTCCTCGGAAAACTACTGCCCTCGAACAACACACCCGCTTTCAGCATGGACAATCTTTTGAGTCTGCTGAACAACGTTTTTAAGGCTATGAAAGCTTACTATTTGGAAGACTCGATCGTGACGCAGACCGTGACAGAGCTCCTGAGACTTGTTGGCGTGACGGCCTTCAACGACCTCCTCATGCGGCGCAATTTCTTGTCCTGGAAACGAGGTCTACAAATCAATTACAACATCACAAGAATAGAGGAATGGTGCAAGAGTCATGACATGCCGGAGGGAACGCTTCAGTTGGAACATCTCATGCAAGCAACAAAATTGTTGCAATTAAAGAAGGCCACCCTGAACGATATTGAAATCATTCAAGACATCTGCTGGATGCTATCACCAAACCAGATTCAGAAGCTGCTTAATCAGTATCTCGTTGCAGACTACGAACAGCCTATCAACGGAGAGATCATGAAGGCCGTTGCCTCGCGGGTGACCGAGAAGAGTGATGTACTCCTCCTCGCAGCCGTTGACATGGAGGATAGTGGACCGTATGAGATTGCCGAGCCTCGCTTGATAACCGCGTTGGAGACTTATACTCCTTCATGTGAGTAGATGCCTGCATCTCATTTGATAATATTTTACTGACTGACCGTCTTACAGGGCTTCAAACTCCACGTCTAAAACGGCTGGCCGAGATCGTTTCCGCACAGGCGATGGCGCAACAAGAAAAGCCAGAATATCTTGACGGCCCCAATGGTGATCTCAACGGCATGTGATGTCGGATCATGTCCGGATCTCCTGTCATTCCCTTCTCTGTCGATATTTGGTCTTTTCAATGCGGTTGCTAACGGCCTATATATCTGTATTCTGAGCGAGGTATGATATTCGCAGCGACCATCTTCGGTTGGGTCTGTCCAGCATTACAGGATGGATGAGGGCGTTTTCAAACAGATGCGACAACTCTTCGCATTCCTACCTGTCAAGACGACGAGGCCGTCCCCGTCTACTGGCATAGCATATGGTGTTTTTGATTTGCTTTTGAGAATCGAGACCAGAAGATGTGATGGGCTCAGAATGGCATTTGTAGCTTGTGACCAGATACATCGTGGTGCACTCCAGCTAGGAATAGACAGCTGAACACAGTTTGGGTGTGTTAGAGGTCGAATATTCAAATTGTGTCTCACAGTGTCCATTCTCAGGCACCTGACGTCCCTTACGTAGCCAGCCGATGTTGATTGTCGAAATCTTGATATTTTACACCAGTGATTAACATCATTGCTAACAAGGTGAGTACTACTTCACTTACTAGAAAGAGAAAGAGAGTGAACCTCCACCAGTACCCGCAACCATCTTAGCAATTTCTCCTCGTCTACAAACAGTCAACTGATCCTCCTCTCTCTCACCTCTCACTTGAGGATTTCCCATCATCTCAATCCGAAAGTCCCATCACACCTCAAAAACCTCTCCCCAACCCCAACCCCAACAACAACAATTGACCCTTCCCGTAAATCTCAGCCTATCCTACCACCCCCTACCACCTCATCCTTTCATAACAAGGGCAAAATGTCCACCTCCCCCACCATCCCTCCTTCCGGTAGTATTAGTAGCAGTATTTCCCGTCCCACATCCCTCATCACCTTCATCACCAGCAACCCGAACAAAGTATGCGAGGTCCGCTCCATCCTCGCCGATGTCGTCGTGGATCTCCAGAGCGAGTCGCTGGATCTGGTGGAGATTCAGGGCTCGGTGGAGGAGATTGCGAGGGCGAAGTGTTGGAGGGCGGCTGAATTGGTGGGTCTGATTTCCTTGCTTTTGATTTTTATTGGCTTGAGT
>JAABUK010006972.1_pt1 | contig 16551 bp, 1 predicted proteins | sample 5559141 | NCBI WGS metagenome assembly JAABUK01 (sample SAMN10711869, study PRJNA513367) | rock metagenome | isolation source: Antarctica rocks | place: Antarctica: Victoria Land, Pudding Butte nord | collected 2016-01-03
TATATATTTATTTAAATAATTATAAATATATATATATTTAGAGTTATTTTAATAATTATATTCTAATTTATATATTTATTACGCTACGGAATAGGGAAGGGAATCGGCCTTTTTGACTTTATTCCTATAAAGCGGTAGTGCGTTATATACGCCTGCGCCCCGCTAAAGGCGTTAGTATATTATATGCGCCTACGCCCCGCTACCTTTATAATATTATTACTTATCGATACAGGGTTCTAGCCTTAGTATCGCGGGGTTCTAACTCTTAGTAATTCTATATCGAGTTAGCGTTCCCCTATTTTATTAGAATCCTTAGAGATTAGTTCTATTATTAAATTTAGGATTTAAGAACTACCTAGTAATAAACCCCGTAATTACCTTACGTCTTTTATACTATTATTAAGCCGCTAGCTCTACGCTAGCGGCTTTAGGTATTATAGTTTTAATCTCTTAAACCTTTTTAAGGAAAAGGCCTATTATTATTATAATATCGGGTTTAACCTCGGGATATCTAAAAGAACTTAACGACGATAATATCGACTAAACCCCTTCTAACGACCCCCGCCGTAAAGACGGTAGCGAATTCGAAGGTATTACTACCCCCGAAGAGACCTTAGACGTATAGTTTAAAGTTATTAAAGAAGAAAACCGTCGCCTTAAATAATAATAAGAGTTAAGGGTATTATAAATTTAAAATTAAAGACTACGTAATCCTATTATTTCTATACCCGCTAACGGAGCGCTAGTAGAATTTACTATTTATAATAAAGGTCCCTTAATTATTACGCCTACCGGTAGAATAATAATAAATTTAACTATACTTAATAAGGATATCCTTATTAAGGCGAAAACGCTACGCCCTAATAAAATACGTTCTTATAAGGGTACGAGCGAAGGTAAATATTTATACTAATTTCGCGACGTAAATATTAAATTTTTAATTAGTCTTAAGTATTTTACTACCGATTATTTAAGGATCGTATATTATATAAACTCGTTAGAGGGTAACCCTTTAACGTAGTAATATAAATACTACGATTTATATAGTTTAGCTAGTATTATATTTAGCTTTTTTAAAAAGTTTCTTCTTAATTTAATAACGAATTTAATTAACCGCCGTCTCCTCGCCTACGAGAAGTAGGAGGAAGTTAAATAATAATCTTATTAAAAGATATCGTTATTTAAGGCCTACTTTAAAGAAATAGAGGCCTAATTACCCTTATTTTTAAAGGAGTATAAGGTAAATTTCTTTTTAGCTAAGCTTAAACCTAAATTTAAAAATAAAATCTTTAATACCGGTAATATATTTATTTAAAGGGAAGAAATTCTTACTTAGGTTATTATATAAAAAAAGAATCTAAAGTATATACGGTTAATAAGCGGCTTTAATTCTAATTCGGGTTTTTAATTAAAGAACCCTAATAAAGGAAAACCTATAATAGACCGAATTATTAAATCTAATACCGGCGATAACGTTAAGTAGGCGTATTTAAAGGAGAAGGGTAATAAACGTAAAGTTAATACCGCTAATTCTTCGTACGATAAGATTATTTATTATTATTATAAAGTAGAAGGCTATATTAAGCCTAAATATCCCGATATAAATAAACTAGTTATAAACGTCGGTATAATATCGGTAAAAAACGATTAAGTTTAATTTACGCCTCGGAAGAAGGGTAAGAAAAACGATTAATAAAAATATACTCTTTTATTCTTTCTAAAGATTAGATTACTCTTTAAAATAAAATTAAATAACTTATTACCTTAATTAACTCTAAAGCGTAGATTAATTTAATTTTATAACGGTTCGTTATTAAAAATAATTTAGAATTTTATAATACTACTTTACCGCTAGTCAAAGTAATTAACGGGTAAAGTATATATTATTATAACGCGTATTAATTAAACTATTAAATAGTCGATAATTAGAGTTAAGGGCGTAAATATAGTATTTTATTCTACGCTATAAACCTTAAAGATTTAAACGTTATTCTAGGTATACCTAGATTACGTTAATTAAAGATATTAATTAATTCTAAGGCGGACTAATAGCGGTTTAAAGTTAATTCTAGTAATTTATAAATTAAGGAACCGGCTAAATTCACTAGTAATCTTAAAAATAAACCGAATATATTCGCGGTCGTATATATTATAGTATCGCGAGGCGAATAGGAAGAACTTCCTAACCTAAAGATTCCTAAGGAATTTATAAGATTTTATAATATTTTTTTTAACGAGAAAACGAGTACCCTACCTACTTTTAAATAAGGGGATTATATTATCGAGATAAAGGTTAATAAAGAACCGCTTTATAAACCTCTTTATAATTTATCTTAAACTAAATTATCGGAGTTATAACGTTATTTAGAATCCTTACTTTATAAGAGTTAGATCCGTTATTTAACTTTATTAACTAGAGTACCTATTCTTTTTATACCTAAAAAGGATAATAGGTTATATTTTTACGTAGATTACCGGGGCTTAAATACGGTAATTATTAAGAATCGATACTTATTACCCTTAATTACCGAGATATTAGACCGCCTATACGGTTTTAAAATCTTTATAAAATTAGACCTTAAGGATATTTATTATAGGATCCGGATTAAGGAAGGCGATAAATAGAAAACTATTTTCCGAACTCGTTATAATTACTTCGAATATTTAGTTATACCTTTTAGGCTCGCTAACGTACCGGTAATATTTTAAACTTATATTAACCGTACGTTTATAGGTTTAGTAGATATAACGTATATAATATATCTAGATAATATCCTAATTTATAGTACTAAGCCGGCGGAGTATTAACGGTATATTAAGTAAATATTTGAACGATTACGTTAGTTCTAGCTATTTATTAACCTTAAGAAGTACCGATTTAATACCGAAACGGTCGAGTTTTTAAATTTTATAATATTTATTAATAGGGTAGCTATGGACCCGGAACGTATTAAGATTATTAAGGAATAACCTTAACTAAAAATATATCGGGAGGTATAAGTCTTTTTAGGCTTCGTTAACTTTTATAAGCGGTTTATTTATAGTTATTCTAGTATAATTACGCCGTTTACTAGCCTATTTAAGGGTAGTAAAGTAGGTAAGAAAATAAGTCCGTTTAAATAAATAAATAACGCTACGGAAGCGTTTTAGATCTTATGAGATATATTCGTAAACGCGCCTTTTCTACGCTATTATAATCTAACCAAGTAATTATATATAGAGACGGATATTTCTAACTTTAACCTTAACTCTATATTATTATAATAGGATAAGAATAATTATTAACGCCCTATAATATTCTAGTTACAGAAATTAAATCCCCTAGAATAAAATTATAAAACCTATAATTAAGAATTACTCGCCGTTATAACGGTAATAAAATAATAACGATATTACCTAGAAGGTAGCCCCTATTATATTAAAGTCTAAATTAATTATAATAACCTAAAGGGTTTTATAAAGTAGAAGGAGTTAAACTCTAGGTAAGCCCGTTAAGTATTTAAATTAATTACCTATAACTTTAAGATCTTCTATCGGGCTAGGAAATTAAATTTTATTAATATACCGTCGCAGCGCCCTAATTATGAGGGAGTATCGCCGTTAAATACTAAATTATTACTAACGCTTTAGAATAAACTTACTTTTTAGACTAGTAGTTAATTATCGGAAGGAGATAAAGAAGTAAAGATAATTATAACCCCTACTTTTTAAATTATAAGGTTAAGAATAGTAATTCTAAAGCGGGATATTATAGTAGTACTTAAAACTACGTACGATAATCCTAAAAGGCCTACTAAAATATTAATTCGGGAATTATAAGTCTATAATAATTAGGTAAACTCTTTTTAAACTAAAACGAATATATTAAAGAACCGCCGTTATATAAAGAATAAAATATGGGCTATAGACTCTAAGGGATTATTAAAATATAACGATCGCCTCTACGTATTAAGGGATAAAGCTTTAAGGGAAGAGTTTATAAAGAGGTATTATAATAATTCTTTAATAAGTTACTTTAGCGCTATAAAGTTATATAAATTATTTACCCGAAAATTTTTCTAGGAGGGTAGCCTAAAGTAAGTTACGGACTATACTAAAACTTATAATATATATTAGCGGACGAAGGCGCCGCGATATCGCTTATATAACGAATTAAATTCGTTTCTTATTACTACTTAACTATAGAAGGAAATTTCTATGAATTTTATAATTAATTTACCGCCTAGTAAATATAGAGGTACCGTTTATAATATTATCTTTATCGTAGTAGATCGATTTACTAAAATGGCTAGGTATATACCTATAATTATTAAAATCGATACTATTTAACTAGCGGAAGTATTTTATTTTAAAATTATTTACCGCTATAATATACCTAATAGTATTATTAGCGATAAAGGCTCTATTTTTACGAGCGCCTTCTAGTTAGCTATATATTTTTATTCGAAAATAAAACGACGCCTAAATACTACTTTTTACCCCTAAATAAATAGGTAGATAAAGCGCCTAAATTAGGTACTAGAGTATTATTTACGTATATTTATTAATAATAAATAAACTAATTAGGCTGGATTACTACTTATAATAGAATTCTTAATAAATAATAATTAGAGTACCGCTATCGGAACGACGTCGTTCTTCCGTATATATAGTTATTATCCTAAAATCCGTTAGGAGGTCGAGGACGACTTTAAGGAAGAAAAAGTACTAGTTATAAATAATAAAATACGATAATTATAAACTTTAAAGGATAAAGTTATAAAGCGCCTTTAAAGCGCTACCGAATATTAAATTAAATAATATAATAAAACGTATAAACTATAAAGTTATAAGGTTAACGATTTAATTATATTAATAATTAAGAACCTAAAGTAAAAGCGCCCAAGTAAGAAATTATCCTATAAGTTTATAGGGCCCTTTAGGATTATTAATAAAATAAGAGTATAAGTTTACCGCCTACTACTACCTTCTACGTATAAAATTTATAATATCTTTTATATATCGTTACTTAAATTATATTATCTTCGCGACTATATTAATACGGCGGAATCTTTTATATAAGCCCCCGAACTTATTAATAATAATAAGTTATAAGAGGTAGAAGAGGTAATCGATAAGGTTAAGAATAAAGAAAATATCTAGTATAAAGTTAAATAAATTAATTAAGGCGAAGAATATAATTAATAGTTACTAGACGAAGAGTTTACTAGTGCTAGTAAACTAACTAAAGTCTTTAAATAGGCGGGTAGTAAATATAAGTATATAAATATAATTAAAGAGGTTACCTAGCCGTATAAAATAATAAGGCGGAGTAAACGGAGCCGATATTAAAAGTAAATATTACTATTTCTATATTAATACTTATATAACGGACGTTCTCCTTTATACTTATAATCTTATTATACGGTTTTAGGGTATAACTAAATTTTATTTACTATTAAACTATTTATATATAATAGCGATAAGATATCGTATTTATAAAAATACTTTTATTTTAGGTATAATTTATATAGACGCCTAAAATATATTATTAAATAGTATATTTAAGTAAGTTTAGCCAGCGCCGATTTAAGAAAAAAAGAATTCGATATCGTTATTATATCGTACGAAAGATTTAATTACTATCGGAATTACTAGAAGAAGACGTAATCTCTTTAATATAGTCCTTAAGGATATTATCTTCCTCGAGTCGGGACTCTCTAGGTCCCGTTTATATTAACGGAAACTCTCGACCTCTTCTTCGAGAACTTTATTTATCGCCTTTAATTCCTTAATATATTAGTTCGCCGCCGTTAATTAATTTTATAGGTTAGCGATTATAGTAGGGGTTTACCTACTAGTTATTACCGTTTTACTATATATTTTACGTTACTAGGTAATTTCTTTATTTATTAAATTATATTTATATTCTTCTTTAAGAGTCCTATTATTAATACGGGTATATTAATATATAGACCTCCTTACCTTCCTTCGGAAAGGTTTAAGGATTTATTATTATTAATATACGCCGCCTTAGAGTTTACGGTCATAATTTACCTTTACGTAAAAATCGATTCCGTAGTAATTAATATAACAGAGTATATAAAGAGGGGACGTACCTCGAATATAATTATTATTAAACTAGTAGAAGTAGACCCGGTAAGGGAGCTACGAAGCGTAGTAAACTATTATTATAGTTAATATTACGTAGTCGCGCTAATAGCGGACTGGTTATATTTACTAGTATATTTATAGCTAAAATAAATTAATATAAATAAACTAATATTATCGGTGAGTAAGAGTTACTTATAGAGTTAAAAGAAAGCTATATATAACGAGAGTATTATCTATATATTAGTTATAATACTAGAACGCTGTTATAGAGCTAGAGTAATAATATACGAGAGAGGCTAAAGGAGTTACGAAGAGAGAAAGTAATAAGCGGGCGAGTTTATTTATATAATAGACCGTCGCGCTAAATACCTTATCGTTATAGTACGTCGATACGCGCCTCCGCTCCGCTACCTCGCTTTTATCAATAAATATAACCGTTATCATAATAGTTATATTATTACTAATCTCCCGGTATAATATTAGGACTATACCGCTTATATATAGTACTTTACTACTGGTGTTTATTATAGTATAGTAGGAGTATATAGTAAGGGTGGCTACTATTATTCCGCTACTAGTACTATAGGTACTGTAGGAATGATCTAATGTATTATATTTACTATAAGTACTATAAGCGCTATAGGAACGACAGCGTATACTATTTCGCTCCGTTACTATTATATATAATAGTACTATAGGGACGAAAGAAACATTACTTACTCAACTACTATTACTATATATTAGCGCTGTAGGGATAACTTTATAAATATACTATTTATTTACTACTAGTACTATTATATAGTAGGGGTAATTTAGTAGTATTACTCTTCCACTACTAGTACTATATAATAGTATTATAAGAAATGATTTCGTATCGCTCCGCGACTAGTACTATATATTAGCGCTATAGGACCGATAGTATAAATTGGAAGACTCTTTTCCCTTATTTCCTTTAGGGGGTTTTAAAGATTTTTTTAACGAGCTTCGATTAATTAATTAAATATTATTCCGTAACTAGTACTATAGGTATTAAAGGATTAGGTACGTAGCCTTATATTTAGGTTACCGTATAATAATATCGTTATACTAGATAACTCTTTTCCCTTATTTCTCTTAGGGGGTTTAAAGGTTTTTTAATAAATATTTTTTAATTAAAGTATTTGGGTACCTAGGGACCAGGGCCTAAAGGGGGAGGTAATTATAAAGCGGTAGTATATTATATACGCCTGCGCCCCGCTAAAGGCGTTAGTATATTATATACGCCTACGCCCCGTTACCTTTATAATATTATTACTTATCGATACGGGGTTCTGGCCTTAGTATCGCGGGGTTCTAACTTTTAGTAATTTTATATCGAGTTAATATTCCCCCGTTTTATTAGAATCCTTAGAGATTAGTTCTACTATTAAATCTAGGTTTTAAAAACTACCTAGTAATGAACCCCGTAACTATTTTACGTCTTTTATACTATTACTAAGCCGCTAGCTCTACGCTAGCGGCCTTAGGTATTATAATTCCCTTCCTTTCTTTAGGGAAGGGAATTTTTTTTATATTAATATTTGTCCTAATTTTTTGAATTTCCTTCCTCGATTTTCGAAAAAGTCAAAATTCCCTTCCTTATTCCGTAGCGTAATATTTATAGATATTAAAATATAACTATATATAATTATATTAATATATAATATATATATTAAAGTATCTTTAAATATATTTATATTATAGTATTTTTATAAATAATTATTAATAAATAATTTTTAGTTAGATAATTATTAATAAATATAAATAGGATTATTTAAATATATATAATAAATTTTTATTATAAAGTCTTTAGATATATTTTTTTTATAGTTATAATTTAGTATAAAGACTATATAAGTTAGAAAAGAGTCGATATAGAAACTTAATTAATTATATTAACTAGTATAAGAAGTAATAATCCTATAAATATTTATATAGGGTTTATACTCTACCGGATTAATCTTTACTACCCCCTATTATCCTACTACGCCTAATTCGTATAGATACGATTTATTACTACTTAATATAGAGTCCTAAAGTTATAATATACGGCCGTAATCTTTTTATATAAATTGTATACCTCGAGATTCTAAACCGTACGCCTCGATACCTTAGTCTACGTAGACTTCGGATTAACTATATTAATTAGTATAACTTTATACTACGATATATACTTCTTTATTAAAAGGGTCTACCGCTTTATATTTCTTTACTTTCTTAACCTCCTTTATATAATATTAATAAGGTTATTATACTAAATTATATAGTATTAATTAAGAATAAACGAGTACTTTAACCCGTTACTAAAGTATATATAATTAATATATACTTCGTTACGGTATCTGGATAGAGTTTTATAAGACTATATAATCCCGTTCTATTGGAGTTCAGTACTCAGCCCTATACTAGCCGAATGAGTATAAATAGACTACTCCCTCTATAGATAATCAACCAGTCGTCTCCTCCCATTCCAACAGGTTATGAGCCCGGGTTCAGCGTACGGCGTTAATACTTAGAGGTAACTCCTTCGTATAGATACGTCTAGTCTATATATCGTATCTAAGCACGAGCTACGGGGTCGATATCCGCTACGTCTAATTCTACCCCAAAGTAATCAATACGCGACTTCGATAACGATCCCTCCTACCTACGATAAGATATCGACCAGTCGCCAGGACAGAGCCGATATAGCCAGAACCAAAGGCGGGAGTCTAGGGCCAAGAGTGCTAGGTATAGAGGAGGATCAGCGGGAGTACGTAGGCTAATATTAGGGGAGGGAAGTCCCTTAGAAAGCCCTATACGACAGGCTATATATTAAGGCTTAACCGGAAACGGGCTAGAAACGATCCAGAAATAAGCCGGAAGGGTAGAAACGAGGAGGAAACAAGGCAGAAACGAGGTAATTAGGTATATACATATCTACAGTACTCTTCCCGATTTCCCTATACGAGCGAGGTTTACGGGTTTAAAGAGGCTTAAAAGCAGGATATATACAGATACAACACAGGATATAGATTTTAGGGGAGCTACGGGTCTATAGCTACGGTACAGAAGGTTCTAAAGACTTCGTACTAAAGGGGAGTGTTAGAGTTCAGTACTCAGCCCTATACTAGCCGAATGAGTATAAATAGACTACTCCCTCTATAGATAATCAACCAGTCGTCTCCTCCCATTCCAACACTAGGCCGTACCTATTATAACTTAAATTATACTTTAGTCCCCGCCCTAGGTATTTAATAAGAATACTCTTAATAATATTATTATTATAAGCCTACGCTCGTCTTCCCCCTTAAGTACCTAATAACCTACTCCCTCCCGATCTCGAACGCCTCCTAGATCCGAAAAGTTTTTAGATATCTCGGAATATAAAGGGGATTAAGATAAATTAGATATTTAGGAATAAATATTAATATAACGGATATATATTAATTATAACCGTTACTTTATTAATAACGATAAGATCGCTTATATAGAGCTTAAATTAACTATCGGTAAAAAGACCTTTAATTTAATAAACTATTACTAAAAAGAGGGTCTTTATATTTTAACTAGTTTTACCGATTAACGAAAGAAGCTACGGGAAATATATAGTAACCCGTTTAAATAAGAGGATATTTAAAACTATATCCGGGAACTTAAATAAGGCTTTATATCTTTTAACGAGTACTTTAACCTCGTTATTTAAAAGAAAGAATATTCTCGAATAAAGAACGAATCCTTAATTAACGCTATAAAATATAATATTAATTATATTACTTAATAGGCCTCTATCTCCTAGAGGAAAGTTAATAATTAACGGCTATATACCTTCGATAAATACGTTCGTATATACTCCGAAATCGACTAAGAACTCCGGTAGGTTAAGTATTATTTACCTCGTTAGAGTACTACTCCTACTAAATTAGGATAAACCTCGAGGAGGCCTATTATATCTTTACTAGCTTTTACCCTTATAGCCCGCTTTATTATAACGAGTATTCTTATCCCCGTTATTATAGCTTTAACCCTCCTATTTAAAGAGTTAATAAACCTCGATTCTATTTAAATTATTATTAAAGGTAAATTAACGAGAACCCCGGTTATTAAAGTTATTTACGAGAAGTAAAGGCTTTACTTTTATTATAAATCGCCTAGGTATAATATAAGAGCCTATTTAATTAAGCTAGCCAGTCTCCGATCTAGTATTATAACTATCGTCGACGACGACGAGAGTATTATAGGAGGAGTTACTCTAGACGCGGGAAAAGAATAGTCCCGGTATAAAGTCGTATATTAGGATCATAGGTACCTAGAACCTTATATATACCTTTTTACTTATTAATTATATCGTTTAATTTACTTTTATTACTAACTAAATTTTCGTCTAAATTTATTATATAGCTTTTTAAAACCGACCCTACTTTTCGTAATAAATATATAGTTATTTCTTATTAACTACGGTATAACTAGTCCCGAATTTAAATTAAAGTCTTAATTAATACTAGTATATCCGGTTACTTTTTTATCGATTATGATTTTATATATACCTAGTATTTATCCCTTCGCCTTCTTCGTTATCCTTATATCGTCCGACTCTTTAATAATATACTTATCGTTATATAACGTATTATTTATACTATAGAAGCGATTTTAAAAATCTATAGTTATTAAAAACGAATAGTCTTTTTTATTATTAAGTTTAGTTAATACCCCGTCGTAATCGGCCTATTATACCTCTACCGTTATAAAGTTACTACCGATTTCTTAGATAATTCCTTAACCTTCGCCTTATATTTTTATTTAAGAAATTATACTTTAAATCTTATAAAAGTCTTCGCGGAAGATAAATTCTTTTTTATACTTTAAGAAAGTTTCTAAACCTAAGAATTTTAGTCTTTAGTTTTATTCGATACCCGCGTAGAGTAAACCCCGATTTAAAAGGAGTCGTTAATATATAGAGAGCCGTTATTATTTATAGACGATAACGTTATTATTAAATAACTAATTCCGACTTAAGAGAAATTATTTTAATTCTAGGTTTATTAATAATATACCTAGTCCTAGGCTTATAAAAAGTAAACCTCGATTTAAGAAAAGTTAACCTAGTCCTAGGTTTATTAGTAGTATACCTAATCCTAGGTTTATAAAAAGTAAACCTCGATTTAAAAAAAATTAACCTAATCCTAGGTTTATTAGAAGTAAACCTAGTCTCTAGCCTAGTTTAATATTTATATAAAGTAATCTAGAATTTAAAAGGAGTTACCCTAGTTTTAGATTTATTAGTAGTAAACCTAGATTTAAGAAGAGTCTTCCCCGTCCTAGTCCTAGTTATTTATTCTTATAAGAACTAGCTATAATAACGAGTATAATCGTATTATTACTACCGTTAAATAAGGAAAAACGCTTAAGATTAGGTATTATAGCCTAGCCTCGCTTCGTTCTAAATTTTAATATTAAGAATAACGAACCTAGTACCTAGCTACTCTTGATATATACGAGATAAGATCTCGATTATTTACCCGGCTCGTTAGGCCTAACGAGTAAACCGCGTTTAATTTATTATTTATAGAAATCGATTAATTCTTAGGTATTCTAGAAGAGATCTCGACCTTAAGTACCTAGTTTTATTAAGAACCTAGATATTATAAACCTAAACCCCGCCTTAGTTAAAATTTTAAGTTAAGTATTTATAATTAAGCCTAGAACCGAGTTATATTTAAAATAAATAAGGAGTTTTATTTTACCTCCGTCGTTACTTAAGAAGAGCTTTAAGCCTACCGAGATAATAAGAATATTAACCTAACTACGATCTTACCTACGCGGTATTATAAATTCTTAAATATTTTTTTAAGAAAAGACGTTAATACTTTACCCCCGTATTAATTATATAATTATATTATTAAGTTTAAAGAAGGGTTATAACCTCCGTTATCTAATTTATATAGTATAAGCCGTAATAAGATCCTAGAGCTCCGTCGTTACCTAGATAAGAATTTTAATAAAGGTTTTATTCGAGTTAGTCGGTTTTATACCGCGTTTTTTATCTTATTTATAAAGAAACCTAGCGGAGGCCTATATTTCTACGTTAATTACCGAGGGCTGAATATTATTACCGTAAAGAATAGGTACCCTTTACCCTTAATATTAGAAACCTTAAATCGATTAAGTCGTACTAAGGTATTTTTTAAATTAGATATTATATTTATTTTTAATCGCCTCCGCGTTAGGGAGGGTAACGAAGAATTTACCGCGTTCCGTACCCGATTCGGCCTATTCGAATATCTTATTATATTATTTAGATTATATAATAGCCCTACCTCGTTTTAATACTATATTAATAATACTCTTCGTAAATTTCTCGATAAGATTTATACCGTATATCTCGACGATATTCTAATTTATAGCGATATCGAGGAAGAGTATGAAATCTATATTAAACGTATCCTTTAGAAACTCCGTAAGGCGGGGCTCTAAATAAATATTATTAAATACGATTTCTATATTAAAGAAGTTATATATTTAGAATTAATTATTATTACTTAAAGGATTAAAATAAATCTAAAGAAAATCGATACGATCCTAAATTAATTATAACTAGTTAATATTAAAGATATTTAAAGTTTCCTAGGGTTCGTTAACTTTTATCGGCGCTTTATCTATAAATTTAATAAACTCGTTATATTATTTATAATTTTAACTAAAAAAGGTACTATCTTCGAGTAGAGTACTCGATATTAAATAGCTTTTAATACCTTAAAGAAGGCTTTTATCTTTAATATTATCCTAATTTATTTCGACCCCGACCGTAAGATTATAGTAGAAATAGATACGTTTAATTACGTATTTAAGGGGGTCTTATCCTAGTACGATAATTAAGATATCCTTCGTCCTATTATTTACTTTTTAAAGAAGTATAACCCTACCGAGTATAATTATAAGATCTATAATAAAGAGTTTATAATAATTGTCCGCGTATTCGAGGAATAGCGTTTTAAACTAGAGGGATCTACTCTCTTTATTAAGGTAATATCTAATTATAAAGCTCTTAAATTTAAGGTACTATCTCGCCGTTAAACGAGGTAGAGTAAATTTCTATCCCGTTTTAATTATAAGATTACCTACCGGCCTAGTAAAAAAGGTAGTAAACTTAACGTATTAATACGTCGGTTAGGAGACCTCCTTAAAGAGGGGGATAAATTAGACCCTAGATACTAGTATTAATACTAGATTATATTAAAAAGAAAAAACCTAACCCTAGAAGTCCTTAAGGATTATATTTATAGTATATTATTAAATATAGCGACCCTAGCCTTAATCCTAGTTACTTTAATTATATCGGTAGTAAATCTAGAGATTCTTATCTAGCTCTTTTAGTTATATTTTATATTAATTTATACGACCCCGATAAACTTTAATATAGACGTCGATTTAGAACCTTAGACTTTATTTATATCCTACGAGTTTAAATTAAATAAAGATTAGCCTATTAACCTAGATAAAGACCTATACGATACCCCGATTTATTAATTATAGGATATAACTAGCTAAGCCGATTAATTCGCCCTTAAAGTCCTAGAAATACTATATTTTAAAATACGCTACTATAGCGGAATTCCCCTCGCTAAATACGAAGATAAGGATAAAGTTCTCTACTTCCGAGGAAAAAGATATATTCCGAATTCTAGTAAACTACGCCTTCGTCTAATCTAGCTAGTTTATAATAGTATCGCGGGTAATTACCTAGGTCGTATTAAATATTACGAATTAATTAGTCGGGCCTATTAATAACTTAACGTCTATACTATTATCTAGCGATTCGTTAGGAATTATTATATATATTAAAGAACTAAGCCTTCTCGCTAGTATATTTAAAAATAACTACGTTTATTACCGCCCCCGTAACGACGTTAAAGAGACGTTTTAATAAACTATATAGGTCTTTTACCGCCTTATACCTTTATAGGAATTATTTATTAATATATCCTAGTTTTCGTAGACTATTTAACTAAGATATAGTACCTAGTATTAATTATATCGATAGAAGTAGACGAAGCCTACGACGCTTTCTATTAGAATATATAGAAGCTTTATAAACTACTAGATATTTTTATTTTAAATCGAGGATTTTAGTTTATATCGGAGTTTTAAAAGATTTTATATAAACGCCTTAAAATCGATTAACGTATATCTACTAGGTATTATCCTTAGACGGATAACTAAACCGAGTAGTTTAATATTATAATAAAATACTACCTCCGTATATACGTTAATTATATATAGGATAATTAGGTAAAATAACTCCCTAGAGCGGAGTTTTCTAATAATAATACCGATTCTTCTAGTACTCTAGCCTCGCCTTTTTTAGCTAATTATAATTAATATTTATATATCGGTTTCGAGCCTACCGAATCTTTACCCTAAGATCTTACTACCTAAGCCCGTACCTATTTAATCGTTATTAATAAATTCGTAATATAAATAAAAGCCTTAAACGACTACCTCCGCGATAAGATATTTATCGTTTAAATTATCTTTAAATCCTCGGCTAACTAACGAAGGCGCTTATATCCGATATACTTAATAGACGACTAAGTATAACTAAATATTAAGAATCTAAATATTATACGCTCTTTAGTTAAACTCGACGATTATAATATCGACCCCTTTCGAGTCTCTAAAGTTTTTAATAATCCTTTCGTAATCTAGTTAAATTTTCTATATTTTATAAAAATTTACCCCGTTTTCTACGCTAGCCTATTATAATTAATAGCTAATAACCCTCTACCTAGATAAGTCCAGTTTATCCGAGAACCTATAACTACCGAAGATAGTTAATATAAATAATATATTAACGGTATCTTAAATTCTAAATACGATCGCCGTTATAGTCTACTTTTATTAAAGTATTACGTTAATTAAGAAGGTTACGTCGTTATATAGGAACCCTTCTAATACCTTACCCGTTATTAATAATTTATTAATAAATATTATATCTCGAATCCTAGCGCCGCTGGCCTCTACGAATTACTATATATTATTTAGAGATACTAATATAAGGAACTTCTATTATTTTTATCTTAGTCCGACTTTTAAAAAGTTAACCCCCGCTTATACTATAGCTTATTCCTTATCCGTTATTATTCCCTCGGTTATTATTCCGTATCGGCTTCGATTAATACTTCGTATTATTATATAAATAGATAGTACCCTATAGCCTAGCCCCGCCGTTATCGTTTATAGATAATAACGTTAACGCCTAGCCTTATTCGTATACCGCCGCTTATTCCCCGTTTTATCCTTTATCTATTACTATCGATTATTTATCTCGTAGGAGCTCGACCTTAAAGAGGGGGCTATTATTATAATATAACCTTATTAACCTAGCCTAGCTTAATTTACTTTAGATTTAATTTAGGTTTAAACTAGTTTCTCTATTTTTATCTTAATATAGCCGGGATAGGAAATAAATAAATACTCCGTACGCTAACTCTTATTTAGATAGTAACTAGCCCTACCCTAACTTTCGTTCTTTATCTTTTATCTTAGCCTACTCCTATACTATAACTAGGTTATAATTTAATAAACCTGGCCGTTAGTTTAATGAATATCTAGATACTAATCCCGTCCCTTAATAAGTCTTACCCTCGCGTAAACCGATATTACGGATAGCCTCTATATACGTAAGGGTACGATATTATACGGGAGTATATAAATCGAGTATTTTCTTTTTAATCTTTAATATATTTTCGTTTTTAATTTTACTACTCGGTAGCGTTTTATATTTTAAATACTCTAAATTATATAAATCTGTACCGACTTCGTCCTTATTTTCGGTATCGCCTATAAATATTATATTTATTATTATAGGCTAGGTACGGATAAATATAAAATATATATAAATTAATATAAATTAATAGAGAATAAAATTAAAGTAAATACCTATTTATATAAGACCGTACGGTTAATTAAAATTTAATACGAATAAAGATTTATTTATAACGAATAAAGAGGGGCTTTATAAATAAAGTATAAATTAATATAAAAATTTTTATACGGGTTCTATATATACGTACCCTAGGAGTAGTATAAGTTAGAAGGTTTTTTTAGGGGGATTATAAATTATATAAATATTTATTCGGGGTTCTTTTATTCACTTTTTATTATATAATCCCATATATTTACTTTATAAAACGTATATATCGTTATTGATATTTAGTGATCTTAGTGGACTTATAAAGTCTAATATTACGTGACCTAGATCGTACTACGCTGTATACTGCCTGTACCTATTCCTACCGCCCCCGTAATCTCCTTGCGGAGATGGCGACCCTCTAGTCGGCTAGTATTGCCCGTCGGCTGCCACCAAACACTCGTCGATAATTCGATCAAGTTTTCTCCCCCCCAATTCATCCCATCATCATCTCCAAACATGAGCGCCCCAATCCCCCGCTTTCTCCTCCC
>JAABUK010006974.1_pt1 | contig 16547 bp, 10 predicted proteins | sample 5559141 | NCBI WGS metagenome assembly JAABUK01 (sample SAMN10711869, study PRJNA513367) | rock metagenome | isolation source: Antarctica rocks | place: Antarctica: Victoria Land, Pudding Butte nord | collected 2016-01-03
ATCAATACAAATGCTTAAGCTTGATCCAAATCAACATTGTGCTACTTATTATAAATACATCTCAGAGACACATGGAGGATGCAGGAATGGTTGTGGAACCATCATGATCATTTGATCAGAAGCATGTACCTGCAGCTGTTGTCCTGTCGGTAGCTATGAAAATTAAGCATCAATGATTGTCAAACAAAAGGACTGATTGCTTCTGTGCTGGCATGGCTAGTTGGACCCAAGCGCACCTGATGCTAATTGGGGAAAACATCATCAAATGCTCTCAAGCCAAACTTGTCAGACATGACAGAACCTTGACCAGTAAAACGCTTATCATAATATGCATAAGCAGCAAGTCAAACACTTTTTTGATTCCTCTGAGACGGCAGCCTGGGCTGAGTTGGACATCAGGCATAGTGATTGCCTTGCCTAGGCGTGCGTCAAGGCTTTACGCGCTTCTCTCATGTGTTATCAACCTGCCCTACTGCGGCAATAATGTCCTTCAAACAGCTCAGAACAGCTGCCCTATAGGTATGGGCCCTGCAAACCCTGCAGGTACTGGTTATGCAAGCTTGAAGGCTGCTGGCTATCCAGCTTCTTGCAAAGGTCACAATGAGCTCTGCCCAGGAGCTGGATAACCAAACATCCAGCTCCCGGGCCCGGGCAGAGCTCATGAGACCTTTTGCACTGAAGCAGGACATCACCATGTGGTGTGTGAAAGGCAATGCTTTGTTGTGTGAAGCAGCTAGAAAGGTGTACCATGTACAGTACAAAGACAAGCTTTTACAATGGTACACCAGCATTCATGTACAGAGTCTGTTGTGTGGCAGAGCTGTCAGATGCAGGCCCATGCAGGTAACATAGCAAGCTGATATTGCCACAGTATTAATATTGTGGCACAGTAACACTAGTTGTGTGGCAGAGTTGCCAGCAGGCCTGTGCAGGTCATACTGGAAGCTGATATCGCCACAGTACAGTGGCTAACAGTGGCGCAGTAACACTAGTTGTTCGGCAAAACTTTATGCCACTTGCTGCATACGTATGCATGCAGTATATCTGTATACATGCTTAGTCCCAGACTTCATGTATGTGTACTGTAGTGTGGCAGTGTTGTGTACAGTAGTGCAGTACTGTCTTTGTTTGTATTGGCACCTTGGCAAGATCCTGTTGCTTAGTATGGCTGAATGGGCTGATGTGGTGCCTATCTGACAGGCCTCATCAGTCCAGTTACAGCCACAGAAAGCAAGAGGTCCTCACCAGAGCTCCAAAAATGCCAACACTGGTGTCAATAATGAGAAATTATTGGTCAGAAAAGCTGCAGTGGAGAAAGCGGGCACGATGTCCATTATGTGCGTCGCTGTGCATGCAACCCAGACAGCCAGGAAAAGATGTGTTGCTTGGGCTTTTCATTGTCAAGCTAGGCGCTGTAAGAGAGCACTGCGGCTTCATCACTGATCAGTGACCAAGGGAGGTGCACATGGCTGCTATGCAAGGGATAGCGACACTGTGATTAGTCTGAGTAATTTTACGATTCAAGTATCATGGTCTGGCCACCACTGCATGCCTGGGTAACAACCTCAAGACTGTAGATTTATCAGTAACAAACTTGAGGTTTTACATCTTTGAAGCATGGCTAGCGCCATTTAGGACACAGATTAGGGAAGAGTTGTCTATAGTAGGTTTAGTAAGCATGTTGAGTGAACAATAAGGTGGTGTCAGACTACGTATGGTTTTGCAAAGAAGGAAGTATCACGTGCAGCGCTTGTATCATGAACAAAGTAAGAGGCTATACAGCAGTGCAACAATAAAAGAAAAAGAGGTGGTGTAACAGTCTACCTCTGCCTTGGTCAGAGCTGCTCTAACATGTTACAGCAGCGCTGGCCAAGGTAGAGGCAGACTGTTACACGTCCATGTAAATCTTGTGAGCTCAAGTATGGAAACTGAAAACACATCCAGTGCTTTCACCCGCTAGGCTGCATTCAACACAGTGTCACGGTGGCAAACTGAGCCATATGTACTCTTGCCAGTGCAGCTATGTAGGAAAGGCACCACATACACACCAGCGTATATTGACACTTTGTCAGGCCATGAAGTGAGCACTGCATGCAGACGCCCGCACCAGACCTGAATTTCTGACACAACTGAAAACTTCCCACTGGGAGACTTTTGCCCTGGCAGGGTGCGACTACAGCACAACAACATAGACTGCTGACCAAGCACTCCTACTTATGTCATCATTACTAAGTTAGACGGTGCACTCATTCGAACCTATGGGATGCATCCGTAAGAATACACCCTATGCAAACGCTAATTTGCATAGGGCACATCATAAGCATGCATCCTGTCCTGGATCACTTTTGCACATTCCTGGTTGCAAACAGTAAGCTGGCATTGGGAGCATGATCAGCTCCCCAGCTTTAGTCACTATACAAGCCACTGCCAGCTAGCTGGTACTGAGTACTCTATACAATTCAGCTGAGCATGAAGTGCATGGGCAGGCTACGCAGCATGGACTAGTCCGTGCTGCATACCTTGCTGTTTGACTTCATGCGCAAACAAAGTTTCAACACCAATTTGCAAAGTGAACTCATGACTCAGAAGAGCTGCAGCCCAGAAGTCCAGAAAACACCCTCTAAATTGAGGCCACACAAGACGTTGCTAGCTCTCTTGGAAAATTTGCAGGTGTTGCAGCTGCAAGAACAAACACACAATGACTGTTGTTGACAACGCTGATGTCATTCTGCGTTTTTGGAAGACTGCTTCAAGCGCCTTTCAAGCAGCAAGCAAGCACTAGTATAGCAGACTTGTCATTGTAAACTGGCACGAGCAAGTGAGCTCCTCAATCAAAGGGCAGCAACACTCTCGAATTGTCAGCCTAACTTGAGCCTGCCTGTCTCAAGGCAGTCGGTCTGGAACTTCAGAAAAAGCACTGCAAAAAACATGTGCTTGCGCTTCAAAATGAATCCATTTTGGCACAAGATCCTAGGTTGCGACCAATCATACTTGGTGTTTGATCTGAATCAATATGGCTTCACAGAATACAGAACTCTGCGCAACCACCCATGCAACACGTGCACGTGAGAGTCAGTTTTGTTTGTTGGAACTACCTCCCATGTGCACGTGTTGCATGTTTGCAAGCAGCCACAACAAGTAGACTCAGTGAGATCTCTCATTGAGTCTACTTGTTGTGGCTGCTTGCAAACACAGGGTAGCTGGCCACCCTGAAGTGGGGTCTAGACGAGAGGAGAAGATCTTGGGAATCACCTCATCACAAGGGGCCTATTACACACATTGTTGCCATGTTGACCCAGAGAACATGGTGGATTTGGACAGAAGCATATCATAGGCCCGTCATGATGAGGTGGTTCTTGAGACCTAACTTGAGGACTATGAGGCTCCATAACCAAATTATACCAAGAGGGACAGCCCCTTTCAGTGTTCCTTCCCCTTGCCCTTGTGTAGCTTACGGGGACCTGAACCTCTATGCTAACAACAGCTTTCACAGCGGCTGCCGCTGTTAGCATGGGAGGTTCTGGCTCCCATATGTTATACAACTGTGAGGGGAAGGAAAAGTGAAAAGAACAGGCAAGTACTGGTTGCCAATGGTCTAATGAATGTTGCAAGGAAATCACCTGAATGGCTTTCTCAGCATCTGTCTCAGTCTCAAAATTGAGAGTGCCCCAGCCCTTCCAATTGTAGGACCCATCCTGCCCCATCACAATGTCTGTTGGCAGGGACTGCCCCAATGAGCTTGGACAGGGCGTTCAGATCTTGCCAAGCAAACGCCAATGGCAGACCTTGAACCATCACCTGCATTGCGACTGAACAAAACCCTTTTAATCAAGGCTGCCTGATCATCTTTGCTTTTGGTAACCTGTGAGGAAGCTAAACAGCAGTGCTATGGGTCTTCGCTACTGATCAAGCTTGGCAAGTGCTAGAAGACTACAACAAGGTCGCAGGTTGGGCTGCAAGGGCCCGGCCTTCAACACCCTTGTAATCTTCTAGCATCAGCACAGCTTCTTCAGATCTGCCCAAGGGAAAGTGCTCAACTGGGCTGGAATCAGTAGTCTCTGTGTGTGCCACAGCTGCCAGTGTATGCAATGTCTGGGGAGTTAATTAACTTTACTGACTTTATAAAGGGGCCATTCAATACTAGTGCGTCGCAACATGACATTCTTGTTTAGATGCCACTGCCCAGTCAAATCTTCAGTGACTGCATGCAGGAGCTAGTGGCCACAATCCAGGCTGGCACTACCTTGCGCGTACAATTTTGCACAAAATGTAAGAGTATTCTGGTGCATGTTCTCAAGAAAACGGTTCTGGTACCTGCACAGCATAGGCAGGATGAGACTGCACAGTTGGCACGACACTGTGAGACTGCACAGTCAGCATGGGACACAGAGCTGTTTGGCTTGTACACATTCTGGCAGCCGTGTACACCCTGCCCGAGTGCATACCAGCTTCACACCACTGGTTGCTACAACTACCTTGCAATCCTGAGCTGAGGTAAGGCCTGCTGCCTACTGCACAGTCAGCATGATTGCACCTAAGGGTCATTATTGACAATGCCCTGAGCATGCCTGCTGCTCAGAGTTGTGATGAATGCTAAGCTGGGAGACATGCAATGACACTGTATGTGTTTGTTGTGCGGGGTCACACAAGAGCTTGTCATCTAGCAGACATGGCTCATAACATACACCATTGGCTGGGGTCCTGTTCAGCTTTAGGGTTGGGTCGATAGGAATGACAGTTGACTAGAATATCACTAAGCTACATTATCTTGATATGTGAAGCCACAGACAGTGGTACAATGCCACCGATGCATTGTATGTGTACCATGTCATCAAAGGCATGAAAAGCTTTAGGTCTGTCAACATCTTGATTTGTCTTGTGATTGTTAAGTGATTGAAGCTGGCGGCACAAGCCCCCAGACAGCCTGGCACTTGAGTTATGCTAGCTAAAAATGTGAACATGCGCTGTGATCTGAGTGCAACGTTTCTAAGATCAACACGTTTCATGCAAAGGCAGTACATGGCAGCAACCCTCATCATGACTTGCAGGTCTTGATGAGGGTTACTGCCATGCACTGCAATTGCATGAGAAGTGTTATGTCGCAACGCCATGCATGAGGTGTCAAAGGGTAGGCAGGACTCATTAGCGGGACCTAGAGGTTGCAGCTTCTACAGGCCTTGCTGGCAGAACTGAACGCCTGGAGGTACAGGCAGGACCTAACAAGCAAAAAGTACTGGCATGACCTATTTGCAGGACCATACTGGTACAGCTTGTTGAGAAGTGCTGCTCTAAGGTCCTTTCTGTAAGCTTAGGGACTTACAGCAGGACTTGTCAACAAGATGTATTAGCAAGATTTACCAGCAAAACCTGTTCTTTAAAACTTGTTGGAGAGCCAGGTGCGCCAATTGGCAAAGCAAGGCAACATGTTGTACAATTTTGCAAAATGTATGCATTTGTTTTGCAGTGTGCTTTCGCACATATAGCAAGGTTGATCTGACTGTGACCAGCTAATGCAGATACTGCTAAAGGCTGAAGTTGCACATTGCAACCGGTATTTTGCATGCAACCCGGTCATGAAGCTTTACAATTCAGCAGGTCACATGGTTTCACATCTGGCCACCATGCAATTTGACCGCTGACAATGAGCATCCCTGGAGCATGGCAAAAGGAGGCTGCACAGTCAACATAGCACACAACGGTGTTTAGGTTGGACACATTCTGCCAGCCTGAACATGGCTGGCAGAGTGTGTGCATTCGCTACAGCACTGATTGCCATAAATGCCTTACAGTTTGGTGTAAGGTATGCCCTGCTGCCTACGGCGCAGTACTAGTCAGCATGACTGCATCTAAAGGTCAATGAATTCACATTGCCTGCTCCTCTGAGTTGTAGCAAGTGCTAAGATGGCAGGCATGTCAGTGCATCAGCAGCTTGAGTCATGACAGGGCCCTCTCCACAGGCCTAGGTATCTAACTCAGATATGCCAGTGTATACCTATGTGCTCAGGACATGTGCAGGAGCTCACACACTGCTCATCCCATACTTCATTAGCTAAGCTTAAGCTTGACTGTAGACTAGCTTGCTGAAATGGCCATCTTCAAGGGCCAGAGATATGCGGCTTCTACAGGTTCAAAACTGTAACAACACAAGCAGGAGAAGTAGTGTTTCATCAAATGTCAATTTAAGCTCTCATGACCCAACTGGTAGTCGGAGCTGCATTTAGACGCTGCAGTTGGTGCAGTGCATATGATGTCCATCTGAGTCGTGTCTCGAAACAGGATCCTCTAAAGTCAAACGGGATACCTTGAACAGACTTCAGAGGATCCTGTTTCAAGACACAACTCAGATGGTTTAATATGGACCCCCATTCAACTAAGTTGCCCTCTGGAGTTTGATGCAAGTTTGCAAGGGCAGTTGATATAAAACAACACTATTCACACTACAACAGCTGCATTACCTTTTAAGTGCAGTCAACATACTACAAAATGAGCACTTGACTTAGGAATGATGGTGCTTATAGAATATTCATAGAGCTGATGCCCGTACAGCGATCAAACAAGGGAACACCAGCTGCAGCAGTGGAGTGTCCTTAGACATTGTGTATCATGCATTGCACTTGTACACATTGTCGAGGGCGCTCCACTACTGCAGCTACTTTTCCCTTGTCTGATGGCCGTACCGGTGACTTTTGAGGTGCATGGACACAGCTGCAAGACTTCTTTTTCACAAACTAGGTGCACAGATACAGCTGCAAGGCTTTGTTTGGGGTGAAAGCATGCAGCTGCAGGACTGTGTTTGGAGAGATGCACAACAGTCACCTGTCTGCCCTTGGAAGAGGCACTCCTGCTGTTAGGCTTGCAATTGTCTGACCTGCCACTGCCAGAGGCTGTGTCTTGCCCCATATCCCACATCTTGCCTTGCACTGGGGGCGGGGTACTCCGTCCAGTTTGACCCCCAGAAATCGGTCTTCACATTCCTTGCCATGCATATGCATCTCCTGCATACACTGAAGTTGAAACGACTAAAAAGTCGCCCGAGAGTGGAATAGCGAATACAATCATACTCACGTGTGATGTCGCACGGCCGATCCCGAGCATATATTGAAGTTGAAATTGGTTGAAATGCTTGAAGAAAGGTGATGACTAACCTCAGCATTTGCAAGAGGTGCAAGTCTGTGCAAGCACTGCTGCATGAAACTCTCAAACTTGGCTTGAGCAACAATGCGGGCAGGAGAACATCACTACACTGTCACATCTAGACATGTGAAACTGCAGCCAATGAGACAACGCCAATGATGCATGCGCATTGTATCATCATATGCAAGACATACGGTTGGTCAAGACGCTAATTTGTCTTGTGTTTGAGGCCGGCAACAATAGCATCCAGACATCAAGACCCTATTGCACATCCTGGCACATAAGCAAATGCTAGCTAAGGGTGTGAATTTGTGTTTTTACGCGTTTAAAACGCTGCTCTCAAATCACAAGTCAATATGACAGATGTTGCCATGCAGTGTGTTTGCATGATTTATCACATGGCAGCGCCATTTGCGCCATGCATCAAGTGTGAAAGAGCACTGCCAGACAGCACTCATTAGCAGGACCGGGAGGCTGGCAGCAGAACCAAAGGGTAGGACCTGGTGGCAGCGCCTTCTGACAGGATCTACAGGCAGAACCCAACTGGCACAGCCTAATGGCAGGACCTAGGCAGAATGCTATTGGCAGCAGATATCTGAGGAGGGGCTGGTTTGGTTGTGTGTTGTAACACCTGTCACTTTGTCTTACTGGTATCGGTAATATGACAGGTGTTGCAACTTACAACCAAACCAGCCCCTCCTTACGTTGCATGAAGCCCATTCATGTTCATGGCAGGTCTGTGAAGCTAAGGCAGCGTTTTGGACAAGCATAAGCTATATAAGGGGGGTGACACACTGAGTCAAATGGATTTGCAGCAGCGCAGTAGCAGGCTGCAGCTGACAAAGAGAAGCATGCTTTGCAGCTGTGGGGCAAGGCTATAGCTATGAACGGCTCTTCTTAAACATCATATGACCTAGATCTAAGTCATGTGATGTTTTGCAAGAGCCGGTTCAATACCCGTAACAAACTGGGGCTTAAGAACCACGACAACACTGCACCCTCTGCTGAAGCACAGTTGCCTGCGGAAGCACAGGCAGTCATGGCTGAGATTGTGAAAGATGCCTTGGGGCAAGTTTGCAAGTCATTTTCACATTTCAGAAAATGCAAGTATTGCTTCAGTGACAACACAGATCGCTGTGCTCAAGCATGGTTTCACTTGGGTCGTGGCCACTGGCCATGTTGTGAAAGGTATGATGCAGACACATCAGAACCATTGTATACAAGCAAACTTGAACCAGCCTGGAGCTATGCAAGATGTCATGACAAGTGTTTGACTGTGCAGCAGCTACCAAGGCGTCAGAAGATGTCAAGTCAAAGCCATGACACGTTGGGATGCCTTGATAGCTCACTCAGATGTATTGCTTGTCATTTGATTTGCATATCGTGCTAGTTCCTGCAGACTGTTCTGACCCCAGCATTTGCATTGATGCAGTGACTGAGAACATTTTGCTTCTTGGCACAAGTTGTGTCAAGTGGTTGCAATGCCGCTAGCTGCTGCTGTCTGATTGAGCAGGTGCAATGAACAAGCTCCCAGAGCCTAGTGTGTGCTGATGTGTACAAAACTGTCCTTCCTGTGTGGACGGCTGGGCAAATGTGACTGCGTCTGTGACCACCCCAACCCCTTTCACAAAAACTTGTTCAGTTCAGGGGTCAAAGCCCGTGCTGACTGTATACACCACTGGGCTGTGGCGTGTATGAGGGATGAAAATACTCAGGGTGGTTGGTACCCTGCAAAACGGGATCGTGTGAGCTCATCTGTGGACCATAAACGTCCAAAACACATTTGCATACAAGCAAGCCCAGCATGAAATGCATTGGTCACGCCTATGGTGACTGAAGATGCCATCAGCCTACAGCATATACGCATAGCTTTGGCTGGATGCAACTGCAAGATCAGCAAGACATGACCCGTGTAGTGGACCCATTGTTTAGCTCAGGTATATTGAGGGTCCTGTACGTAGAGCATGTCTTGCTACACAACTTGAAGCAACACTGCAGAAGTCTGAATTCATGAGTGATGACAGCATGCTGCACAGTGGACCAAGATGTACATAGCTTGACAAATACACCTGCATGCTGCATGAACACTTAAACAAATACGTACTTGCTTGACATTGGGACGCTCAACAGCCTAATGCATGGCATTTGACGTCAAGGCTGCCGGTCTTATGTGTCAGAAAAGAAAAGACTAGGCCTTTTGGCGTCAATTTATTGAGAACCCAACACACTTGACTGGTGACCCATAAGGTAGCACATAAGATACTGGGCAGCCCAGTATTATACCCCAGGCTGCCCAGTATCTTATGTGTCACCTTATGGGTCACTAGTCAAGTGTGTTGGGTGACCACAACGCTGGTAGTCGCAGCAAGCATGCTGGGTTGCAAAGCTTGGGGTTCCTGACCTAATCCTGTTTTTGCTTTGTGGATTGGATCAAGGAATCTGATCGAGCATTCCTTCCTTTCTTCAAACACATGTCTGCCATTAGGGTCAGGTATGTTCAGCCTGGGATAGCTCCCTAAACAGGGTTTAGGGTGGACAGAAGTTATGTAGACCCTAAATCATGTTTATCCATGAAGCATGTAAAATAAGCCCTGCCATGCATGGGTCCACAGCCAAGTGAGACCACCCAGTGCATGAGAGCCTCCCATTGCTATGAAAGCTTAGACAGCAACAGGAGGGCCTTCTGCACTGGGCGGTCTGCAGTTCTGTGCTTTTGACTTGGACCTGTGCGGGCTAAACCAGCTGATGGAGCACTTCAAATGTACTCCACCATCAGTCAGCCACAGAGCCTGGGACAGCGTCAGCCGCTGCTGGGCAAAATGAGGGATGAAGTGAGGGGCAAAGTGAACAGCAAGTCAAAGTCAAAGTCTAACAGTGCTCATCAGAGGCTGCTTACTTGCTTGAGGTCTCAGGGAGACCAACTGAGTCGACATCGCGCAAAACCATTTGCACTTCTGAAGACCATGCTGAGCAACAGCTTTGCATGCATGAAGGATCACAGTGTGGTCCCTATAGGACTGCAGCTGCAGTTTGTGCAGTATCAGTCCAGTAGTGCATTACAAACCAGGTTCACCGCGAGCGCTTGGATTCCTGTCGGTGATGCAGCTTGCACTACCCACAAGAACACCATGTGCTCAGGGTGAGCACACATGGTTTGTGGTCCTCACATTGTGACGGGGCTCTACATGAGATACAGATAGGTATCGACTGTGGAACAACAGTGGCAAGGTCAAGGGGAAAGCCGACATCACAGGCGTCTGCCTCAGTCTCAGTTCATGAATGTACATGAATGGCTGTCTCAGCATCTGCCTCAGTCTCAAATTTGCCTCAACTCAATCTGCCTCAGTCTCAACTTTAAAGTCGAGGGTGGCCCAGCCCTTGGAGCGCCCGTCTTGTCCCATTACCATGTCTGCCTGCAGGGCTCCCCCCCAGGCCTGAGCAGATCCTTCAGATCTTAGTTGGTGTATGCAAATGGCAGCTGCAGCTGGACAACCACCTGCGATGCACATGAACAAAGATTTGGTATGTTCCTAGGAGGTATAAAGAATTTCTCTCAAGGTTGCTGGACTCATCTTCTCTTCTAGCAGCTTTTGAGGAAGCTCAAGAGCATGCTGTTAGTCCTTGCACACATTGCATCCCAGTCAGAAGCTACCAGCATCAAACTCTTCTGTCACTGCGAACTGTGATGCAAGTTTGAAGTGGCAATCAACATGAAAGCACACTGCATACACTGCAACAGCTGCAGTGTCTTTCTAAGCTACTACAAAGTAAGCACTCTGCTTGAGATTTATACAGCTTTGTAGTGCTTCTGATTGATGCCGTTGATGCCCACAATACACAATGTCCAAGGACACACTACTGCTGCTGCTATTCATTTGTTTGATATTTGTTCCAATGATTTTCAGGCTGCAAGTATGCAGCTGCAGCACTAGGAGAGGTCCATGGCACAATTACCTAGGCTACCCAGGCCTGTCTGCTGTTTTGAGACCCGCTCCTGCTGCCAAGCCTTTCTGGCCTGCCATTGCCAGAGGGTGTGTCCTGCTCCATGTCCACATCTTGCCAGCCTTGCCTTGCACCAGAGACGCATCCAGCTTGATCACCGGAAACTGGCCCTCATGTTCCTTGCCATGCATCTCCTGCACATATCAATGTTGAAGTTGGTTTGAATGCTTAAGAAGTTGGTTTGAATGCTTCAGGAGTTGATGCCACCTGTGCAAGGGGATTGGGTCTGTGCAGATCTGTCTAGACACAAGCGTGGCGCAAGCAACACTTGAACAGCGGTCATGGAGAAGGCCAAAACGTTGCCATCTCAAGTGCTTGCACTTTGCTTGAGCAGTGAGTGCAACATTAGAAGCAGGGTCATGATATCATGTTGCAACATTTTGACACTTGAAGCTGCAGCCAATGGTACAATGCCATGGATGCATGCATGTGCACCATGTTGTCATAGGCAAGACATGCGGTGTGTCTCTCAGTATGCTGATTTGCCTTGCAATTGTGTTTGACGCTGGCAACAAGAGCACCCAGACATCAAGGCCTACTGCACATCCTTAGCTGACATCCACTCATGCCCCAGGATGTGCAGTAGGCATGCTGGGACCTGAGTGAATGCTAGCTAAGAATGTGAACATGGGCTGCGATCTAAATGCAGCTTGAGCTGTGTAAGCTTTGCAACCCTGTGTAAAATCCGTGATGAGGGTTATTGCCATGCACTGCGTAGTTTTTCCTGAATGAAGGTGTCATATGGCAGCGCCATACATCAGGTGTAAGCACGCAGGATCCATTAGCAGCACCTAGAAGCAGAGCCCTACTCACAGGGCTCATTAGCAAAAGTGAATGTCAAAAACACAGTGGCAGGGCCTACCGGCCAACCCTAATGGCAGAATCTGATGACAGGGAACTATTTGCAAAGCCGTACTGGCAGAAACTAAAAGCACAAACTGTTGACAGGATGTATTAGCAAGGTCTACTGGACCTGCTATAAGAACTTGCTGTAAAGCAAGATGCACAACAGCAATCAAGCTGTATAAAGGCTTACATTCAGTACTTGTGGACCAACAGGTCCAAGGATTTTACTGGGACTGAATTCTGTTCTTGAAGTTTGCCCTGCCCGTCTGAGGGGTCTTGTTGGCAGCTTGACAATGATTGAAACAGTGCACTATCATTACCAATTGCAATGATGAGCTGTTGTTGCTGTCAGTGATGGTGACAGTACAATGCTGGTATCATTCATGGAAACAGTTGTTGGTGTGGTGTTGAAAAACATAAACCAGCCAGCTCCTCTTCACATTGCATGAAGCCCATTCATGTTCATGGCAGGTCTAGACGCTTGAGGCTTTCCGTGATGCTGCATTGTTTTCACAGATAAGTGAAAGCAGTGCAGCACAACAGACAGCCCCAGGCGCTAGGGGGTTGACATGCTGAGTCAAACGCGATGGCAACAGCGCAGCAGCAGGACAAAGAGAAGCATGCTTTGCATGTGCAAGTCAAGGCTATGAAACTACTCTTACAAGACATCACATGACCTGCACTCCACCGTAACGACACAAAACCCTATGCTGAAGCACGTCAGCATGTAGATGGAGCTATGCAAGATACCATGACAAGTGTCAAACTGTGCAGCAGCTATCAAGGCACCCAAACATGTCATGACACTTGGGACGCCTTGATACCTCACTCAGACGCATCACTTGTCAATTAAATTGTAGTTTGCAGACTATGCTAGTTCCTGCAGACTGTTTTGACCCCTGCATTTGCATTGATGTAGTTACCGAGAACCTTTTGCTTGTTGGCACAAGTTGAGTCAAGTGGTTGGAATGCCTGTAGCTTCTGTGCGCTGTCTGATTGACCAGGTGCAATGAACTAGCTCTCAGAGCCTAGAGTGTGCTGATATGTACAAAACTGACCTTCCTGTGTAGATGGCTGAGGTGAATGCGCAAGCAACTCACAAATGTATCAGATTCAATATGCTTGACAACGTGATGTGTAGTTTCAGCACAGCGTGACAGCAGTGCACTTTGTGAAAGGCAGCATGAGTAAAGCGCACAGTCAGCTTGTCATGAGAAGGCTGAACAGTCAGCATGGCACACAGTGGTGTTCAGATTCGACACATCAAGCCAGCCACAGGCCAGCAAAACGTGTCAAATCTCAAACCACTGATTGCCATACCTACCTTACAATGGTAAGGTGTGCTGCCTGCTGCACAGTCAGCATGACCGCATCTAATTGCTTGTTTCCATTGCCCTGAGCATGTCTGCTGCTCTGAAGTGCTAAGCTGGCACGCATTCTAGTGTATCAGCAAAAGCAGCTCGGGCCATGACAGGGCCTTTTCATTAGGAGATCTGGCTCAGATACGACAGTTTCCACATGTATACTCAGGACATGTACATGAGCTTGCCATCTGGCAGACATTGCTCATCCCGTGATACTTGATTGGCTAATTAGGCTTATAAGGCTTCGTTGATAATCAGAGCTTAGGTTGATGTCAATGACATTTGAATTGGGCCAGGCAAGCAGAGCTTGACTGTAGACACAAGTGGCCAAATGGGTCACACAAATCATGACTTTATCAGCAAAACAATGATCATCATGAGGAAGGCCACAGGTAAGAGAAGCATTGTTTCACCAAACGTCAATTTTAGCTTGCATGACCCAATTGGCAGTCTGGTCATGCATTCCCATGTTGCAGTCGGTGCTGTGTTTGAAACATGTTGCAGTTGGTGCAGTGCATGTATTTTGGTTTGATGTGAACCACCACTCAGCAAATCTGCTCTCTCAGATTGGACTTTGATGCAATGGCAGTCCTGTAAACCACACTTTACAACCTGCAACAGCTGCAATGCCTTTGCACCACAGCTAAGAGAAGATCTTCTCTAGAGAAAAGAAAATCCTACGCATTTTGGCGTCAATTTAATGAGAAGCCTAAGTGTCATACCGGGCTGCCCAGGTACTACAGCTAATATACTACAAAATGAGCACTTTACTCATGAGGTATGATAGTGCTTATGATTCATACGGCTATCAAACAAGGCTGCAGCAGTGGAGTGTCCATGGACATTGTGTATCATGCATGGCACTTATACACAATGGCAAGGGCATTCCACTGCTGCAGCTGCTGGTCCCTTGTTTGATAGCGTACCAGTGACTGTTGAGGTGCATAGATACTGCTGCAAGAATGTGTTTTATGGTTACATCTGTTAAAGCTGGAACGATACAGAGATCATTAGCATGGCCCTCGCGCAGAGATGACGCATGGTGCAGGGGTGTACTTGCAAGAGTGTATGTAGGGTGCAGGAATCTAGCTGCAAAACTGGGTTTAGGGTGCATGGATGCAGCTGCAAGACTGTATTTGCAGAGATGCACAACAGTCACCTGTCTGCCCTTGTGAGACCCGCTCCTCCTGCCAGGCCTTGCTGGCCTGCCATTGCCAGAGGCTGTGCCTTGCTCCATGTCCACGCCTGTCTTGCCTTGCACTGGGGGCAGAGTGCACATCTAGCTTGACCACTAGAAACCATGCCTCACATTCCTTGCCATATACCTCCTGCACACCACAGATGAAGTTGGTTTGAATGCTTGAAGAAAGTTCAGGATGAAATGCCACATGTGCAAGGGGTTTGAGTCTGTGCAGATCTATCTAGACACAAGCGAGGCGCAAGCACCACTCGAACATCGGTCAAGGAGAAGGCCAAAACATTGCCATCGCAAGTGCTTGCACATTGCTTGAGCAATGAGTGCAGTGCAACATTAGAGAAAGAATCATGATATCATGTTGGGACATCTTGACATTTGAAGCTGCAGCCAATGGTACAATGTTATGGATGTGCACCAATACAATGCCATGGATGCACAGATGTGCACCATGTTGTCATAGGCAAGTCATGCAGTGTGACTGTTAAAATGCTGATTTGTTCTGTGTTCAAAGCTGACAGCAAGAGCACCCAGACATCAAGGCCTACTGCACATCCTCAGCTGGCTACCACTCATGAACCAGGATGTGTTGAAAGCATCGTAACACATGAGTGGACGCTAGTCAAGGATGAGCTTAGGACGTGTGATCTGAGTGCATCATTGCAAACTCTTAACAAGTCATGATCAGGGTTATTGCCATGCACTGCATTTTCGTGATATTTTTACATGGGAGCACCATGCATCAGGTGCATCAAGAGCAGGCGGGACTCATTAGCATGCCTAGAGGTTTGCCCTACAGGCAGGACCTAATGGCAGAACCAAAGGGCAGGACCTGACTGGCAGAACCTAAAGACAAAACCTGTTTGCAAGACCCTACCGGCAGGAATGATCAGCAGGACCTGTGACAGGGTCACATGGTTTTGCATGTGCCCTAGTTGGCTGTGGGATGTCATGTCATGTCTGCCTAACAGCTTGTGACCTCATGACCGCTGAACTGGTGTGACTAGTGTGACTGAGCAGGATCTGTCGGAGCTCTTGTAATTTCTTGTGGATTGAATGGTCGCAATGAAACCATCACTTCATCTCACTAGGTCAGGGTCTGGTATTCTAGGAGCAAGAGTGGGCACAGAAATGTCACTGCAGCTGGTTTAATGCTTTGCAAATCTGACCTAGTAGGCTGGTGAGCTGATGTAAAGGTACCATGTGGGCATAACAAATATGTTTTAGCAGGCTGATCATGATGAGTTCATGTAAATGCACCCGCATGCGCATGCTAACCCGCATGTCAAGTTGCAACACTTAGCAGTTGTAATCCGACTTGTGAAAGACACCATCATGTTGTGTACAAGAATAAATCATCATCATATCAAGTGTATGAGGATGTTATTCTTGTATGTAAGTATGTCATACTGCAGTTCAAGCCCTATAGTCTTGGAAAGGACAATAAGGTGGTGTTATCATGATATCATCTAATATATACTTACGCTGTTTGTTAGTGGCATGCTACCCACCAAACATCACAAAGCAACACAGATGCATCTGCATAAGTGCACATGCAGATGAGTGGACTGTTGTAGTGTTTGGTGGGTCCACTTTGCATGCACCGCCTTGGTCCCCATCTTGGGGTCCCTCTTGGGGTCCCTCTTGGGGTCCCCCACCGTGTCTTGGCAGCTTGGTGTCATTTGCATATGCCTACAGTTTTGCCAGCAACAACACTCATGGCCAAGGTACTTGCCAAGGGCTTGCCTGGGGTGACGTCCCTTAGAACCTTGGTCAAGCGGGGTGTTGCTTGGGAGAGCGTAGGCATCTGTTGACAGTAGTCAAGGCTGATTTCTGGGCAGCCCGGTATAATACTTGGCTTCTCATTAAATTGACGCCGAAAGGCGTAGTCTTTTCTTTTCTTTTCTTTTCTTTTCTTTTCTTTTCTTTTCTTTTCTTTTCTTTTCTTTTCTTTTCTTTTCTTTTCTTTTCTTTTCTTTTCTTTTCTTTTCTTTTCTTTTCTTTTC
>JAABUK010006976.1_pt1 | contig 16543 bp, 24 predicted proteins | sample 5559141 | NCBI WGS metagenome assembly JAABUK01 (sample SAMN10711869, study PRJNA513367) | rock metagenome | isolation source: Antarctica rocks | place: Antarctica: Victoria Land, Pudding Butte nord | collected 2016-01-03
GCAGATGTGACTCGAGCAATGTCCTCCATGGTGCAGCCCTTGGGGAACTTCCACACCAGCAGAAAGGCATCCCCAATGTTCTTGTTGGGGGCGCCCCCATGCAGTGCCACCTGTCATCATCAGATTGCTCTGTCAGCACATGGTCTGAAGTCAAATGGTGACGCTCAAGTACAGCATCTGAATGCAGCCAATGCTTTTCTGCAGCATGTTTGCAACAAAGGGATGCTGTTTGATCACGTGCACTCTGACAGCCAGTGTTGTGACAGACATTGCGGAGGATAAACTTGGACATGCCTTCTTGCAAATGCACAGACAACTTTCATGCAGGTGTCACAGTCAATAGCATGTGCAAGTATGCAAAATGTCCAAGAGCTCACCTCTGTGTGGACAATATCAGCAATGGTGTTGACAAACTCCATGATGTCCTCTTGCAACACCTCAGTGGTATCTGTGAAGTTACGGATGTCACAGAACCCAAAGATGGCCACAACCTTGTTGCCAGGAATCATGGGGTTCAGATCGCCCCCACTCCTTATATTGTTGGCTATGACCTCTGCCCCAGCATCCCCAAAGCCCACGGCCAGAAGGCTGCAGATCTTGTTGATGGAGTTCTCCAGAATCCTGGTTTCCATCTGAGGGTCGTCGCTGTGGTGCTTGGTGGTCTCTGGTTTGGCCAGAGGGTTCTCCGAAACGTCTCGCACCTTGACAAACAGCACAGAACATGTTACTGAACAGAGCCCTGTCAGACATCAGGCATGCACCACCATCCAGGCTGTGTCTGCGTGCAACATGGCTTGACATTCACATATGAAGAATGTGTGTACCCCTAGTGCCAGTCACATACAATTTTGAGTTGCTCACAGTATGAGGTCTTGTTTTAGCACTCAGCATTCCAGTGCTGCATAGGAGTACAGATTGGCCAGATTTGCTTTTGCATTGACGATGACACCAGATCAGCTTGCATTACATCTCATCATGAAATCGTGTTTTCTGGGGAGATATTCGACAAAGAAACTTGAGCCTCTGAACGAATGATTTGGCTTATAACCATCCTGCCGTTTTGCTTTCAGGTCAGGAATGATGATGACGACAGTATAATCTGCATTGCACTTTTGGCAGATACATCACAACACAAAATGTCCGCATAAACGCAGCGGCTGCAGAAAAGAGTCCAAAAGGCTTTTTTGGAGCATACCTTGCGCAGCATGCGCTCGATGGGGCGCAGCACCAGCCTGTTGCTGTCGTTGTTGAACAGTACAGCGCCACAGCCCAAAGCCACAATCACAAACAGGGACCGGAACAGGTTCAGCGCAGCACCAAAGCGTGAGTTCCATCTGACATCAAACAAGGCAGTTGTGACCAAGCAGCTTGCCCATTGCTGAAGACCGCAGGCAGACGTTTGCTCCTACATCACGCAGACACCAACATCAGACACCAGACATACATTTGCACATTTGTGGTGACCAAGCAGCTTGCCCACTGCTGAAGACCACAGCCAGATGTCTGCTCCTACATCATGTGGACATGACACATCAGCAGATGCTCAGTCATTATGTGATCACGTCACAAAAGCTTGAAAGTGTGAAAAGGTCCAGAGTGTGAATCATCAGACATTGGACAGACATTTGCCTGGTGTCAAATTGTGCAACAGGAATGGCTGGAAGGGCTGTGCTGATGAGTCTGGACTTGGCTTCTAGCCACCTGATGTGTGCGCGCTCATGACATGGAAGAGACAAAGGTCAAGCGCACACGTTGCTGCAGATCGAATTGCCAAAGGTACTTACTCATGACATGAGACCAACAAAGATGCAATGCCTGGTTGCTGCACACCATGTTGCTGAAGGAACAGATCAGGAGAGGAGATGGCTGCAGCGGCCAAACAAGCTGAAATGTTCAGAGCAAAGATGTCTTTTGAGACAGAGTATGGCAACACACGTTCACACTGTAACACATAAACAGCTGCACTCAGCAGGCTTACAGCCATTCAGAAATGTTAGCTGAGAGTTAACCCAGCTCTGCACCTGATTCATGATGTTTGCATCATGCAAAGTGGTGGCAATCACAAAAACTTTGGCGTGCAAGACATGTCTTGGAGGTTCTGACCTGGACAGTGAGGAGCTCATAGGACCTATAGGGGTAGGTGTTGATCACATCCACAAAGGTGCGGTTGCACACTGTCAAGCTGTGCAGCCCATCAGTCATCTTCAAACCCTGCATGAGGTACTGAGTATTGCTGTTGAGTCCCCCAGGTGTTGTGTCAATGCTCCTGTTGCTCTGACGCTACTGCTCTATGTGGAGCAGTCTTGGATGTGAAGCATCCCTTGGTGAGTCGCTTTGTGCATCATGCCATTGCTAGAGCCTGGTTCTGAGTGTCAGCAGAGTATCAGAGATGGATTGATGGATCTCGACTGAGGCTCATGTTGGAAAAGAAAAGGCCATAAGTTTTGGCGTCAATTCAATGAGAAGTCAAGTATTATGCCAGGCTGCCCAGGCGAGGCCCGTATTGTAGGTACTCATGCAAACTGGTACACAAGCAGTGATGATGCGTTGCGCATGGATTAAAAAGACACACTCACGATTCAGCACATGCAGGCATTGCAAGCATGTCACACTGTCTTTGAGTGTTTCTTTACCCAAATCTTTGCACCACATACTACTGCAAATGCAACACCAGACAGGGTGAACGCTTTCTGGGAGTTGACAAATGACACCTTGGAATGCTTGCAATTTCTCATCAGACATATGCATGACGCGAGACCACTGTCATGGGCATGCAGTCTGGACACATCTGTTGCGCATTGTCTGCCTTGCATGCAAGCAAGTGGAACAGCTTGACACTCATGCAGCACCTGCTATGCCTGTATGTGCAGTTACATGATGCATCAAACAAAGCCAAAACAAGCATCTCCACATGCACACAAGACACTTGCATAGCAGATCACCCACCAGGCGATAGCTGCTGGAGCCTTGGTAGGCATGCAGTGCCTCCCAGAAGCCTGTGGTGTTGCCTGTGTCCAGATACATGTCATGCAGCATCTGTAGGCCTGCTTCATTCATGGGAGGGTAGTCTCCGTATAGCCCACTACCCAGCTCAAAACAGGGGATGAACAACAGCAGCCCCAGCACACCTGCATGAGGTGAGTCAGTATGGTGAGCATCGAGTCAGTATGGTCAGCAGCGAGTCAGTATGGTGAGCAGCAAGTGAGTCATGTGAGTCATGCAAGGGGTCAAGCTTGATGCGGTATGGAGATGAATCTTCCTGCCGGCTACCCAGCTTTTCCCGTACAAAATTTGCAACAAACAAAGTTCCAGCGTCAGCAGCAAGTGACAGACACAGGCACACAGACTCACAAAGACACAGACACACAAAGACACAGAAGCACACACACAGAGGCACGTCCCTATGGTCTTATGCGAATGTCAGTGCATGTGACCACTCATGCATTCATGCACTGACACCACGCACATGCTTGTGATGGGTACCAGCAAGCAACAAAGCTTACCAATAATGACACGCCTGGTTGTGAGGTGTGACAGCTTCTGACCCACCCTGGTGCCGGCAAGGGCGGCCCTCTGCCCAAACTGAGCTGGTTTGCTCATGGTCAAGCCTCCTTGGATCTCCATTGTCCTTACCTGAAGGTTGCATGCAGCTGCTAACTCTACCCAAGCCTAGTTACATCATGAGAGATTCAAGCAGTGCTGACATAGAGGTGATTGCTTCAAGCCCTATTGCATCAAAAGGGATTCAGGCAGTGCTGATTTAGGGGCTGAGAAGATCCAGGCAGAGCAAAAGCAAAGCTTCAGAGCGAACAAGCAGCGCTGCAGTAGAGCAGAGATGAGCTGAGCCAACACATGCAGAGACAAGTCAGGGTCATGTAGAGTTGGACCCACTGAAGCTTTGTCGCAGTTCCTGATTGTCAATGTTTATCTGTATTGACAACAGAACCACCATTTAGCGTGTCCTTCTGTTGGAACAAAACGTATGTGCATGAAAGGGGACAGACATACGGCCCTCGTTGACGCATGTACTTGCACTGTGTTCTGCATACGCCAAGTTGTGCTTGCAAGCTGTGTCACATGATTCAACAGGGCTCTCACCTGCTTGTGCAGCTCATACTGATTGTACAGATACACCAGCCGCATGAGGCGCAGGATTCTGCACACTCGCATGATCTGGCGGGCCTTGTTGGCAGAGGTGTTGCTTGTGCCTCTCGCCAGGAAGGAGACCTCATTAGCCTCAATGCTGCTACTGCTGCTGCTGATCCTGTTCAGGCCATTCACCACTGCTGGAATGTCCAGAAGCATAGACAGGGTTGCAACAAAGTCGATCAACCTGCAGAGTCATTCATGCAACTCAGACCGCTCGTCTGAGCAAGGCAGTGTGAAAGCATGATATGGCATGCTTGCAGTGCAGTAACCATCTGGTGTTGCATGAGCTCATGTTTGAGAGTGTTGAACTTAAAGATTCCTGGAGTCCTGGAATGTGGGCTGGTGCAATGTCACTGAAGCAAAGACTTGCATGTGAGGTCAATTTGTGTTTCGAGGCTATGGATACACTCACAAGAAAGCAAATGTGTGTGCAGACCCAGTGAAAGTTGTGTTTACCAGTAGAAGCGAAAAGCATAGCCAGGCCTCACGAAGGATCCAGCTGTGGTGTCAAGGACAAATACTACCAGGATGACAATCGTAATGCCCACACACACTGGATCAGCTGCTGGAGGTAGTACAGCCAAGCGAAAGTCATCTAGAAAAACCGCCAGAAGCGTGATGAACACCACAAAGCAACTGATGTGGGTGCCGTCGAGCAAGTCACACGCCTTTGCTTTCCACTGAGGCTGGTTTGCTCTTTCAAACTGCTGGAAGACGCTCGGTGTGGCAGTCAATGAGTGGCTTGGTTCTGACGCTGTGACAATGGCTGGAACCTCGCCTGTCATGCTGGCTGCTCTGCGCAATATGAGGCCCTGCTTGCTGGCTTTCTTCACAGCAGAAATGCTGGGGCGGAACTTCGTAGGGCTCTTGGCAGATCTGGACATTGTGCTGGTCATTGTGCTGGACATAAAGGATGCCTCCAGGCTAGGGGACCTGGAGTCAAGCTTGTCTGCATCGTCTGGGACCTTATGCAGCCACTGCCGAGCAAAGTCGACAGGATTGGCCAGCAGAGGCCGTGCGCTGTCAGCAGATGCTGTCCTATCCATGATTAGGGTGCTTGCGTCGTGGTCGCTCCTGCTGGTGGAGGCGTCAGCTTCGCTGCGCTTTGGTCTTGCTGGTGGCAGCTCGATAGCTGCTTTGGGATGTACGCTGGCCATGCTGCTATCAGCTGATCGCACTCAAGCTACATCTGCAGCAGGTGGTGGTGGAACGAGGCGGCAACACACCCGGCAGAGGTGGCCTTGCACAGAAAACTGATAAAACACGCCAAGCCTCGGCTCACTTGAAGACAGCTGCAATTGTTTTTGTAACACGTCTGTGTTCAGTCCATGTCGTCTGCGTTCACGCAATCTGGCGTGGCAACTCCTTGACAGCCGCTTGCGTAGTCGAACAGGCACGAATGCAACTTCCATTGCTACTGCTCGATGCGTTGTAAGCGTTACGGTTTGAGGGGTACGAAAAACGAAAAATGCGCGAGAGGGGACAGTTTCCGCAAACATTGAGCGGTTAGGCTCGGAGACAGCTCGCGCTACCTGCGTCATCTAGGTGCAGGACCGGCACCCGGAAGTCAAATCTCCGATGCTGCGTTGCAGTCTCCTGTCACATACGCTGTCGCAGCAGGCAGACACGTTCGACGTTTTGAATTTCGGAAGTTCCTAACTGATCGTCCTGCAGTGGCCCAGGAAAGCCGGTCTAATAAAGTATCGTTGGCCATTCCGCCGTTGATCGATCGGCTTTGACGTAGATAGAACCATATTTAGGCAACCGACGCAGCCTGCTCGTTCCCATGCTCAAGCCAGCACGTAAGACCCTTACTGAAGACGAAGCTGTCAGCGGCGAGGCAAGTCTCTCGTAGACAATCTGGCTCCTCAATGTGACACGAGGAACTTCAGTTTTCAATGCTGTCATGCTACAGACGGAGAAGCTGATCAAAACCACCGGCCACCTGCCACACAGTAAAGCTATAGAGACTAATGCAGTGGACCAGAAAGTTGTATTGGCAAAGCTCAATTCACACTTGCTGTGGAAATTCTTTGCACTGACTGTGCTGTGCTATATTGACCGGACGAATCTAGCTTTTGCTGCCATCCAACTCAATAAAAGTCTAGGGTTCACAGAGCACATTTATGGTGTTGGTGCCAGCATATTCTTTGTTGGATACTCAATCTGCCAGATCCCAAGCAACTTGATATTAGTGAGAGTCGGCGCACCTCTTTGGCTGTCTGTACTGATCGTGTCCTGGGGTATTGTGGCCACTGCATTTGCTGCCATCAGTGGCAAATGGATGTTTTACATTCTGCGATTGCTGCTGGGAGCAACAGAATCAGGCACCTTTCCTGGCATGTGGTATGTCTTTTGGTCTTTACAGACTGCTTTTGTTGTAGCTGTGCTGCACATTGGTCATTGTGTTTTTACCTGGTAAACTGATCTCTGCCAAAAGGGCTGCATGGTCACAAAACATTCAATGTATGTTGATGCATGACACATGCAATCTAAGCATAGGATTGTGATTTGCTGGAGGTCTGCCATGCAGGTGTTCTGAGTCATGATCCTGAACATATTTGAATATGTGGTTGTATATACAGGTATCATCTGTCTACATTCTACACAGACAAGGAGATTGGTGTGGCCTACTCCTACGTCTCAGCAGGAACAGCACTGTCACAGGTACATGATGCAAACAACATGCATGCTAGCACAGCTGTGCAACTTCCAAGACAGCACTCAGACACGCTCTCATGCAATCCACATGCACTACACACAGTCATGTGGAATTTGCAGCAGAGATACATCCCGGGCATGTCTCTTGTCCATAGGGTCTCTATACTGAAATTGTGGCGACAGGCAGCTCTGGTTATCTTCGCCACAGCATATCTTCAGTATGCGAGCTGAGGACATGAAGTGGCGAAGATACCCAAAGCTGCCTGTCCCCACACATTCAGTACAGATGCCCTATGCTGTTTACGGTCTTTGCGCTGAGCAGCTTGCTTAGTCAAGGACTGCAACTCTGGTAGTTGGTAAAACAAGATTGTTGCATGGTCATGAGCCATGCCATGGTGATGTGTGAACAAACTGCTAATGAGTTTTGCTGTTCAAGTACACACTTCAACATGTGTGACCAGGTGATTGGGGCGCCTTTGGCTGCTGGTCTACTAGCACTGGATGGCTGGCTGGGCTTAGCTGGCTGGCAGTGGCTCTTCATTGTGGAGGGCATACCCACAATCTTGATGGGTTTGTATACTAAAGTGAGTCTGGCAGAATCACCAGCGAAAGCATCCTTCCTGACCCCTGCTGAGAAGACATGGCTGCAGCAGCGCCATGCTGAGAGCAAGGTATGTGCAAGGCTCAAGCTGCCTAAGTTGAAATTCATCAATTAACAATTCAATTATCCCATTAATATTACTTGAAATTATGGAAATCTCTGGCCTGCATGTCCAGTTGACAACCCCCGGTGCCATTGCTGCTGCAACTCAGTACTGTGCTGCTGCTTCTGCTGATATTGATTTCAGCAGATCTGTTGTGGGGAAGCATCTGTTTGCAAGCATCTCTTGCTGTTGCCCTTGCCGCTGCCCTTGCCATGAATGCAATCTGTGCAGGCTTTTTTGCAACAGCATGCATCGTTCTGTCATAAGCCTACTGACAACCCCAATCCCATAAGGCACTGCATGGCAACCCTCCAACTGATGCTGCACAGGCTCACAATACCATTACACTGCATGGCTACCTCTGAACAACGATGCACCGGCTAGCAAGATCATGGCTTTGCATGGCAACCCTCTAACTGACGCTGCACAGGCTAACAATACAGTGTGGCACTGCATGACTACCAACCGACGGATCCTGCTCAGGCTAACAGCACCACTGCATGACCACCTTCTGATTGATACTGCACAGGCTGACAAGACCACTGCATGACCACCTTCTGACTGATGCTGCACGAGCCAACAACACCACTGCACGATCACCTTCTGACTGATGCTGCACAGGCATACAACACCACTGCAACACCACCTGCTGACTGATGCTGCACAGGCTGACAAGACCGCTGTATGACTACTTTCTGACTGATGCTGCACAGGCCAACAGCACCACTGCATGACCACCTTCTGACTGATGCTGCACAGGCTAGCAACACCACTGCATGACAATCTTCTGACTGATGCAGCACAGGCGAACAACACCACTGCATGACCAACTTTGGACTGATGCTGCACAGGCTAACAAGACCACTGCATGATCACGTTCTGACTGATGTTGCACAGGCTAACAAGACCATGGCAGGAGTGGAGGTGAGCGCCTGGGGCGCAGTGCGCAACTGGCGTACCTGGTACCTCGCCCTCATCAATCTGTGCGACTCCACAGTCAAGTACGCCATCATCTACTGGTGTCCCCTGATCATCTACCACATGGTGGGCGAGAACATGCCCCACGCCACAGGAGAAGCTGTGGTCCCTCATGATGCTGTGGTGGCTCTGCTCACAGCACTCCCCTTTGGCTTTGCGGCAGTCTTCATGCTGGTCAACGCCAGACACTCTGCAGCTACCGGTGAGGCTTCTGCCAATGTGCATGTAAGAGGGCTGACATCGATCTGTTTGAGTGTGTGCATGCATGTGTGTGTGCATGCGCGCGCGCACTTGCGAGTGTTTGTGCGAGTGTGTGTGCGTGTGTGTCTATGTCTGTGTGAGTGTGATGATATACATGCAATAAGCCGGCATGTTCTATGTGTAAGCACACAACAGAGCCTGTGCTGGAGCAATGCAAGGCAGTAGTGTGTCATTCAAACACAAGACCTCTGAGGTCTTTGTCATGTCTGATGCACCGCAGGGGAAAGGCGATGGCATGTGACCATCCCTCTTGCAATAAGCTCCCTAGCTCTGGCATCCATGTCGCACACAATGGCACACAGCCCCTTCTTGGCATTCATGTCACTGCTGGCAGCAACACTGGCTTGGGCGCCCAATGGGATCATGTACAGCTACCCTGCCACCTTCCTTCAGGGTGCAGCAGCTGCCACAGGAGTTGCCCTCATCAACAGCATTGCCAATATTGGAGGCATGATCGGTCCCTACTTGATAGGTAGGCGTGCTAGACTCAGTGCCTTGTTGGTGTGATGTCTTTGTGGCCAGACTATGGCAGTGCAGGTCGCATGACAGTGAGTTAGTCAGGAGAGGCAGAGTCTGTTTGGTTGTGTCTGCCAGCATTTCATTGCATGTCAGGTCAATCCTCAGCTGCATTGCCAGGCATGTTGTCCTTGCTGCTTGTTTGCTGCCACTGCCGGTTTGTTGCAGGTGATGTCACCAACATGTCATGTACCAATTGTCTCTGCTAGACCAACTTGCCAAGACCATGTCCCCCGCTGGAAACATCATAGGTTGTTCCAGTGTGCATCTTTAAAGTTTGCAATCCAGTGCACACCAACCTGTTGAGACTGCTAACCTTTGTTGGTGCGCAATGTTTCTGATTTGCCTGTTGTGACATGGCACATGGTCTTTGCAGGCACCTTCAAGCACTCCAAAGGGGACTACAGTACTGCCATCATGGTACTTGCGGGCCTATCTGCATTCACTTGTGTGTTGACAGCAAACTTCAAAGAGCCATCTGATCCCAAGCATGACAGCCAAGTCAGCAGAAAAGCGCATGACATAGTTGTTTGACTCATCACTATGCCTTCTTGTAGCTGCAATAAATCAATAACAAACGACTTGTGCCATATGCATTTCTAGAAGTAGACACTGTATCTTTACTTTCAGAGTTAGACGAATCGTGTACATTGTTCAGTTTGATCACCGTTCTCAAATGAACAATAACATTCGCATCATTACTTGATGTCAAGACGTGATAAGGTACCAAGCAAGAGGTAGGCAGGTGATATATTGACCTCCAACACTTGTAATAAAATTCCCAAAATACATTTTCAACCTGCTTGCATGATTAAGATGCCCACGTTCAACAATTGTGCAGTGTGCAAAGCAAACAGCAAATAAGGTAGCTGCAGGTCACCAACACAACATATACATGGACAACAGATCTCACTACAGCCATTAAAGTAGCAACAGGCAGGTTTGAAACAAAGGCACTGGCTCGGCAGAAGCATCAAATGTTCAATATGTTGTTCAAATAATTGTGATTTGCGAGATCCTACGATGTCTACCGACTGAGACCACCCTGGTCTGAATCTGCCTCTTGTGTACGTCTAGCAGACCTTCATGTGCATTTTGGACAGCTTGACAGATTCTGATGACTGACGCTGCTCCAGCCCTGCTAGCACAGCCGGCCCAAACCCAGATCCTGCGAGCTTTAGGCCTGCCACAACAGCCCTTGGGCTCAGACTCTGTGGTGAGCAGTCCAATGAACGCCGTGCATCCCAGTCATCCACAACAGCCGGCCCAAATCCAGACCCAACACCCTTGATGGACGCAATCACACTCTCAGTCTGAGATGAAGAAGATGATGACAGATCCACAGACGCACGTGCGGTCCATTCGTCTATGAAAGCTGGGCCAAACTGAGACATGGCAGCTCTAGCAGCCTCTGTCCGTGCACTGTCTGATGTGGCTAAGGATGACTGATAGAACTCAAGATCAGCAAGGACTGCTGGCCCAAGGCCTGACAGGCTAGCAGTCAGCCCAGATCTCACCCCTCCGAAACCTTCTGAAGAAGACTGATGCAGCTCCCACTGAGCCAAAGCAGCTGGTCCAAACTCGGACATAACTGCCCTTGCAAGAGAAGTTTTTGAACTCTGTGATTGTGACTTCGATGAGTGGTGATGCCAGTCTGTCTGCAGCGCTGACCCCACATCTGAGGCAATGCCTTTGCTCTCACCAGCCCATTCCTGACCTGCCAATGCTGCAAAGGGTGAAACAGGAGGCCTGACTCCACCCACCCCTGACTGAGCCCTACCCCAGCCCTTGCTTCCTGCTGCTACAAGGGCAGCTCTCTCAGCCAAGCTGTCTACCACTGCAGGGCCCAAGGTGGAGACAGCTCTGCCAAAGGAACGAGCAGCGCCAATCCTTGGTGAGTCAGGCGAATTCAAGCACTCTGACAGCCTACTCTGCAGCCCTGGAAGTGTGGACGAGCTGAACCCAGAGACAGCAGCAGCCTTCTGCTTGCTGTTCTGCAACCACTCTGCCAGAACCTGCTTTGATCTCTGTCTAAGCGGCTTGGCCTTAGTAACGCTGGTGCTGACACAGCTTGCTGCATCAGCTGCTGCGGCGACTGCCTGGCCAGAAGTTGCAGTGATGGCAGTGACTGCTGCTGGTGTGGGTGAGGGCTGCAGGGCTGGGGTCAGAGTCTTGGGCTGCTGCTTGCTGCTGGCTTGCAGTGCTAGCAGCATGAGCTTGTAGAACCAGAAGAGATTGAGGCCTGAGAGGACGCCATACACAGCAATGCCACCCCAAGCCCATGCCTGCAACAGCAGCTGTCAAACTTGAATCAATCAATTTACATTGTCTGTTTTCAGGACTCATCAGGGGAGTCAATAGAGGAAGTGTGGGGGGTTGTGAAATGAAGTGAAACAAGTCTGCTATTGTGGGCTACAATGGGTTGTCGTGCAGGACAGTCCTGTGACACATGTGCATCAAAGCATGTCTGCCCAGCAGACATGTTGCGTCACTGAGCTGGCAGGTGTGTAACAGTGCCACTTCTGCATGCAAAGCGCTGCATTGCATACAGATGTCACATTTTCGTGATGACATGTACTAGCAGCAGCTGTTTTCAGTTCCTGACTGCAATCCTAACACTCAGGCCGAATTGCAAAAGACAGCTGACAGGACTGACGTGCTGCCTTTTCGTGTTTCCATGTTCACCATGATGACAGCTGAGAGGCTTTACCGGTTTGGTATCCAAAGGTGCAACTGCTGAGATCATCAGGCTCCAGTAATAGTTGGCAACCACCACGCGGCATACAAAGAACTGAGCAACAAAAGCCATGCCTGCAACAAAAAGAGCGCTGAGACCGCACACGCCATGTGATGACTGCAGTGCTGTGTTGGCATGGACCTTGTGTATAAAGACACTTGCACTGAGCAGACTGCCAGACTGCATTCCTTGTATGCACAGCATCCATGAGGTGTCGCTCTGGGTATCACAGCAAAGAACTTGCACAGCATCATGGATGTCTGTTTGCAGTGGATGGCCTTATCTTGTATTTATTCTGCTTGTTCTTCTGTTGAGATTGCTAAGTAATTTTTGGTTGGCTAAGTAATTTTTGATTGGCAGAAACAACTGAAAGCTATCCTGCAGTGTGACCCGCATGCAGAACAATCATCCTACCATGTCAAGACTTCAAGGTCTAGATTCTGAGGTCTAAAGTCTCATTTATAATCCAAGAGGTCTCACCTGTGGCAGTATAGCTGGGAGTCCCTGCTCGGCCCATCAGCTTCAAGCAGCCCATGAGGTGCAGCAAGGGCGTGGTGCCCTCAAAGAACACCTGGATGGCTGTCCCAAACAGGGCCATCTTGTTGAAATACAGCCCAAAGCAGCAGCACGTCAGCCCCAGGCAATGGTGCAGCAGAAAGGCCACAGTCCCGACAGCTTCGTAGAACATGAGGGTGAAGAGGGTGTCGTAGATGAGATAGCCGTACATGATGCTGCCCCAGAAGAAGTGTCCATCTGAATGCATCACACCCAGCAGTGAGCAGAAATGGCTGATGAAATCACTTGATACATTGGTTGACACTGATGTGTTGACACCAGCTATTGATTGGTGAAATAGGCCATGTAACTGATTCTGTCGATCGTTCCAGTCTGCTGGTCAAATGGTCATAGTTGACCCCAACAAGCATCAGAACCAAATGACCATGTCAAATCTATGTGAAAGCCCAAACCCTAAGCGCCGATGGCTCACTATGACTCAACAAAGTAGCTTGATCATTAAAGCTTATTAACACGTAACTGAAACTGTATATTTTAACAAGCAACATCTCCTCTGCTTGAGCGATGTGCTGCATGCTGTATGCAGGGGTCATCATCGAGCAGATACTATAAAGGGTTGTGCCAGCAAAATGTAAGATGCATTCACCGGCTACATGTCTGAGCTATGATGTGTGAGCAATCTGACCTGTGACTCCAAACAGTGGATCTGCATTCAGGATCGGATCGCTCAGATTGCCCATCTGGCCAGCTACCAGAATTGTTGCCTGCAGACATGCATTCATTCACTCATTCAATTGTTTGTGCAGTATACACTAATCCTCTCAGATGGTTGAGCGCACGAAGAAATGCAGCTTACGGACATGCAAGTCCCCTCAATGGGAATAGCATGCAAGTAAACACTACACCCTAATATGAGCACAGCAAGCCCATAGAATGACAGTCCGGACAGTTATTCAGCCTGATTGCACAAGCAAAGTGACTTGACAGATTGCTTCATAAGTGGGTCAGAGCAGCTGACTGGTGACAGCACAGACAGGAGCAGGACAGCTGTATGCTGACGACGAAACATTCAGAACTGCACTGTGAAGACATGTCTTCTGCCGATGTGCCGGTTTCAGATCTTGAGACAAGTAGGATGTATCTAGATCAGATGAGTTGTGCATGACAATGACTAGGCAGAACTAAATCCTGTGCCAGCTTGGGAAATTGGCACAAGGCCCACATGTTCAGCAGCATGGCGCACAACTAATTGAATGCAAGGCATCAAACAGATGCAATAAATGTCAGACATGAAGAACTTACTTGAGTTGCAGATGCAACGCGGTTGCACCAAGCCAGCTGGTGCTTGTACTTCAGCTTGCTGTAGCCATGCCAGACGATGGAGGTGGTCACATGGGCCAACAGAGTAACTAGAACCCTGCATCGGAAGTGCAGTGGTGTCAGCATGACCATTCACGCTGCACTTTGCGTTACGCTGCATGCAAGCTGTGTATACTGTTGGATATGATCTACACATGTGTGCTCCAAGGTGAGTGCTGTTCTCAGCGCACTGAGTGCACACGACAGCTCCTTCTTGACAGGACAGCCAGCACAAAGTGCAAGCTGTCAAGAAGTGATACCATAGCAAGGGCTGGTAACAAAACATCAAGAAACATAGAGGTACCGCTTGCAGCAATGCTACCAGTACGAGAAGAGGCAGCTGTACCATGTACAACAAGACAGTGCAGCCACACTGTGTATAGAAGCCGCAGGAAATGAAGAGGAGGCCATCTCAGACAATTTTGTGTGGTCAGCGTGCTGGCTGTGCCATAACAAGGCCTGCAAAGCAGGGACAGGACAAAGAGTTCTATTCCAAGTGTCACAGAAGCAAGCTCATCTCCAGAGAGCCTCTGCACAAATTCGCTGTGACTGCAAGATGATGTCTTTTGTTGGGGCACCCTGGCCCATGGCCGTCAGTAACACGAGACGGTGCGGTCTTACTGTCTTACCGATTCCGTTCGTAGCCAGTTGAGGTTTCAGCTTAGCCTCGGGATCTGCACTCGCGCCAGGCCAGCTTTTACATGACCGACCGCAATGACCGTGTATGCAGCCAACCAGCGGCTACAGCAGCTCGGAGCAGGTTCAGGAACTATATACCTCTACCGATATATAGCAACACAAGTCCACGACACTTTGCAGGCTACGCAATGACGCACATTGCGCTTTCTTTGAGCTCGCACAGGAGCAAGGCTGCCAACAGGAGTCCTAGACGAGGTATGCGCAATGCTGAGGCGCAAAGTCTGGGTTGTCGCATGTGCGTGCCCGCATTGTGCGTATGTGCGTGCCGGATGCACGTGCAGATGCACAAGCGCATCGAGCATGTCCCACATAGGGGTGTGCAAATCACCTTTCATCAATCATGACTGAATGGCAGCGTTACTGCAATTACTGCTAATTTACTGTTGGGGTTGTGAAACAAGGTAATTCAGGCATTTAGCGTTTCGTTTCATTTCCAGCTGCTGTTGCCCATGCCCAAATGTGCCAAAATTAGGGGGAATTGGTGGCAGAAATAGGTTTTCTTGAGGGGTTTTGGGAGAATTTGACAAAATCACAACCTTAAAAACCTGTTGAAACGGGTAAATCACTGATTTGAGGTAGGAATGTTGCTTGAGAATTTGTTCAACTTTGCAGATGCATCTCCCTGAGCAAGAGCAGTGCTTTGCCGCTTTCAAAATCGAAAACAGCCATATATAGCTATAGCAATTGGACAGTAATAGTTTAACAGTACATTACTGCGTTACTTACCAATTGGTAACGTTACTGGGTAATTTCATACATTGATCCCGTGAAATGAGTAATTTGCACATCCCTAGTCCCACAGTCTCCACAGTCTCCTCAACATGATGCAGCATGCGCTTAACCATATTGTGCATCTGTGCCACAACCGGGCATAGCGGGTGCACCCTGCACCATAGGGAGATCACAATGCTTTAGCCAGCAATGACAGGTTGGGCTCTGGTATATGGTTGCTTATAATTAGACAAAAGATCTTGTAGGCGAATTGCCTGATATAAATTGCACGAGAGATGCTTTTTGAAGTTGTGTATTGCCATATTGCCAAAGACATCAATGCATTAAATATCAGCCGACTGATACACCACAACATGAAACAAAGCCAGGACACGTGTGAATGTAGCGTGTTGTACATGAGGCTGATGCAACCACCTGTTCAAATCACCCTTTGTCCGGACCAAAGGATCCACAAGTCATTAAGAGCAAAATGTATGTAGCACGTCCTGACTGCAAACTTGGGTAGTGTGCAAGTCATACTCAAGTTCCAAAGTACACATTTGCACACTGTTATGCTGCTGGTGTGTTGCGACCACACCCTACAATTGCCCCCTCAATTTAACCAACAGAAAAATTGACATGTACTACTAGTTAAGGCGTAAGTTCACTGTCATAGCAGAATCTGATCTGAGATAGCTTGATCATATCAGCCCTGATCTGTAAAGTCTACATATGCAACATGACACGGAGTGCTGCCTTGCCCTGCAAATCCATCAAAAAGCAGCATTGGATGAAAAATGATAGAGTGCATTGTCAAGTGACTCAGCTGTACTGCAACACTATTTCGTCCAGCGCCATCGTATGATTGCTCGGGCAGCAGGCCCCAATTTGTGGCTACAACTGTGCTTTGCGTTTCTTTTCAAGCTCTTCATACTGCAGTTTCTGAGAGCACTCATGAAGACATAGCTCTGAATACAGCCAAAACATGGCAAATGCGGGCGAGACCTGCATATACAACCATTGACGTAGTCTCATGCGTCTAACTCATGCAGATGAACATCAAACTGCTCTGTGCCTGAAGCAGCATGCGACCTTGGAGTTTGCAGAACTTTGGGCTGCATTCATAACTCTAACATGCACATGCATCTCAACAGGCATGCAGAGTAGCACGGTAACTTACGACCAGGGCGGCTTTGCCGCTAACTCCAAGCGATGTCCTGAACCCATGCCAAAAAGTATTTGCACCCCCAAC
>JAABUK010006977.1_pt1 | contig 16543 bp, 18 predicted proteins | sample 5559141 | NCBI WGS metagenome assembly JAABUK01 (sample SAMN10711869, study PRJNA513367) | rock metagenome | isolation source: Antarctica rocks | place: Antarctica: Victoria Land, Pudding Butte nord | collected 2016-01-03
AATGTTCTTCTGATCCAACTTCCTTGCAAACTGAAACAATGTCAGGATTCTCCAGATGCAATATCTGCTGTGCTGATACGTCAGTCAGGTAACCCCTTCCAGCCATCGAAGTGGTGTCGTTTACCGAATTGATTCCCAAAAAACGATGAGAATTAGTGCGATCAGATAAAAATTCTGCCGACCAATCAAGGCAACTGCGGGCGACTTCGGATAGGGCCTTGGCAATTCCCAACTCCACACAGCGGAGAAGAACAACTTTGAATGTGAAGACAAAGAAATCCAGCAGCTTCAACGCCTGAATAGAAAAGTGAAAACCGAGAAACTTCTGCGCGGCGTCACCGGGATATATTGTAGCATTTTCAAATTGGGCAAGCGAAAAGCAGTGGCGAGATTCCGACACTAGTGAATTACCAAGCCCTTGAGCTCCGCACTTCCGCAGCCTTCAATATCGTCTTCTGGTGGTGTGCGCATCCCGACATCGGCCGACAAACACTGTTACGTATTTCCCACAAGCAAAACACGGTGAAATGATGTTGCAGTGAAGCGTTGTTTGCTAAGTCGAAGTGGAAACTTGTCCCGGTGGTTGTGATTAGCAGCTAGTGCGCGTTTCCTCCTTATCAGATCTGATTCATCCATCTTATCAGATTCAGATCAACCATATCAGATACCTACCACATCAATACTCGAAGCTTTCACCCACCTTCGGAGCATCCTAAGCTGTTGATCAAGATGGCCGACGTATTCGCCGTCCCAGTCTTCTTCATCGTCTTCCGTGAGACACTGGAAACGAGCCTGGTGGTCTCCATCCTTCTAGCTTTCCTCAAGCAGCAGATTGGCCCAGGGCAAGATAGCAAAACATACAAGAAGCTCAGGAACCAGGTGATTACTTACATCTGAAACTAAAAGCATGGCGCTGAATTCATCTCTAGATCTGGCTGGGAACTGGCATCGGCCTCGCTATCTGCATCACGATAGGAGCCGGTATGATCGGGGCCTTTTATGGACTTGGAACAAATGCCTGGCGCGGAGCCGAGTATATCTGGGAAGGCATCTTTGCGATCGTCGCCAGCATCATCATCTCTATTATGGGAGCCGCATTGCTTCGTGTCTCGAAGCTTCAAGTCAAATGGCGTATTAAGCTTGCGAAAGCGCTGGAGGCCAAGGACAACAAAACCGGTAACATGCGTAACCGATTCAAGACCTGGTGCGAGAGATACGCTATGTTCATCTTGCCCTTCGTTACCATCATGAGAGAAGGGTTGGAGGCGGTAGTGTTCATCGGCGGTGTGAGCTTGGGACTCAAAGCAAGCTCGATTCCTCTGGCTGTGGTCTGCGGTCTGATAGCTGGTTCGCTCATCGGGTATTTGGTTTATAAGTATGTATATTCCCACTGCCGCGAAACAGAGGAATCATTTCTAACCAACACCCATTTCAGAGGCGGCCTGTATGCTCCGATCCGCATTTTTCTTATCATCTCCACCTGTATCCTCTACCTCGTCGCAGCCGGCTTGCTGTCGCGTGGAGTCTGGTTCTTGGAAGCTCATGCTTGGAATGTCTTGACCGGTGGTGATGCAGCTGAGAACGGCCATGGACCAGGAACCTACGATATTCGCCAATCCATATGGCACGTGAATTGCTGCAGCCCATCGCTCAATGGCGGAGGTGGCTGGGGAGTCTTCAACTCCATCCTAGGTTGGCAGAACAGTGCGACATACGGAAGTGTCATCTCTTATAATCTGTACTGGCTTGCCGTCATCGTCGTTTTTGTTGCAATGCAATACAGGGAGAGAAATGGGCATTAGCCGCTGATGAAGTCGCCATCTCGGGATGCGGAAGGTCTTATACAGAGACGAAGTGATGGCAGCAATGGAGAGGAGGCTGGTAGGGCAGGCAAAAGTGCGGAGGTGGAGAATGGAATAAATGTTGCGGTCAGGAGCGTGGATGCATGAGAAAGATGCCACTCTTTTGCGCTAGCAGCTTTCATTGCAAATTGACGCCATCTGATTGGCTTAGCTCCGTCCTCTCTTTTCTCGCTCTCTGTGATGTTCTGGAGGAAGATGAAGCACAGGATGAAGTATTTTGGTTCGCGGGACTGTTTGTAGGTCGCTTCTGGTATGCTAAGTACAGTAATAACCTTCCGCGGTGCTCCCTCCGGTGCAAGAGCCACGAAACCTTAGCTGTCCGGAAGAGTTTTCGCCCTCTCCTATCCCGCCCTTTTGAGAGCAACAGTACATGAGGCTTGAAATCCGGTGTCCTGCCTCAGAAACGACACTTCACATGAAGCTCAGTCTTCGCAATGTCGCGGTCTCGAATTTGAGACTGGAATCGACGGGATGATCACATTGATGTAGGCCATCCGTGGATCTCCCAGGTGAGAATGGGTCACATCTTGCAGCAAGTGCGATGGTGCAAGACCTAGATTAGTAAAACACAATAGAAGAGGTTGAGGGCATCCCGGGGTAATGAAAAGGGGTACGGGAATACGATCACGGCGACATACCTGCGCTTCCCGAGGAGAATGCGGCCTGATTGGGTTTTGTTAGTAATTCCATTCAAGGACCGCGCTTCGCTTTGGATGCTGAAAAAGAGTTGGGTAAAACGGCCGCGAATTGATGGCTGCGAAGTGGGAGAGATCCGCGACACATTGCCATCAAGGCGAGCTCAGCAACGGCTGTTCGAGACAGCTGACGAATGAACAGGTCGTCAGGATCGTCAATTGTGAGTGTTATCTGGAAGGGCGCCGCCGCTTTTTGTCTGGCGTAGCAGTGTCAAAGAAGTCGAAATCATCTTCGTCTTCTAGGGCTTTGCGCTTGGAACCATTCTTTTCCCCATATGGAGTATTAGGGGCGTCTTGTGTAGGTTCCGCTGAGGTAGAATCTACTGGTTGCACGATTGGTGACTGGCTTCTCGGGGGCTCAAGTGCTTCCAATGACAAGTTATTCTGCGAGTGACTAGCGTCGTCGTGGTATGCTTCCGTGGCGTCGTGGACCTTCGTAGAACCGTTTACAACAGGATCGCTATGAATGTTTTCATCTTCTGAATTCTCGGGCTGACGAGCGGACAGGGCAATTTCTTGGTTCTTCAAGTTTTCATCTTTTTCCTCTTCGTCATCGTCGAAATTCAGAAGCTCATCGTCGCCTTCCGTACAACTATCAGCTTGGTTCTCTTCATGGACTTGATTGGAGGCACCCATTTTATCGCTCAGATCAAGCTTCGAGTCCGACGCAGGGTGCTCCACATCTAGGTCGATTTGTTCACTCCTATTGTCCGGCTGGACGCCATGGCTGTTTTGGAATTCTAAGCCTGAATCTCCATTGTTCTGTTCTTCGAAATCGAAATCTTCGACATCGTCATGCTGGTCCTCTGCAACATTGCCATGTTCATCCTCGAAAGTCTGACCATCCTCTTGAGAGAACATGTCTTCCTCGAGCTGGTTGTTCTCCACCTCGAGAGTTCTTGAACTTACCGACTCCTGTATGTTGCTCTCAATATCTGGTTCATCAACATCATTTTGTTCTGCCGCTTTGTTGGAGTCGAGTTGACTAGCATCTCTCGGTGGTCGGGCAGTGCCGCCGAATAGTTTCTCACCAAATTCCTCATCGTCGCGCGTGTCGGAGACTAAAGCGGCATCATCTGCATTGGTGTTGGCACAGGTTGAACAAGAACAAATACTGGGCTTTAAACAGAGATCGAGGGAATTGTCATAATCACCTTCGAAGGTATTAGAGTCGCCTTTCACTGTCGAGCTTGCTGACTGCTCCTCGTGTTTTGGCTCTGTCTCCTTAGAACTGTCATCGTTGTCCTCATTTGGTACGTCTCCATGGCTCCCTGGCGGTCCACCGTCGGACTCGTGGTTGCTGACTCTGGCGGCTAGGTTCATTTCGGCATCTGTAAGTTCTTGTGTTGGAGTTCGCTGATAGGCCGGCGAAGCGCCTGCCCCTTCTTTCTCATGAATCGGTTCGTCCATGTCCTCAGGCTCTGCTGACGCTTCTTGCGCATTAGTTTCAGCCCGCTCATAATCGAGCGCATCTTCCGCGTCATTTCGATCCTCTCGATCCTCAGCTGTAGCGAAGGTATTTTCTTCGACAATTTGCGTCAGTGTCTTGCCTTCCTTTGCAGCAGATTGTAGGTAGGCATATTGAGAGGCAAGACAAACTCTGCTATTCAGGGAGCAATACAGGGGTTCAATGCTGGTGACATCCTCGTTATGGGCTAAAGCAATATACACGTCGATGATCTGTGAGAGGGTAATTAGGGTTGCGTAACTCGATCCCTATTCAGACTGTCAGTGATAAGTTTCCAGTGAGGATTTTTCAGATGACTAACCTCACTTACATGCAGACCAAGCGAAGCAACATCCAGTACCAACTCATCATCTTGGCCAATTGTGTTTGCTAGGACATCTCTGCAGGCACCAAGCATTTTGTCCAGGCTACCGTGGGCTAGGCTGACGTCTTGGAGAAAAAACATCTCTGAATCGTCATCTTCTGTCGGTGGGAACAAGCACATTTCAGTGTCTAGATAGTGTACCTTCACAGTATGAAGCAATGGGGGTTGTAAGACTAGCTCATCAACTTTTTCTCCGGTAGCCAAATCCACGCCAGCTTGAGGAAGGGAATGGGAATCGGACTCCAACGCTGTAGGTTGTGATAGGTTGTCAATCTCCTTCGAATCACGTAAGTCGGCATCAGGGACTCCAGTAGCACCGATGCCAAGTTCCAGGTCGTGATTCGGATTGCCCTCAATATCAGCTTCGATGTGCTCGTCGTTTATAGCTTGGCCGTAGACATCGTTGATTGAGTCGTCGTCAAGAGATCTCAAGCCTGACTCCTCGTCCAAATTTCCCTGGGTGGTGGTCTGTGCGCTCGTCTTACCGTCACCGTCACCGTCACTGATGGCATCTACGTCTGTTCTTGTTGAGGGGGTTTGCAGCTGCTCTGAAGCCTTGTTAGATTTTCCGACTCTCTGGGTTCCTCTGTCGCCGCTAAGATCAGTATCTGCCGCTGCCTGCAACCCCTCCTTAAAATTGCTGGAGGTTTCGATTTTTGGAGGACCTTGCTGATCTCCTGCATCAATCCTGTCTTCCATCTCTTGCTCTTTCCGCAACTCTTCAGAATGGCCTGCTTGCTGTTGTAGGTCTTCGTCTTCGTACAATATGTCATCATCTTCATCCACTTGGGCTCGCTCTTGTTGATTGTCCATAATCAACTCAGGTAGGTCAGTCTGATTTTGCTGTTGAATTATTGTGTCCTCATCTAGCATAATGTCATCATCGACATGATTACTCTTTGCAGAGCGTATGGGGTCTGAATCCATTGCTGTCTGGTCCCGCTCATCCTGCAACATAAGATCTTGGTTTGGCTCCGTTGACATTTCGAGAACATCATCAAGGTCAAAGTCATCATCTTCCGTTGGCATAGCTGGAGATGATGCGAGATCCATTTGATCGTCGACACTTAATAAATCCATATCTGAATGGTGCGGGCGTGCAACTGCAGTCATAATAGAAACTCTTCCACGAATGTTTGCGCTGGTGACTGCAACAAGGCGAAGAGAAGGATATGGCGGGGGTTTTGTAGTCAGAGGCGTAGGCACATCATTATGTTTGTGAATGTCACACGAGAGTGCAGGAGTGAAGGAGAAGTTTTGTTGGAGAGAAGAGGCGACTTTATTTGTAGCCTGCGAGGACCCGTGCAGGCATTAAAGGGAGAAACTGAAGTCGCGTAAGTCAGGAGCTCCAGCGCTGGATGTGCTCGGAGTAATCCGTGCCAGGAGTATGGATGAATGAAGAATTGAACCCTAAGAAGGTGGAAACGAAGGATAAACAACCAGGTGCGGGCTTAAGCTGTCCGCAAGCAAAACTTGAAGTCAAAATTCAGAGCCGGAAATGGCCAAGCCATCACCAGCGCACAGGCCACTATATTTGCAAGAGGACAGCATCAATCCACAATCAAAGGTTCAAGGGGATCATCACTGCGAAAGCCTGTCAATAATCATCCCGATGCCTTGAACCTAGTAGTTTCTGCTTTGGACACTTCTCTCAAAGTCCCAACTTTCAAACGAATCCAGGCTCACCATGGTAAGTCGCCCATGATTGTCAGCCGACTGCAGTCCTGATGCACTCCCACAGGTTGTCCTTGCGGCTTCAATATGTACTCGTGGAGGAAAGGCTGTCCTCTCACGCCAATTCCGGGAGATCGCAAGATCACGGGTTGAGGCCCTTCTGGCGTCCTTCCCTAACCTCGCCGATTCGGGCACTCAGCACACAACCGTTGAACAAGATAATGTGCGATTTGTCTATCAGCCCCTGGACGAACTTTACATGGTCCTTATCACAAACCGCCAATCAAATATACTACAAGACATAGACTGCCTGCATCTCTTTGCGCAAGTAGTTACGAGCATCTGCAAGAAGCCGGACGAGCGAGAGATTTCTCGCCATGCCTTCGAATTGCTCAGTGCCTTCGACGAGCTCGTTACCTTGGGCTATAGGGAGAATCTGTCCCTTTCCCAGATCAAAACTTTCCTCGAGATGGAGTCCCATGAGGAGAGGATACAAGAGATAATAGCTCGAAACAAAGAGCTCGAAGCGTCAGAAGAAAGGAAACGAAAGGCAAAGCAGCTTGAGATGCAGCGTAAAGAGGCAGCTCGGTCAGCACCATATGGTCGCGGCATAGCACCGAAAGCTCCTCAATACCCAACATATCAACCTCCTTCACGACCGACTGTGACAGACGCGTACGATAGCTACGAAGCAGAGAAGAACAAGACGTTCAATAAGCCCCTGGCTTCAAGAGGAAAGGGCATGCAACTTGGCAAGAAGACCAAAACGACCGATATCTACGATAAAGTAAAAGCCGATTTCGGCCCGGAAGCTGAAGAGTCTGCTCCTCTCGTCTCGGCTGCTACACCAGCAGTAGAATCAAAAGCCCCAGCCTCTAGTCGTGCCTCTTTAGATGACTCCACATCCCCTATTCATATCACCATATCCGAAACTCTAACTGCCAAAATCACCCGTGAAGGCGCGCTCAAATCTTTCGAGGTGAAAGGTGACCTCTCCTTACGCATCACCGATCCGTCATTCACTAAACTCGCCCTCGCCCTTGCCGCTGACGAAGGTCCACTGAAAGCGCAATTCAAAACCCATCCAAATGTCGACAAACCACTATTCAATTCCTCAAAGTCTATCCAGCTGAAGGATATCAGTAAACGATTTCCAGCAAACAACAACATCAACATCTTGCGATGGCGCGCTACCGCCCCCGCAGACGCCGCAGACGTTCTACCCATCACCTTTACGGTGTGGGTCAACAAAACTGACGACTCCTACACCATAACCATTGAATACGAGCTCGCTCCATCAGCCCACGTCGCACCACTCAAAAACGCCGTTGTCACGATCCCATACGCATCCTCCGAACCATCCGTCAGCAGCTTCGACGCCACCTACGAAGTGACAGGCGAAGCTCTGGAATGGACGATCGGCACAATCGACGAGGCGAACTCGAACGGCAGCTTTGAATTTGAGGCGCAAGCAGAGGAAGAGGCCGAGTTCTTCCCTATGGCAGTCAAGTTTGAGATGAACAAGCCGTTTGTGGATGTGGATTTGCTGGGGGCGAAACTGGTGGAGGAGGGGAAGGAGGTGGGTGTAGAAAAGGTGGTCAGGAGTGTTAGTGATGGATTTGCTATTGAGTGATGGACTGGGTTATAGAGATTTTGGCATATGAATGGAATGACATTCGCTCACATGGAGCAGGTAATAGGTCGATCCATAAGGACAGAGCACCTTGTCACACTTCTGGTATGCGAGACCCACAAAGCAACATTTCCTGCTCTTCCAGCCCGCCTGTCCCTATGACCCATTCCTGACGATCAACCTACCATCCTGGCGCCCGCTTCACCCCCGTTGGTCTAACCCATTGAAATATGCTATCACAACGAAACGCTGATGGATAGAAGAATCCATGCCTATTTCTGGCAACCGGTCAAGTGCTCACAAGACGCACTGCTGGACGAGATAGGTTCCAGGCAGCTGATGTACCAAGGCCGGCCTGACAAAATACTCTACCTCTGTTTTCGGCAATCTGTAACCACGCTCTGTCGCCTCGCATGTAGATTTACCGATCTACTGTGTAGAGAAGACGCTGATCGATGAAGTCTCTTTCTAACAGCCTGCGCACCGCTCTGGTCTGCCTGCTGTCTCTAGATACCGCCATGGCAGATAGCAGGCAGAATTGTCCCATTTTTGCCAATTGCTCTTGTGATGCCAGTATCTATTCATATCCACTGTTAAACAGAATACACTGATTGATGAAACGAAGTGACCGTTGTCTTCTTGGGTGTCTCCGTTGCCATCCTTGGAATACCATTAATTACCTATTCAGAACATCTACGAAAACTCTGCAGAAGCTAAATACAGGGCACAGGCTGAGTAAGCCGCCAAGGAGCCTCTAACTGACCTCCTTGTGTGAGCCTGGATTGCATACTCCAAGTGGCATACTCGTACACATTCGACACTGAGTCCGTATGAAGTAGGGGGGTTTAATGGAGCAACTGAGATATCGTCAATTGACAACAGATTGACGAAGATATACTGACACTGGGTATATCACATAAGATCCGTCCAACGCCTCGCAATAGACGACGTATTTGATAGTAAACGCAATGTGCTCAGAAGAGGAGACAAACGGGACTCCACCGACGCCGTGCGCATCAGGAAGAACTTAAAGGTGTGGCCCAAGTCGAGGCCCTTGAGAAACGCCAAATTGGAACAGGTTGGGGCTTTATGTCCCAAAGAAGAAACCCGACCCGGTATTTACACTTCTGCTCTTCCTCCTCACCGATCTACTGGTGTTCGCTTTGCTGGCCTCACTTGAGGTCGGACTTGGACTCCTGACTTTGGAAGAGGTTCTGGCATCTGTTGATCTTCGGTGCTCCTTCTTCTTTTTGCCATCTCTATCTTTCTCCTTGTCTTTCTCCTTGTCTTTCTCCTTGTCTTTCTCCTTGTCTTTCTCCTTGTCTTTCTCCTTGTCTTTCTCCTTGTCTTTCTCCTTGTCTTTCTCCTTGTCTTTCTCCTTGTCTTTCTCCCTGGCTGGTAGCTTGGATCCGACCACAGCTGATGGCGCCTTGGGTGCAGGGGGCACTCCGCATGGAACTATGTCTTCCTCAGAATCATGCTCCTGGTCCTTGAGTCTGTCGCGCTCTAGCTCGAGTTCCTTGAGCTTGAGATTGATGTTCTCGATTCTCTGAACCATGGCTGGCAGCTCATCGGTTAAATCGTCCCATTCATGTGTCTGATGCGTCATTGGGTGTCTGAGGCCGAGGTTCGAGATTGCGGCATGCAGGCGACGAATGTGATACAGTTTCGCATCATTATGATTCTCGAGCCCACTAATCAATTTGTCCTTGGCGGTAACTTCAGCACCTAGTGTATCGATTTCCTGCTCAAAGCTCCTTTCGCGATCGTAGAGAGTATGAAGCTCGACCTCTGTATCCACGTCAGTATTACAGAGAGGCATTAAATGTTACAGATGCATACCTAAGCCTTCTATCTCTGATTGATGCTTTTGCTGCTTTCGCAGGAGGTCTTCGACAATAGCGGACGAGTCGGATGCCGTTCCAGACTTGGGTCGGGGTGCAGCGGCGGGTTTTTTCTTGCGAAGTTTAAGGAATTCATCGATCTCGTCCGTTAGAGTCATCAACTCTACGGCAAGCCCATCGTTGTGTCGCAGGGCATTGGAGTTGATGCGCTGGCGCAACCGACCTGCGACCACGCCACAGCTTGTTAAGACGCCAGCAAGGTTGTGTCTTGAGCGCGCGTCTGCGGTATGAAATGCGCCGTCAATTTTGGATTCGTCTTCCTCAAGCCGCTGCATCGACGTAAACAAAGCTTTGATTGGGGAGAGTATTCTCGGACGATTCGTAAGGGTAGTATCTGTGTGATTGCTCAAGGCATCGACAACGCTTTCAACAGCGTTGCAGCTCTCGATGAGCTGTAGCTTGGTGGGCACGTCGAAGCTTGACATCTTATTGTAAGGAGAGCCTTAGGAACCTTTGCAAGAACCTCAATAATTTCTTGTCTGCAGGGGAGAATGTTGCGAAGATACTTCGGGCTGATAGATGAGAATTGACAGAAGAAGAAGCAAGAAGAAAGACTTGGAAACTTGACAGAGATGATTGTGGGCGTATGTCATTCCGACAAGGCATCCGCGAGGCAGCTCGGTGTCCAATTGAGGAGAAGCGGTTCATGCAAAGTGGCCGAAGGCCCAGGCAGAAGCGGCCGCAGCACGAACCGTGGCGCAACATGGCGCGCCTTTCTTTCGCTTCTCCTGGTCGAGATCAATAGCAATGGTAGTGAGAACGATTTCCTATAGAGAGTAAAGAAGCTATGGGGTTGGAAATAGGACCGGTTGAGCAGGTCGCAACAAGTGATCAATGCATATTTAGACAAGGTCGAGTCGGCGCTGGGCGGCAGGAGGCGCGCGTTCCCTTTTCAGGTGGATCCGACCTACAGAGTAACTTAATCGATTGCTTCGTGGCCCCCTTAGGCCAGGTGAAACTAGTTGCGACCTTGCGGCGGCTTGTCCTGCTGAATCCTCGAGGACCTGTTGCACGTCACGGAGTAATCCATAATCAATCAGGAGCCATTGTACTTCTCGGAAGACACTCTTTATCACCATCTTGCCCTTCAAATATTCATTCTGTTGGCCATTTAGCCGCCGCGGCTTGCTGCAGAATCCAACTTGTCACTCGTTTCGAGACCTCTTTGGGGGCCGCGCGTTGAACGGAGTATCTCTGTTCCTCGAGACACTCTAAGCGGCGTCGCCAGACGAATACTATAAACCAGTCTTGCCGACAGACCAGCGTCTTCTCCAGCGTCCTCCCCGGTTGCGCCCAAAAATCGTGAAGACAGACGCAAACACAACCGCGGATTGGGCAACATTTCACCGCAGGCCTGCCAGGCTGGGTTTTGCAAACAATGATAGAAGACAAGTATGTCAGGAGATGCAAAAGTCATCATCGGGCACATAATTGACATGAGGAATAGATATGTTGGTCTGGCATTAGCCATTACTTCAACCTTGGCAATAGGTGAGAATCTCTCGGTTTGTGAGGTATGAGCAGGGACTGACACTTTGTTTCGTAGGAACAAGCTTTGTGATCACCAAGAAGGTGTGTCTTCTGTCGAACCAAGCCCCGATTCTGACGCGCCCGCACGGACTTCTCATACGCCATTGTGCCTCATGAGCTTTCTGGACTGACTATGTTGCTGTAGGGCCTCAATGATGCAGCGGATAAGCATGGCTTCGAAGGTGAAGGGTTTGCGTATTTGAAGATGCCACTGTGGTGGGCGGGAATTACCACACGTGAGGCATTTGCTGAGCAGTTCTAACCCTTTGTGCTGAGATATAACAGTGGTTTTGGGCGAAGTATCGAACTTTGCCGCATATGCTTTCGCCCCTGCTATACTCGTGACTCCTTTGGGTGCATTGAGCGTTCTTATCGGGTGAGCAGCCTGGGACCTTCCGCTACCATTTTGCTAAGTCGATGTAGTGCAGTGCTCGGTGCCTACTTTCTCAAAGAAGAGCTTGGTACTCTCGGAAAGCTGGGCTGTGCAATTTGTCTCCTCGGCTCTGTGATCATCGTGCTCCATGCTCCTCCGGATGAAGAGATTGAAAATGTGGGTCAGATTCTGGATCATGCCCTTCGGCCAGGTCAGTGCGGCTTCCCTGAGTAATGGTTGCATAGCTGATCATACTCAGGTTTCATTATGTACTGTCTTGCGGTCATCATATTTTCGACTGTCATGATCTATAGGGTTGCGCCTAAATATGGCAAAAAGAACCCCCTTATATACTTATCCATCTGCTCAACCGTGGGATCGGTCTCCGTCATGTCTGTCAAAGCATTCGGCATCGCTCTCAAACTTACCCTTAACGGCAACAATCAGTTCAAATTTCCTTCAACATACATATTCATGATCGTTACTGGAGTCGCCATCATGACACAGATGAATTATTTCAACAAGGCGTTGAGCCAATTTTCAACGTCGATCGTCAACCCTCTCTATTATGTCACTTTTACTACAGCCACGCTCTGTGCATCGTTCATCCTCTTTGAAGGATTTAACACAGTGGATGCTGTCAACACGCTCTCCCTGCTGTGTGGATTTCTTGTCATCTTTGCCGGTGTATATCTCCTAAACCTCGCCCGAGGAGATCCGGATGGGCACAAGATGATGAACGGCAAGATGACCGGCGATGAGGGCATTCCAACGGATCCTGTGGCAAGTTTGCAGACGAGACGGAGCATGCAGGCACGACGGAGTAGTATCGATCCGCATCGAAGGAGCAGCAGTCTCACTTTCAACATGGGTGGAGGGCAGAGTAGAGAAAGTGAAGGTCTGATACACAGCTATGATGTCGAGCATGGTGCTTTTGGTCTCACAGACCTAGAGGAGGAACCAGATGGGGAGGCAGAGAGCGGTGATAGCCGACGGCAGAGTGGGGATGATCGGCTGTACAAGTTCCACCAGAGGCCACAGAAGCTCACAGATCTATGACAACAATATCCTATTGGCATAGCGTGGTGTTGGTTAGGCAGCGTTTTGGATGCAGATGATGCGGGATCGGTTGGCCTCGAAAGCGTGCATCATCTAGATACGGTCTCATGATTCGAGCGATGTCAGCGGCGCATCGACAGCATGTACAATATCTCAAGCTGCAATATAGCGGCTCTGGTACCCACGACAATGTCGTCCTGCCGAAGGTGTTCCCAAATGTCTTATGCCCTCCAATTGGACTGTTCTTAGGGTAAACTAGCTCTTTCCCACTATTGGTAGCTGATAACCTGTTTCGGAAACGTCCTCAACACTTCACTTTGCGGGAGTGTTGGCTTTTTTTTGAAGGTGCAGACGTTGCCAATGCTCATCAAACAGGAGCAAAAGTCTGAAGGGTCCCGGCAGCTGTGCATAGGACTATTGACAAGCAAGATCTCAGGCTGATTGCATCAAGTGATTGCTGCTATAGTAGGACAATATCAGCCACTTGTACAGCAGCATGGCGTCGACAGGCGATCAAATACTCCAGAATGGTTCAGCAACACCAGACGCGAGCTTGACAAAAGGTATGCTGCTGGTCAAAATTTATTCTCAAATCCGAAAGGCAAAGACAAATGTAATGACAAGAAGACGCATACCTTCCTTGAAACTTTTACTCTGGTCATGTTGGAGCTTAAAACACACTGGTCTCTAATGAGCTAATGCTTCATAGCGGTAACCATTCAAGCAGAGCCAGAAGAGATCTCTTCCACTCTCGTGGCTCGTGAAAGCCCCAAAGTCCATCGTACAAGTTTAAGTGGGAAGAAATTGAGCGGTCGCCCACCCATCTCTTCAACTCCTTCAATACATTCATTGAGCCGCCAGATTTCCAATCTTAAGCTTGATCAGATGCAGGGGACGGCCAGTGAGGTGGCCCCACATGTGGAAGAACCTGGCGCTTTGTTGTCACAGGTAGCTGCGTGGTTACAGGAGGAGAAGGCTAAACGAGTAAGCAGGCGAACCAGGCAAGAGGAGACCCTGGATCCAGATTATGGCTCCAAACACCAGGACACTGGTGGTCGGCGACGCCCAAGGAGCGACTCACAAGCTTCAGACGGTGCTCTTGCTCTTGATAAGCTCGAATGCATTCTTGCAGGTTATGCCGCAGCAACTAAAGAGGGTGGGCAGGGCCATGGGGCAGTTAATCGCACTCCTTTCGCCGCTCTACGAAAAAGCTCCATTGCTAAAAGGCTCAAGCCTAATTCAATGACACGTACATCGGACACTGAGCAGGACGGAGATTTACTGGTACCCAATGTTCAAGCGACGCTTGACAATTCGAAGGCCATGGCATACGCTGGCGGCAGCGGAGATGGAGACAGTGATCCAGTTGCTAATCCAAAAGATAAAGAGAACTGGACCAATTTCAAGTGTGAGATTGTCAGGCTTACACACACGCTCAAACTCAAGAGATGGAAGCGAGTACGCATCGAGAATGGAGGCGACATCTCGGTGGAGAGATTGAGCGGAGCTCTGACAAATGCTGTATATGTTGTATCCCCACCAAAGAGAATGCCCGACTCTTCTCCTGCGAATGAAAGCAGTACATCTTTGGCAGCCCAGAAGCCTCCACCCAAGCTGCTGCTGCGAATATACGGACCACAGGTGGAACATCTGATTGACCGCGAGTCAGAGCTTTCTATTCTTCGTCGACTCGCAAGAAAGAACATTGGACCACGTCTGCTTGGAACGTTCAGAAACGGTCGCTTCGAAGAGTTCCTCTATGCTCGCACACTCACTGCAGAGGATATGCGCATCCCCGAGACATCGAAGCAAATTGCCAAACGAATGAGAGAGCTGCACGATGGTATAGACTTACTTGAAGAGGAGAGGGAAAGCGGACCGTTCGCCTGGGTGAATTGGGACAAATGGGTGGATCGTTGTGAGCAAATCATTACGTGGGTCGATAGGCAGATTTTATCTCAGGGGCAGGACCAAGGCATTTCCAAAGCAAGACCATGGATGGCTAGAGGGCTTGTCTGTGGCGTAGAATGGCCCCTTTTCCGCAAGACCGTCGACAAGTACCGCAAGTACATAGTTGCAGCTCATGGTGGCAAGAAGGGCATCAAGGAACAACTTGTCTTCGCCCACAACGACGTAGGTAACCCACCTGCAAACCCTGTCGCTTGAGCTTACTATCACAGACGCAATACGGTAATCTGTTACGGCTTCAGCCCTCTGGCGAGTCACCACTACTACACCCAAGGAACGAGCACAAACAGCTTGTTGTCATCGATTTCGAATATGCCAGCGCGAACCTCCCAGGCTATGAATTTGCCAATCATTTCACAGAGTGGTGCTACAACTATCACCATCCAGAGCGAGCCTGGGCAGTCAATCCTGCCTACTACCCCACCCCGGACGAACAGCGTCGGTTTGTCAGAGCCTACGTGCAACACCACCCAGTGTATAGCACCGAAGGTTCTTTGACGACCACCCCAAAGCTCAGCGCTCCATCGCCAGGAACGAATCCAGTTTCGTCCTTCATGCTTGACTCACGGGCGCCGCCAGGATCGACACTCAATTACGAGGCAGAAGAGCGAGCCAGAGAGGAGGTCATGGAGAGGCAGATAGACGACCTCATCCTGGATGCAAAACTATGGCGAGGCATGTGCAGCGCTCACTGGGTCGCTTGGGGTATCGTCCAAGCCAAGGTTCCGGAGATGGAGGTGCCAAAGCCACGCGAGAGCAAGACGGATAGACTGATCGGGAAAGTCAAAGCGCACCTCAAGCCCCTGTCGGACCCACTCGATGAGGAAGTGCTAGCGAAACAACAGGAGGCGATGATGGATAGACCCGAAGGCCGCGAGATCGAGGAGTCGCATAGAGAAGGAGATGATGATGAGGACGAGGAAGAGAAGGAGGGAGAGAATGAGGAGTTTGACTATTTGGCTTATGCTCAGGATAGAGCAATGTTCTTCTGGGGTGATTGCTTGCAGCTGGGTCTGGTCCAGAAAGAGGAGTTGCCTGAGGAATTGCTGGGGAAGGTAAAGACGCTTACGTATTGATTGATGGTGTGTATGCCCTTTCTTCATTGGTGCGAGTTACTTGGAAATATTCTTATCACAAAGTCACTTCCTTTCTCGCAGCTTTTTGATCCACTCGCAGTGGATATTAGACCTAAAGGCAGAGCTTTAGCCTTCACCTTATCCCTACCCCGTTGCCACATTGTCTCATCTGCTGGCAAATCGTCTTCAAATCATCCTCTGTTCTTGTAGTCCCCTCCGTCTGAGACCTTCATCGCGTCCATCCCTTCTCCACCGTCCCAAATTCCCTCTCTTCTCTCCCACATCCCATCTCTCGCTACCGGCGCGTCACTATCTCTCATTCTCATATGTCACCTACGTCTCAACACAACATGCCCCTTGAAGTCCACATACCCTCTCGCACCACCGTGAAGTCGGCACGTCCTCGACCTGACCATCGCCCAGCATCTTCGGCAGCAACTGATCCATTCCATCTTCAAGCCAGCACGTCTCCTTTTCCCAAGGGGAGGATTCTACTCATCGTATCCATCCAAGTCCCTAGCTCACTTCCCCTTCACTCCTCAGGGCCGCTCCCTCAGCACCCAGAATTCCTTCTCCCACCTCAAGCAATCCCCCTCCCAATTAATATCCTTTCCCGTTGCTGGCCCTGAGTCACAGCAGCTAAGCAAGACCCGTCGCAGGCTTTGCCCAACCTGTCCCAACATACGTACCCGCCTTTGGATGTGTTCACTCCGACCAGCCAGCCAGCCAGCCAGCCAGCAAGCGAGGAACCCAAACACACAAACACCGAGGGCTTCTTCCGCCCACCGCCCACCGCCCACCGCCCGCACGCCCGCACGCGCGCGCACACGGAGGGTATGACTTCCCCCCCAAAAATAAAAAATGCAGCGGTGCATGTGATTTCCCCCCCCCCAGGTGCCGGCCAATGCGACGTGACATGACATTACTCGAACCGCTT
>JAABUK010006978.1_pt1 | contig 16538 bp, 18 predicted proteins | sample 5559141 | NCBI WGS metagenome assembly JAABUK01 (sample SAMN10711869, study PRJNA513367) | rock metagenome | isolation source: Antarctica rocks | place: Antarctica: Victoria Land, Pudding Butte nord | collected 2016-01-03
ATGAGCTCAATTTGACGCTGCATGCACATGCGTCTGCGCAACAGCATTGGTATGTGACGAAGCATCACTGTGCTTGAAGCCATTCTATGTGCAATGCAGCATCTGCCATCACACTGGCCATGCTTGTCAACACAGCTCATTGTCACAAGTGTCAATTGTATCTTTTGCTGCAATTTAGATTGTCGTCATTGGGAATTCAGGACATTGCAGTAAATGAACAAAAGCAGACATGCATCTTGCGTAGGGCTGTGCTAATCTTGCACCATCCAGTGATGCATGCTAGGTGCAGCTGCTAGCCCAGCCCTGACCCAGTTCCAATGCAGTTGCATTGATGGCAATGTGCTGTGCAGGGACATGGGGGTGAATGTAACCTACCCATACCAGTTTGGCAGTGGAACCACCCGAAAGGTGCTGCTGATTCGCCGTGGCAACAGCGATCGTGTGTGCCCCATGTACGTCGTGTCCAACACAAAGCTGGAGGCGCAAGACCTCAGCAGCCTGACTGCCTACAACGAAGACCAGCGCATGCCGCAGATCACACGCTCACATACCAATAGGAAGAAAGAGGAGCTGAAACAGGCCCAGAAGTATGTGCTAGAGACATCTACATTGTCAAGCACATGTGCATGATTTGCCTATTCTGTTCAGCACATTGCCTCCAGAACAGAATGCTGTCACGCACATGTGCATGATTTACTTGCTGTGTCAAGCACATGTGCCTGAGTAATTTACGATGTCAAGCACTTGCGCCTTGGATTTTCCACACCGTCAAGTGCATATGACTGTGATGGCAAAATTGAAGTCACCATGACATCTGCTTGAATAGCAAACTGCCCAAAGTGCATGCAAGCCAACAGTCTACTGCTTAGCCTAATTGTCACTGAGTCCGTTGCTGCCATGCGTGATCAAGGCCCATGTGTTTTACACAATCCATGTTGCACGCAACAGCTACATGCTGCACCCATCATGGCACTTCCCTTGCGTTGGGAATGGTGCTGTAGCAATTTTGCAGCATGCTGCCAAACCCCTTACGATGCACAGATGGCGCAATTGGGCAGCATTACAGACCAGTGAGATGTTTGCATGCCAGCTGAAGCTTAGAATCCACCCCACATGCTGCACTTCAGACTGCAATGAGCAAGACAGCCGCACCATGCACCTTGGAAAGCATGCATGCTTTGACAATGCCTCGTTGTCTCTGCAGCTACACATACACAGCAGCAGATGTGAAGCAGATGCTGGCAGAGAAGAAGGCCAGAGGCAGCACTCGCATGAACATAGCTGCAGAGAAAGCACGGCTCACCCGGGAGAGAGATCATGCTCAGGAAGTTGGGGATGTCAATGAGATTGAGAGGTATGTGAAACATTCTACAGGATCTGTAAACGGCGGCTGTAACTTGGACAATTAACAATATAGCATCTCAGGGCCATCATTGCAGGAACACAATGAAGGTTACTCCCCTGGGCAGCCCGGTGTGATACTTGGCTTTTCATCAAGTTGATGCTAAAAGGCGTAGTCCCCCCCCCCCCCCCTTTCTGAAAATTACTCCTATTCACTACCAGCTCTGCAATGCTGCATGTCAGACAGGTGCCAGGCTGGAAGGACTTGCATGCTTGCTCAGCCTGGGTGGCGTCATTCATGCAGCTGGGTATGACTCAGTCAGCCTTGAGTGCAGTGGTAATATGGCAAAATACAATGTATGGGTGTAGGATCTGTACCAAGACATCCCTTGTGCATGCTTTCAATGATAGGCCTGCATCAGCAGCCAAGCAGGCATTGTTGCTTGCTGTGCTCACCAGTTTTGCGGTTGTTTCCTGCAGGACTGAAGCTGAACTGTCACAGCTGGAACACCGGCAGGCCAATTCTGAGCGGCATGCCAACAAGCAGGGCTTTGGCATGAGCAATGTTAACCAGAGAAACAAGCACACCAACTTCATGAACGCTTACAAGAATGTGTCGTCGGCGCCTGACAATCAAAAGGTGAATAACCAGCTGTTGTACAGCACTCTTTACAGTACGTCTGACATACTGGTATGGCAGATGCATACGGCTGCTCTGGGTTTGTCAATTTTTCAAGTTTGCAAGTGACTTTGCAAAAGTTTAGTGGCTTTGCAACCTGTTGTAGGGTAATGTAGCATGTCATGGGTTCTCTGTGCTGCAGGGTGTGCAAAGCTGTGCACTAAAGTCCATGTTGCAGCTGCAGTGCTTGTACCTTCTGCGCTGTTGCACCTGGAGGCTTGTGGCAGCTTTTTTTTGCTTGTTCTTTGTACTTGTGTGCATGCTTGAGCTTGACAAGAATGATGTTGAATGCTTTCCAGCTCATGAATAGCTAGGCACGCAAAGGGCAAGTCTTTTCTCTCCAGAGCAGCCTGCTTGAGCATGGAGCAAAGATATGCAAAATGCACTCTAGCAGGTGTAACTTTTGTGTTTGAAGTAGCATGTCCACAAGAGACGTGTGAGTGTAGTCCAAAACTGCTACACATTCGCTGCAGGTAAGTGCCACTGGAGCTGACGCCTTCTCTCGGCGCAAGACTCAGTCCAAAGTGTACTGGAGCACCATCCCCAAGAACAAGAGGGATGAGCTGGAAGCTGCTGCAGCAGCTGCTGGTACCACTGTGCGTGTGAACGCAGATGGCACAGCCATGGTGCAATCAGGAGCAACAGGTGTGCTCTCATATGCCTCATGCATTGCTTGTCCTTCACCTGCGGATCTGCCACAGTGTCTGTTGCTCTGTCTGGCACAAGGCTTGCTGAGTGCATCTTCTGGTGTGTGCTTGCTGGGAAATGTCTGATGGCGCAGCAAACATGTCAAATAGCAGTTCGACTCAACTCTGTGTTGTACAGAGCCTGTTCTGTACTTCTCATTGTGTACTCGATGTTTGCCTTTGTACCACCTCCGATCTATACCATGTAAGGGCTCAGTACACATGCGTGTAATTGCAGGCAACATGAACCTGGCAGGCTTGGAGGTGCCTGCAGCAGCTGTCCGTACAAATGCTGATGGCGATGTCATCAACCTGGAAATTGATATTTCGGTGTTAGACTCCATTCCTGAGGGGGCCATTAAGGCCAGAAAGCTTTTGGGCCCTCAATATGGTTTTGTTCCAAGTAGAGATGCAGTGCCTGCTGATCTCAACATGAAGAAGCTGCTGACGCTCAGCGAGTACAAAAGGCGACACGCCACAGGCTCTTGACTGTGGGCGTGCTTGCGCCAGGCAGCCAGGCATTTTGTGATAATCCTGTATGTTCACCGTGCTCAAGTTGCAGCAGGCTGTGCTTTGAAAATGTGTCTATTATAGCCATCATAATGGTAGGGGTGATGATCATAGCATGTTGCTGTTGCAGCACACACCTTTCCCATGGTGGAACAGCAGTGTTTGTCACTTGATACCTGTGCGTGAGATGGGTTTCGTGCACTATCTCCGTGAGAGCAGAGGCAACCACGTTGAGATAGAAGTTGACCCCAGAGCTCGAGTGACCTGTCGAGGGTTCCCCTGCAGCCCTTGCGGTGCAGAAATTTACCACTAGCGATCTTCGGCTGAAACAAATCAGGCGTTGATTCCTCATGGGCGCTGATGTCGTTCGACAACAACAGATTTAAACAGAGCTTGAATGTAGTCATCTCAGCTTCATGATAGAAACGGCACTACATTACAAGGCTTCGGCCCAAAACGACGTTTGATCGCCCTGTTCCAGCCCAGCGCGGCAGACAGTGCGCGCCACACTACAGTCAGTTGTGACAATCTGCGTTAGTCCCCGGTGTCGACATCAGGAATTACTTGCGAGAAAGCACGCAGCTGCCTGCTTTGCATGTTTGAGGATGCTGGGTGCAAGGATTGCGGCATGGTACATCCGTGCAGCCCTATGAGCTGGTCTTTCTGCTTGAATGACTGTAGTGCTAGCGTGTGCGCACCTTGGACGCCAGCAAAACGTTGATCACTGACTTCAATATACAATTTCACATAGGTTTTGTGCCGACAATGTAGCGCTATGATGCAGGCAGTAAAGCTGCGTACAACCAACACTGGGTTTGAAGAGCTGACGAGTGCTCCTCCGCGCTATGCTTGTTCAGCGTGAGCGTGTCTGGGTCGAGAAGCAGAAGAAATCCGTCTGCGTTTACACCAGGTATTGTGAGCTGCAGGAGGGTGGCAGGCACACTTGCTCTGTGCTTCAAAACTCAATTCACAACAGCGCTGCAACACTGCATGGCCTGTCATTGTCAGTGCCTCAGATATCACCGCACCTTGCTCAGGATGTCTGGCAGCGCAGACCCCTCCTGGGCTCAGCAAGATAAACGAAGGGTCTTGGTCATAGATATTCGTGTGCGGAACATCGAGCATACACAGCAGTTCTATGAGCAACACCTGGGCATGCGATTATGGCGACGCCTCGGTGACCTGCAGCAAGGGCAATTTACTAGCGTGTGTGGCTATGGTATGAAAACTTATTTCTGCATGTGGGTATGGCAAGACTATGCAGGCAGAAGGTCACCTGTTTCCAGCACTTTGTTTTGTGGCTACAGCACATCAATGTTGTGAAAAGGGATGCAGATGTGCGTGCAAAGTCCACTCAACTTTCTTAACATCATTCATCTGATGACGGTCGTTAAACTTTCAAATGCAATATGTCATTCTTTTGACAGGACCAGAGCAGACCAATGCAAGCCTGCATTTCCACAATGATGAACAGCGGTCTCCTGTACACTTGGGCAAGGCATTTGGCCATTTTTCTTGTTCCCACCCTGGCTTGCGCATTGCCAAGCTCATAGAAGATATGCAGCTCACAGGTGCACACTTCCTTTCTGTTGTCCCCAGTTGCAAGCCTTGACATGCACAGCGTAGACTCACGGCCGAGCCTGTCTGTGCTGTGCTGAGTTTGTATATGATAGATGTATGAGTCTGGTGCACACATCCTTGCACAACAAACCCCCCAAAACTACTCAAGTGTGACATTTGCAGTCTGTGTGCCTGCTCAGGTGGCTCAGGCTCTTCATCGATTTTGCTACACAGCTTCATGTGGTGATAATCACAGCATGCATATGCCCATGCATGCACATCATTCACAGCATGACAAGCAGCAAGATAGACACGGGGTCTACAAAATAGAAGGCATATGTGCTTGCTTTTGTGCCATGACTTCGTTCCATCTTTTTGCATGGTCAGGGTGTCCCTACCACATTTGTATGCTTCACAGATCGTCAAAGTGCACCATGACCTAGGCATTGAGTAACACGTTTTGTGGCTGGCAGGCACTGGACGTGTCTCCAAGGTAGAAGAGTTTGAAGTGGCAAACGTGGAGTCTCTGCGCTTAGGGCGAGATGCTGACAAGATTGCATGTGTAGTAGACCCTGCCGGCTACTACTGGGAAGTGCTCGAGCGTCATGAACGCAATGTCTCAGAGGCCTTATGCAAGGTATTCGACATACACCCCACCCATGTTCTTGCTTCAGTGCCCGGCTGGCACATACCCATGTGTTGGGTCCCATACCTGAGTAGGACCTGCTACATTGCTGTTGTTGCTTTGCAGTCAAGGCTGTCTCCTCATGTTGCAAATCAACAGTACAGGTTGTGTCGTGCTTTAGAGGTTTGAGCTGCAACTAGAGGTGTAACACCCAAGCCATCCACTCCTTGAAAGGTGTCTTGATGGTACAGGTCATGCTGCGGGTGTCTGGCGACCTGGATACACACATCAAGTTCTACCATGAGGTGGGACAAGTAACTCATGCTTGCATTTGAAGTCAGCAGCGTCTGAACTCAGCAGCGTTTGCATGTCATTACAAGGCTCATGTCAAGGTTCAGAATCTTGGTAAGGTTTGGCTTCTTGGCAGCAGCTGACCATGGCCTTAGCTATGTCAGCATCACAATCCGGGTTGCCACTGCGACGCACTGTCAGATGAGTTAGGTCATGTCTACCTGACACCGCAGAAGCTCAGGGCCCTGACGAACCTTTTGCACCCTCAGTTTTCCTTTGCCTCACAAGTGTGGTCTTTTGCATACACTGCATGCGTGCCTGTACGTGCATCTGACCGTATTCCTGAGCCATGTGAGCTGCGTGCTGTGCACCGTTTGCATGTTACTATGTACTACAGATCTCATCCCCACCTGCACACACATTTTAGTATGCCTTCCGGCGTGCATACTGCATGCATGCACACTGCGCCCTGTACCTGTCGGCAGATTCCTCTGCCATACAGATGACTCATGCCATGTTGTGTCATGTGTAGGTGTCATGTAGGTGTTGTGCGTGAATGATTATTATTATTATTGTTATTATTATTATTATTATTCAGATGACTCATATCAAGTTGTGCCATGTGTAGGTGTTAGGGATGAGGCTGATCAGAAAGGCTCATCTGGCTCCTGGGCATCACGAATGCGCCTACATGAGCTACAACCCCTCTGAAAGGGATGGCACCTGGATTGAGCTGCTCCTATCCGACCCAGCTCAGGTCAGTGTCTGAATACAATTGGTCAGAGAGCTCTGCCCATTCCACTCAGTTCATGCTCATTCTGCCATGTGACTTGACTGACAAATTCCTGATTGGCCATGGTGTTCAACAAGTGCGACCTTGCAAGCAAAAACTTCATTGTGTTTGCATTGGATTGACACCTTACTGTTATGATGCACAGTCAGTTGGTTTTGCTGTCTTCATGTCCAGGACTGACACACATGGTTTCTGAGACTACCACTGTGTTCAATGTGCTCGCTCTGTTGGGTTGTGCTGTTGTGAAGGTGGACAGTGAATGTACATACAGACAGGTCATGCATTTCTGGATGATGCTTCAACAGGGCTCTGTACATAGGCACAGGCTCTTACATGTGTCACTCAAAAGTCTGGTACTGGGTGCGTGACCGGTGCATATCATGTAGCAGTCCGCACAGTGGGTCTGAGTGTGATACTGTTGTGGCCAGGTCAATGACAAAGGTGATGGGTTCCAGTTCATTGCCATCTCAACTAAGAACGTGTTCCAGACCGCTGAGTCCATCAGAAAGGCAAACGCACCCATTCTGCAAGATGTTGGCCACTTCCCTGGCACTTCAATTACCAGTGTGGTCACTCAAGACCCATCTGGCTGGAAGTATGTGTTTTTCAATGAGGACGACTACCAGAGGGATGTCGAGTCTCGTCAGCATGTTCGCTGAGATTCAGATTGCTTGGCTGTCTCGGACGCGGGATCTTTCAAGTTTCAGATCCAGCCGTATCTCTCAGCCCTTCTGCAAGGTATCCAACAATTGGAAGTGTTCAGCATGGGGATGAACATGATGTTTGTTCCTTGCCCACCTCTAGCAGTGTTTGCAAAGAGGTGTTCGGGCGAGGAATCATGCTGCTTGTTCATGCTTATGATATTGCATTTCTTGCTTGGTCCTTCTTCTGTACTGAATTTACTGTAGTGTTTGTGATTTGACCAATTTTATTAATCAGCCAATTTGCTGCCTGTTATGTATGCTCAGCCATTGTTCAGCCACGCTAGCAGTATCTGTCAAGGTGTTGTAGCTTTGTGCCAGCTGTAAATGGTGTCACTCAGATCGCTGCTGTAGCAGTTTTACATGCCTTACTGTTGGCTGACAGTTTGAGTGCCAGCAAAATTGGATCCATGTGCTGGTTTTCGAGCTGGTGGGGTGCACTGATGGTATGTTCACATGATACATATGCATGGAGGTACACGGTTCAGAGTCCTTATGTATCCATTCCTTGCGCCACATCAAGTCTTACAGCAACTTGGGCAGTGTATAGTGTTCTGATACTGATGTGCAGGAACTCGGTTTTCAGAGCAGAGATGCTGCTGCTGCATGCAATACTACCCATAAGCATGGCCATGCAGCTGTTATGTACATCAGACGTGTTTTATGAGTACAGCATGCGGTTTTGCTTCTGCACTGGCGAAGCCTCTTGAAGGATGTCTTCCGGACTGCCTTTGTCAGCAGGTACATCCTTGGCAGGCTTGGTTTTGCTAGCATATCTGCTCTCTTGCAGCACATCAACTCCATATACTGCCCGCAGAATGAAAAGGGCTGTATCATAGCTACTCCAGTAGCAGAAATGTGCCTTGATAGCAGCCAAATATGCATTTTCTGTTGGTGAGTCCTGCACATGCAAATTGCAGTGTTTGCCATGGTTTCAGATGCGGGTATCTTGTAAACATCCTTTGTGCAGATTGGCAGAGTGTTAAGTATAGTATAGACAGCCAATTAGCAGAAACAACCTGCATCGTAGTCACTGCAGGAAATGCATGCACCACTTCAATTATGTCAGCAACAGCAACTTTTTGCATGCTAGCAAAGCCTGTCATGTGTGTGGAGTCAGTCATGTACAGTGGTCTGTTTCACTCCTGCATAGCCACGGACTTAAGGACAGACAAACAGCTTTGCTGCAATCATACCCAGTGAGGGTCCCCACTTACAGCACTGTTATTCACAACCCCAACAATAAGTTGGCCACATCTTGCATTAATGTGAGGTGCAGTAACGATTGCTGAAAGGCAATGTGCGCAGCCCTAAGCACATTGTCTCAGCCAGACTGACAATGTCACAAAGCAGCTGACCTGAAGCACAAAGTCCACTCGGCCTGCAGCTGTCTTCCTCTCAGACACTGGCTCCCCTGCCTTTGCACCTGAGGGCACTTCGCCGCTGCCCCCTGAACTGAGCAATGGCCCTACTGCTCCGTCCCCCTTGCCAGCTGTCAAACGCCAGATGGCAGACTCCAGTGCATTTGACTTTGACTCCACATCAGCCTCGTCTGCCGGCGTTCCCTCCTCCGCGTCCAAGTCTGCATTACTTTGGCCAAATTTCCTATGAAACTTTGTATATCAAAATGCCTGACGTTGTGTTTACTGTAACTGGCAGGACCACAGTGCATTCTTCATGGCTTGAGGACAGGTTGACGTCATGTTGCAGTCTGCTTTTCTGTGCAGTACACATGTGCGTGCGTGCGTGCGTGCGTGCGTGCGTGCGTGCGTGTGTGTGTGTGTTTGTGCCAGGCAGGCATGAAGGCTGCTGTGACGGCACCTAGCAGCGCCTGGCACACAGAAACCTCTTTCAGCAGAGGCACAGTATTTCACTGACCAACACCCCCACATAGGACATACACTACAAACTTCTTTTGCGCCTGGCTCATGGCAAAATACTCCCTTTGACTGCCACTGACGGTGAATGTGAGTGATGCTAGAACACATGACTGTGTGCACACACCCTGGCCCCATTGCTCGATATCAGCTGCAGCAGCTCTCTGGTCGCTCCAACTTGTGCTACTTTAGAAAGCTGCCTGAACTGCTCTGCCCAAGAGATTGCCTCCAGCATTGGGCATGGGCACCTCCAGCGTACCAACAAGGTCCAAGAATGTCCCAAAAGGAGCTACAAAAGGTGCTAGCATGCCCAAGAATGTCCAACAAGGAGCTAGCATATCCAAGAAGAACCAACAAGGGTAAGGCTGACCTACCTTCTTGTTCAGCAGCAGCTGCAGCAGCACTAGCAGGATCCAGTGCAACACCAGCCTTCTCGGTTTGTTTCTCCACTTTGGAGGCGACCACAGCCTTGCCCAGGTAGCCTGCAGCCATCTTCATGACAGAGACGCTGCCCAGGGCTGCCTTGGAGACTGACCCACCAAAGTCCTCCGCAAACTCAGCCATGCCAATGTGCAGGCGGCGGCCGCCTTTGTAGTAGGGGGCGAAGACGGGCTTGCGCTTCTCGCCCCCTGCCACTATCAACGGCTCCATTCTGCACCCACAAGCGTTTGTTCACGCATTTGCACGGCATGTTGCCCCTCCCTCGAGGCCATGCAGGTTGATTTCAAGTTTTAGTTCAGGCTTGAGTAAAGACTTGAAAATAGTTTCAGCCATTGCGCAAGTTCTTGCTGGGGCAGCTAGCACAGGCATGCACAAAAGCAGCTCAGTGAACATTACACAAGCCCAAAATGCCAGTCACAGAGCATGGCCTGCCAGTCACAGAGCATGGCCTGCCAGTCACAGAGCATGGCCTGCCAGTCACAGAGCATGGCCTGCCAGCAATAAGGCATGGCCTGCCAGTCACAAGGCAGGACCTGCCAGTCACAAGGTAGGACCTGCCAGTCACAAGGCAGGACCTGCCAGTCACAGGGCAGGACCTGCCAGTCACAGAGCATCTAGCGCATGACCGGTCACCTCCATGAACTCAGGACAGGCTATAAAAGGAATCAGGCAGTCAATAGAGAAGGTGCAGACCTATAGGCAACAGGATCATAGGGCTGGTACAGATTGTAGATCCTGTTGGCAGCTGGCAGGCCATCAGAGGTATGGGAGGATTTGGATTGTGAGGTAGGGGTGGTACCCAGAGCCCGCCCTTTAGTCGGGTCCACCCCCCTCAGAGCCAGAAACAAGCCCAAGGGAGAACCTGCAGTGCAAAAGCAGAACTGTTTCAAATGAATGTGCTTCTGTGTTTTTGGCACAGCAGCATGATGTGATGCAAGAGCTTGTTGAGCAACATCGTGTCATGCTGACGTAAGGCATCTGCACCCAAACCCACTCATGAGTGACAGGACTTCATTTGAGATGCTTTGGTAATGTGCTGGAGCAGGCGTTGCTGCTGATGCACAACAAATGCAGCATTGGCTTTGTGACAACTTCTGTAGCCACCGAAAGCTGCACATGTTGTGCACACCTGTCTGTCACTCACAACTGCACATCTAGTACACATCTGATTGTCATGCACAGCTGCACATCCAGTGCTTTTCTAATGGACATGCACAGCTGCACATCAGCAAGGCCAAGGGTTGCACTCCATTTTTAGCAGTCATAGAGCTGTAAAAGGCTACAGGACTGACAATAGGTCGCACCTATGCATATGAAGTTGTCCACAGGGAACAGCAGGGGCTTGATGTCCATGTGAGGGGGCAGCAAGCTCCCTTCTCCTGATTCCTGCAAAGGCAACTAGGCTCCCTTCAGATTGCGTTTGTTCCAAAGATTCTGTCCTGTAGCTGGACGCCTTAACATTTAGTGCTTAGTGTATGTCATTTTCCCAATTTTCGTATGTTGACTCCCCTGACGAGTCCTAAAGACTGAAAATGTAAATTGATTAATTGAGTATTTGAAATGATATTGCTTCCTCCACTTTTTTGCAAGGTGTGTCCCACACATGCTAGACGCCATGCCAAATGGCGAACCACCCCAGACATCCATTCCTCAGGCGTGCATTATCATACCGTGTTCACAAGCTGTCTCATTCTAGTCTGTCCTTGTGGATCGGTGATGTGCAATGCAAGTGAGAGTTGGCAGCATCTTACATCAACAACACAACATTGTCTGCATGCCATTGCATCTGAGCTACACCACCATGCCAGCACTCAACGCCTAGATGCTGGTGCAAAAGGGTAGTGGAAGGATGCATAGTGGGCTGACTGCACTTTGCCTCTTGTTGTTTGCAAAATCATGCTGTTGTCCATCGGTGATGCTGCGTACCTGTGGCTGCCGCTGGGGTTTGGGCTGGGGCAGGGCAGGGGGTTGCCACCCTGGGGCTGTCTGTCCAGATGTGGTGGCTTGTTGTGAGGACAGCAAGCGCTCCCTGTCAGCACGCACTGCTTCCAGCTCTAACTGCAGTCTTCCATTCTCTGCCCGCAGCTTGCTCTCCTGTACAGAGCACGATGATAACAAAAATAACCAACGATAACAAGGACTGCATGAGTTAGGGAAGACGTATGCCTGCCAAGGTGGCTGTTCCATGGATGCTCTCCAGGATTTGCTGCATACTCATGGCTCACAGCTTGCACTTTTGCACAGGTAGCACAGCACACGTGCAGCTTGACCAATCTGATCAGCTGCATGTGTAACTGCCAGTAGGCCATGCAAGGGGGCGTCCATACACTGGGTTAGGCGCCATGCTGTAGCGAGGGCAACTGAGGCTGTGACTGCCCCGCCGTACTCACTTAACACAATGATGCATGCATTTGTTCTCACCTCTGCAGTATCTGAGGCTGTGACCATCCACTTGACACAAGGATGCATGCATTTGTTCTCACCTCTGCAGTATCTGAGGCTGTGACCATCCACTTGACACAAGGGCGCATGCATTTGTTCTCACCTCTGCAGTACCTGAGGCTGTGACCATACTCACTTGACATCAGGATGCATGCGTTTGCTCTCACCTCTGCAGTGCCTGACTGCGCAGCTGTAGAGCCTAAGCTCTGGGACATGTCTGCCTGTGACCTCACGCTCTGCCTTGGGTATGGTGGGTAGCTGCCTGGGGGTACAACGCCCCCATCAAGATCACTGCTACTCATAGGAGCAAACACGATCTCTGTTGACGCTTGCCGCTTCTGCTGCTGCTGCTGCCGCTGCTGCTGCTGTTGCTGCTGCTGCTGCTGTTGTTGTTGCTGCTGCAGCTGTGAAGGCAACTGTGCTGATTGGGTGCTTTGCTCAGACTGGGTTTGTGCAGCTGCCGATTGGGAGGCGTCGGTGGGGCTATCAGTATTGTGGATGTTGAACTCAAGATGGTCGAAGAGATGGGGCTGGTTGCAGAGGATCTCATAGCACAGGACGCTGCCCAGGGAATGGGCTAAAAGGGAGACTTTACCCTGCAGACACAAAGAGCGACAACTCCAATCAAGAGCCAAAAGGAAGACTTTGCCCTGCAGACACAAAGAGAGACACTCCAGTCATGAGCTAAACAGAAGACTTTGCCCTGCAGACACAAAGAGAGACACTCCAGTCATGAGCTGAACAGAAGACTTTGCCCTGCAGACACAACATACCCCCAAGGAATGATACACCAGGAGACAGAGGTTAGACGAGGTAAGGAAAAGACAGGTGAGGGATGTGGCGTAGTGTGCATGTGCAGAAATGTGGTACGGAGTCTACCTTGAAGGCAGGGTTGCGCTTCATGAAGGCAGAGAAGGTGGCGTTCATGGAGGTGGTCAGAGAGTCCAGCATGTCCTGGCAGTGGATGGGGGTCAGGTACAGCAGCACCTCCACAGCTGTGGCGTGGAACATGCTGCGTAGGCCTCTCACCCCAGCAGGCATCAAAGCCTCTGAAATGGCATCCACCTGCATCAATGCCACAGCATTGATACTGCATTTATCGGCACTGGTAACTGCACAGAAGTAGGTTTTGCAACTGGTCAATCAGGCCAATCGGCACTGCATTAAAGCTGCTGAACTTTGCATCCACTGGAGTTGTGCAGGCAGCATCTACTGTTTGTTGATGTATTCGAAGATACTAGGCACATCACTTGACAGATGGCAGCTGTTCAGAAGCAGCTGTGCAGTGGGCAGCAGGGCCTTTCAGCACAGAAGGGAGTTTTGAATGAAAGGCATATGGCTTGTGATGCAAGCAGGAGGGAGTTTCAGTTGAAAGGCATGGTCTGTGATGCAAGCAGGCAGTAGTGACCTCAAGAGTGAGGTGCTTCCTCCACTGCACTGGTAGCACTTCCACTCGCCCATCCTCATGCTGCTCCTTGCTCATAGTATCCTGCAGAAGGAAAAAGAAAACTTTACGCTTGTCAGCCATCATAACGGGAGCCTCCTAAGGGTGCACCCCGGAGCCATAGTATCCTGCACGCAACCCACCCTGTCACAGAGCTACACCCATGTGTCTCTTACTGACCTGACAGCAGGCGATAAGCTGACAAGGACCTTCAGATGATCTTTGTTTTGCTGATGATATACAGGTTACATTGCACCAAGCTGCACAGCAGTCATTAGGCCCAGTGGCAGTTTGAGTCATGCTGGCAATCAAGTCCGTCGTGTACCCCACAGGTGAAAGTAAGAAGGAAGAAGGGAGGTAATAGGAGCTCTCCGACACCATTTAACCATATAATGTATTGACGCTTTCCCTGTTCTCATGGTGCCTACGTCTGCAAGTATGGTGAGGCAGTGCTATGATGGCATCACAACATTCAAGAGCTGATGCCCCTTCACGATTAAGGGCCTTAGCCTCAGCAGGGATGAAAATTACATGCCATTGGGGTGTGCCATGTACAATAGGCATCACAGCATCAGTTTATGCAAGTGATGTCTCTCCAGAATTGAACACTCAGCTTGCACATGTGTCTATGACAGCTGGGCGCATGATTCGATCAGTATGTCCACCTGTGACAGCTGGCGCATGATGAGGCGCATGCAAGCAGCGTCATGGGCAATGTTGCTGACTGCCAGCTTCTGACCAATGCCGTGACAAGCCAGCACCAGTCTGTTGACTGGCACGCGAGCGCAGTAGTTGTCAACCTCCTCTTGCTTCACGTCGATCTCTACTTGTTTGTCTGAGGGTTTTGGGGGCAGGTAGCCCCGCCGTAGCTTCGCCCCTGGTGGGGTGCCTTTCCTGCATGGTGTTCCAACACTAGCGCCAGCTTCTTCAGTGTGCAAAACAACTTTACCCTGTGTCTTTCAACTTGCTTGGACGCATGTGGGGGGCAAAGGCAGGTGCAAGATGTGGCCAGCTAACTTTGCTCCTGGGCATGTTTGCATGCAGGCTGTATGTGTTGCCCTGCTTGCCCTGCGTTCTTCATGCTGTGCCTTCTAGCACACTACGGGTCAGCATTGCAAGACACCTGCTTCAGTCTCTTCCAGGTTAAATGATGTGTTCATGCGACATAGCATGGCCAGGAAGCAACACTGGGCGTTGGCTTGATGTCAATAGCCTGTGCACTGTAGCTTGTACTCAGGTTTGCACGTGACAACAGGCTGTCTGCAGCTGGTGCACAGGGCATGATAAGCTGAGTGGTCCTACCTGGCAAACCAGGAGCCAAAGGTGGTGTCGGTACACAGATAGGCCTCGCTATCACTTACAAAGAGGGCATACTGACCCTGCAGATAGAAGCATCATGGGTGAACATTGGGTCAGCACTCACATTCATTCATAAAATTTGCCCTACCCTGAGGGTCAGGCATGTACAGCCCTGATTGGGTTACTGTGTGAGATCCAGTCAATAGCGGGTGTTGGTGAGCTGTGAGTCAGACTGCATAAGCTTGTGCCAGCCTTTGCAACCATGACCAGGGCATCCTTTGCATTCAAATTGGAAGAATGAAAACTTGGTGTGTATACAAGGGGCATATGATGTAGCGGTTGCCTGTCACCACAACCGTTGATGCAGCGGTGCTTGCCCATGTGCCAATGCTAGAGAGTGTCCAGAGACAGTACTGCAGAAAAGCAAACAAAAGAAAAGACTATGCCTTTCTGCGTCAATTTAATGAAGCCAAGCATCATACCGAGCTGCCCAGGTACAGTACTGCACTATACATGCACGCAGACGGACTAGCATCCTGCCTCATGCATCTCAGCATCAGTCGGCAGGTGACAAGCAGCATCCTAGATCATCAAGCAATCAATGAATTCAGTTTTCCTGTTTTTAGGACTCATCAGGTAAGATCATGCATCTATGTGACAAGCCGCCCACCAGCAGTTGTACAGATGCCTGGAGCATGCACTGCCGTCTTTGAGAAGGCAGCCTTCAGCAGAGGGTGTACCTTTGTGAAGAGAGAAGTCAGCTCCACACGAGCAGCAGTGACGCCTTGCTTCTGCTTCTTCACATGTCTGAGGCTGGGATCCCAGATGTGACTCCTGTAAGCCTCTTCCAGTTCATCAGCTACAGTTTCCTGCATTTGATATCGACATCTAGTGATGAGCAGCACTTCATGACACAATGCACCATCAGCATGCTCAGAAATTTAGCAATGCTGCTAATGGGCGCGCATGCTACCGGCCAGATGAGTTTAAGCCCACCTTGTGACTCCTGCAAAGTCAACATCTGGCCTTGCTGTCCAGAGCTTTTGAACAAGACAAGCCGGTGACAGCAACCTATCTGTGAATGCCTTGAAATGTGGCCGGTGAAAGCACCCCTCATGCATGCTTGCTTATTGTGCACAGCAAGATGTTTGTCATCATGCATTTATACCCACAAATTGATCACATAACTGCTGGCACGTACACCCTAGGTAGACTGCTTTGGAGTGAATCTGCAGGCTGTACACATGTGCTGTCGGCCAAACCCATGTGTAAGCATGTCTTTTAGTTTGACTGGTGTTTGCTTTGGGCCCGTACCTTCAAAGGAGCATAGCCAGAGCCTTTGTCGACATACCAAGAGCCTCTAATGACGCGATGTAGTGTGCCAGGCCAATAACAAGGCTGCATACGCCTCTTCACCGTGTCAACCTCGTGCAGCCCTGCCTTCACAAGAAGCCCAACTTCCCCCTCACGATCACCTAGCACATAGTCCTGTAGACGGAGGCAGATATCCAGTTGCACCTGGTGATATGCATGGAAGCAAAGCATGCTTGATCTTGTGGCAGCAGTAGTCGTCAACACACAGCAAGGTGACTCACCTGCCACTGAGTGGATGCAGCTTCTTCCTCAGGAATTGCGCCTTTGCCAGCAGCAGCAGGACCTGAGCTCAGTTCGGCTTGTTCATTCCACCAGGCCTTCTCCAGTTCATCAGAACAAAGCCTGCACACCAGCTGGTGTCAAAGAAGAAGAGGAAATCTACAAGATGCATGTAGGTTGTCTTGCTCTGCTAGCATTGTTAGCATTTGTATATCAGCATAACAATCAGCAAGCACCAATCACCTGTACTGTTGTT
>JAABUK010006981.1_pt1 | contig 16526 bp, 6 predicted proteins | sample 5559141 | NCBI WGS metagenome assembly JAABUK01 (sample SAMN10711869, study PRJNA513367) | rock metagenome | isolation source: Antarctica rocks | place: Antarctica: Victoria Land, Pudding Butte nord | collected 2016-01-03
TAATACTGCTAATAGTAAAGTAAGATTAAGATTAAAGAAGAAATTATAATAGCAAAGTGAATAAGAGTATATAAGTAAAGAAGAGCAGAATGCTCATCTTATAATAGAACTTTAGAACTTATAAATAAAGTGATAAGATATCTAATCTATTTATACTAATATTTGTACTAATCTTAAATAGAATTGATGTAAAATAAAGTGAAAAGATAATTAAAAATAAGATGAAGATATTATTAGATTATATTCAAGAAGAAGAGAAGAAATATGTTATTAAGCATAAGAATTCAGACTTTAATAATATTAATAATAATGTCTATTAAGCTGATATTGATAAATATAATACAAAGAAACTTGCAAAAAATAATTTTGAAGAAGAAGACTGTAGTTAGAATGTTAATCTTCTTACTATTATTTAAGATTATATTATCAAAGATAATCAAGTCTTTAATAATAATATAAAATGCGTTCTTATTACTGAAGAAGTTAAGATTACTGTGAATATAGCTTAAGCTCGAAAAAGATATATAAATCTGAAGTTATTATACTAATTATTATACTAAGATTATTAGTCTTCTTATTAAGAATATAATTAATAACTTTAGCTTTAAGCTATTTAAGTATGAATTCTATAATTAAATTAATTAGCTTTTGAAAATTGAGATAATACTAGTATCTTTAGATTCAATTTTTTATTTTGAGAAAAGAATAAAGACTAATAATGCAAAATACTGATTTCCAATTAATATTAATAATTATTAGATTGAGTAGTTAAAAGATAAGTTCATTGAATTATGACAATAATTATAATAATATAGATATTAACAGTTTTCTAGCAAACTATTATAAATCTCATCTATTTTTTAATAAGAAAATTCGAGATCTCTTGCACTGTATATAAGTTATGTAGAATAAGAAATAGATTAATCTTTCTAGATCTGCTAAGTAATGATCTGATAATAGAGTCTATTATATTAAGCATGAATTTGAAGTTTATTTAAATTAGAAAGTCAATTATTGAAAAATTCTAGAAATGCTAGCTGTTGAAAAGATTTTATAAGAATAGATAAAGACTTGTATTTATAAGAAGAATTTAAATAATCTTATTTAGAATCATTTATTTTAGATAAGTCTCTAAATAGAAATCAGATTTTTTAGTAAGCTAAAGCTTACTAAAATGATTCAGTATTAATTAGTATAATGATTAGTATAATTAGTGCAATTAAAATTACTTAATACTAATAATCACTCTCTTTTATTATTATAATAATAAAATTATGAGATTTTTAGATGTACTTTAATTTACTATTATAATTATAATAAAACTAATATTAGTACTAAATTTACTATATCTTAAGTATTATTATCTATAATTATTTAAGTATTTAATAAGTAATCTTTCTAAATCTTTTATAGAGCTCTGAGCTAATTATTACAATTATTAGTATAATTTATGTTATAAAATCTATTTTCAAGTACTTCTCAAGAGTTTAATATTAGTAAGACTAATACTAGATCTTTATCTATTTCTTATATTTTTTCTTAAACTTATAATTTAAAGCATTATAAGAATAAATATATTCTTTTTAATAAAGCTTACTTAATAGAATAAGATTAGTAATAAGCTACTATATTCTAATAAAAAGAGTATTCTAAATTATAGATTTAATTTAATATTATTAAATTAAAGACTTTTGTCTAGAAGCATCTATAATCATATATATTACTTAGTAATAGATTGTCAGCAGTTTAATATAAGAGATGTGAAGCAATTTTAGTATATTCTTATATTAAGAATGCTGAAACTTCTACTCTTACTTAATATCTTTAGACTGAAGAATGTAAAAAACAAGCTAAGAGATTGAGCAAGTAAAATATTAATATATTTCTTTAAAGAAAAGAGATATTTTCTTTATAATTATGACAATTATTAGAACAAAGCTTACTATTTTTAGAAATTAGAAAAGATAATATTAGCTAATATTCAAGAATTTGATTAAGTATTATTTGATTAATAAATTATTAGAATGATTGCAGCTTTATAACTATTATTTTATTTAGTAGAGTATATTAAACTTAAGAAATAAATTCGCATAATCTCTTACGCAATTATTTCATCTAAAATACTTACTTCTTATTAACTTCAAAACTCTTTAGAATAATAGACTGAGAAAGCTTGTAAATCAATTCTCAGTTGAATTTTATTAGATGTGATAATATTAATAGTATTTAATTGCTGGCAAAGTTTAAATAAGCTTATTTTTATAATTATTACTAAGTAAGATTATATAATTAGAATAATGATTAGTACTACAGCTAATATTATAATAGATATTTCATTAATATTAACTGAAAATATATTAAAATTCTTTTTAATTTTGAACATCTTTAGAATAAGTATAGTAAAGCTAATTTAACTCAAATATTACTTAATACTCTTAAGTAATATAATATTGCTAAAGAGTGAGTTTTAATAGTAATAAGTAATAATGCAGCTAATAATAATAAGCTTATAAAGCATCTTATTAATATTTTGAATATTTTGAGAGAAGAACTTAATACTTTATTATGAGTATCTTATCTTTTATATATTATTTAATTAACTTTAAAGAATATTGTAATATATATTAAAATCAAATTACAAAATAACAAAATTATCATAAAATAAAATAATAATTCTACTTAATATAAGAGACATTCTGATGCTCATGAGTAGAATGATATATTATGAACTTTGAAAAAGATACTTATTATCTAAATTATACTAATTTTTGTTCTAATCTTATTTATAGATTTGAGATCTTGCTATCTATATTAATACAAGTGCATAATAATATAAGAGATTTGTAGATACTTAGAATAATTATTAATAATCTCTTAATTTAATATAAGAAGTTGTTATAAGATGGAATTCAATATATTAAATACTTATATAAGCTCAAAATCTTAGAGATTTAATTAAGATCTTTATTTTAAGTGAACAAAGAATGAAAGATCTTACTTCTGAGAAATGAAAATATATCAACTATCTAATTGAATTATTATATTCTTTTTATCTATTTACTAATATTATAAGAAGTATAGATAATAAATTAACAATTTAAAAAGTATTTCAGATCTATAAGAGACTGTTTAATTATCTTAATAAATAGATATCTAAATTATAGTGAAAGTGATTATTTTAAAAGATTATATTATAAATAGTATTAGATAATGAAAAGTTGAAGCTTTAATAATATTATAATAATACTAAAGACAATCTTGAAAATATTTATAAGATAGCTATTATCTTAGCTTCTAAGTATAAACTTAATATATTTGATAATAATAACTAATAATATAATAACGCAGGTGATTGAATAAATATAATTCTTAGAATAAGTATTAATATAATTATTAACAACTTTCTTTAGCATAAGATTTATTATTAGATCTTAAGAGATATCTTCTAGAAATACTTATATATATTAAATTCTCATTAGTCTATATTAATAGATCTTTTCTTTTCATAATCATTCTTCAGCTTTTTTACAACAGTTTCTACAATCTTCTCTATTTTACTATCTTATTAACAAAGCTCAATTTCTTTTCAAAAATAAAAAGTGTTAGATTTAGAAATCTTATTAGAAAAGAAACGCAGAGTAGCTTCTTCTTTAGAAGAAGAAGAAATATCACAATATCTAATAAATTTATATAATAAGTATTAATACAATAATTAGTATAATAATAAACTAATAATCTTTACAATTTTTAATCTTAATCTATAAGATATTCTTGAATATTGAAAATAAGCTGAACAAATATAATCTATTCTAGTATTAATTACGTGAGATTACTTGATAATTTCAGCTGTTAGTATTAGAGTTGAACGACTTTTTAATTAGACTTGTAATATCTGCTTATATTAATAATATAATCTTTAATCTAGCACTATTTAAACATTAATAATATTAATACATAGTAATTGCTTTAATATGCGTGAGAAATTTCAACATATTTAAGTAATATCTGAGCTAGAAGAAGAGAAAAAGAAGAAGAAAATAAAAGATGATAAGATAAATTCTAATTTAACAGATTTTATTAGTGAGAATAATAAGAAAGAAGATGAGCAGAAGTTTGATAAGAGTTAATAATTATTATTATAGTTTACTGATTCTTTATATATGAGATCAAGAGAAATTACTAATGCTAGAAATTCTAGATTAACACATGTGATAAGTAGAAGAAAGTAGTTAATATTTATTGTAATCTAGAAAATATAGAGTTAGAATAATGATTAGAATAAATAGATTCTAAAGAGATTAATTATGAATAAAATAATATTAAGATATATTTGAGCTCTTAATATTTATCTGAACTTTTAACGGCCCATTTTCTCTTAGCGAGCTCTTGACAGATCTGATCTAATTCAGTTTGATCTCAGCTTATTTGAGATCGGACCGATCGGTCTTTGATCCCTTTATATTTGGGATCGGACCGAATCAAGAATCAGATCAGATCGGACCATTCAGATTGGGATCGGACTATTACGCAGTCTAAAAATGTTTATATTTAAAAGTGTCTTCTCTCTAATCTATTCAACTCTTTTAACGCATTATTATTTCAAAGTGCTTATAAGTTCTTAATCGCAAAGAGATTACAGTCTCTTTAATTTATCTATTACATATTATTCACATGAGTATAATATTATGACTCTATTTCAAGTATTATTTTATATTGATGTAGAAAGTTTACAATCTATTCTCGCAGTTTACTATAATATATTATATTTCTTTTTGAATCTAGAATATAAATCTGTCTTGATTCTAATTAAATATATATTAATATTTAATAATTCTTTATATAAATAGAAATTGTTATATTGCGAGATTAATCTATTAGAACTGTTAATAACATATTTGAATACTGATCTTCTCTTACTTATATTATTTAGATATTTGAATCAATAATATGCTTCACATCTTTATTCAATTTAGTTATTATTGCTGCTAAAATAGTTTCTTTTATAAGTTATTTTATATGTTCTTCATCTATTAGAAAAGATTTCATATCAAAGATATTAATATTCACATTTCTATCAGACTCATTTAATAATTGCATCTGAAAGTTTAATACTTATTTCTTATTTCTTCAGATTAATATCAACTGTCTTATTAGTCTTATATATATGTCAGAGACTTGCATACTAATTAGTATAAGACTCTCAATATTAAATACTATTTGAATATAGATAAGCATAAGATTTATTAGATTTGTTACTAATATTACTCTTCTCAAGATATGTAGATTATTGATTAAGATGCTAATATTTATTTCTTGAAAATTACGCATAACTTTAGACTTCAGATTAAGAACTTATTAATATTGCATAATCTACATCTTTTATTTAATAAAGTTGTAAATTGTAGCTTATATCTTTATAAACTTGATAATAAGATTAGTAAGAAGCTTAGATATATTCTTATCTAATCTAAATTTCTTAACTCTCTTTTTTATCTCTTCTATAATCTAATTAATATTGCTCAGTATTCTTTATATTTCTTTATAATCAATATTCTTATATATCAACACTATCTTCAATTTTGCAGATATTTTTATCTTCTTATTACTACTCTTCTTCTCTTTACTCTTTTTAGATTTCACAAATCTTCTCTTCTCTTCTTTATTTCGAGTATTACTGAAGATAGCTACTGCTTTAATCTCTATTATAATAAGTTTCGGGCGCATATATTATAAATTCTGCTTCTTCTCTTAAAATAGATGCTGGAAAGTTAATAAAGATTTATAATTTCAAATAATAATATGATTATTTATATGCAGTCTCTCTATTTCTAAGACTATTAGATTATCTGTAGTAATGAATCTTATTTCTGCTTTTTATTTTATATTCTCTTAAATATTCATCAAAATTATTTGAATTCTAATATTATTGTAAGCTCTCTTCTCTGCAAGTCTCTGCATTATCTAATAGAATTCACAGCAAAAAATATTCAGAATTCCAAATTCTGCAAGTCTAATCTTATTAATCTTATTAAGTATTGATTATTCTTTCTAACACAGCTTATTAATAATATATTTAAAGAATATTAAGTGTAGAAATTCTTTCTTTATCAGATTCTTATGTGTATTTAAAAGTTAATTATAAAACTTGATTATTCTAACTATTATTTCTCTAATTCTTCGAAAGATCTGCACATAATTATTATTTTTTTTATTGAAGATTGTAGAATATTCTTCTTCTTTCTTATTAAGATAATCAACAAATGTTATTATATAATTGTCAATCTTCTTAATAATAGTGGCAAGAGCTTGATTTAATATACTTGCTAATGAAATTTGAGCTGCTATTAATTAAACGCGAATATAAATTAGAACTTTAGCAAAGAATATAAAATTTCTACTAGCAAGCTGTTATCTTTCTTATCTTCTTATCAGATTTAATACTCTCTTATTATTTACTAATTTGCTTATCTCTCTCTTTATATTCTTTTCTAATATCTTGTCTAAATTCATACTAATTCTTATAAGTAGTAGCTGATATTTGTCAAGACTTAATAATAATTAAGTGTGAAAGTTGAATGCTGAATAATAAATTATATAAAGAGTTGATTAATAAATGCTTTTGAGATTAATATCTTGAATAAAGAAGATAGTGAGATAGTTGTAGAAGAGATAAAGAATATAGATAAAGAGATATCTCTTTATTATTATCTGCTTCTAATTATTAATAATAGTCTATTTCTCTATCTAATTTATTTATCTGATCTGTTCACTAACTTCTCTTTTCTGCGTCTAATCTCACTATTATCAGTATTCTTTACTATAATAGCTTAAGCTAGATATATTCAATAGTCTATAAAAACAAATACTTAAGTTATAGAAACTAATCTAGCTTATAAAGAAGCTGCAGAAGTATTAGATATGTATTATAGCTACTAATTTCAATATAGTCTTTAGTTCTGAGATTTAATTAGAAGATATAGCTCTAATACATCAAACTCGCGTGTTAAGTCTCAGACATTTCATTATATCATATATATGATAAAATAGTTAGATTTTCACAATTTAGTCTGTAATTATCTCTTGTGTACAACTATTATTTATAGCTGTAACAACTTATAATACTATTCTCTAACTTATTAGATTAATTATTCTTAATTAATAGTTAGCAGTATTAAATCTCTCTCTTATTCTTAATTACTAATCTTATCATTATTAATCAAGCTCATTAACAACTCTTTTTCAGAAAACAACTTAGAAATATTATTCTCATTCTCATCTCTAGCTCATTTCTTGAAGCTGTTTTCTAATCACTCAGATCTTAACTTGTTAAGATTTCTTGAGTAGTAATTATTGAGAATGTTCTTTGAATTCTTAAGATTCTCAATTAAGTAATATATCAAATTCTCTGAATAATCTATTTACTGCACTCTTATCTTAAGACGCCTGTTTATTTTCTTGACATCAATAATATTCTTCACTTCTTATTCCGCGTCTGTCTCTATTTTCGTAATAATAGAGAGAGATATGAAGTATTTCTATTTAGATAAGAGATTCTTTGAGTCTCTGAATAATAAAGTGTTATAGAAGATAGAATGAATCTTTATAAACATAAATAATTTGAGTTTATACGCGTCTTTCAGCTTCTTTAATACTTTATATGAATCAATTCATTTCATATTCAGCTTCTTGCAAGATCTAATTATATAAATATTCTTTATTAACAATTATATCTTCTCTTCTTCTTCAAATATCACTGATTAATAATGCTTATCAGTCTGCTCCTTCTATCTTTTCTGCGTCTAAATCAAATAATCTCTTACTCAGCTTTATATTTCAGCTATTAACTTTATTAGACTTTAAGTCTTCTGCAGCTTAATCTATTATTTAATTATCTTTAACTTCTCTATTATATTAAAGCTTATTTATAATTTATATTCTTTATTAATTATAAATAGAGATAGCTAAGTTGATTTAAATATAATTGTATCAGTCATGAATTCCGCACTTAATAATAACTCCGCTCAATTCTTCTAATTAAAGTTCACGTAATTACGCAAGTAATGTTTCATCTTCATATTTGCGACTTCTATCTATTTATTTGTCTGTAAATAAAACACTATTAATAGCTTCACAGTAATGTTCAGAATCTCACATAGATACAATTATATTATGCTCGCAAATTAAGAATCTCTGTTTAATATAATTGTGCTAGATAGATCATGAATTCTTCACACATTCTTATACAGTATTTTGACTGTATTCTTTGTGATTATATTCTTATTAATAGTTATACAGGCAATATAATATCTTTTCTTAATTAATTAATTCATTATATTGAGAATCGCATTGAACTCTTTTAATTTTGACAATCTCGTCACAAAATTTATGAAGATATTTTTCTAAGACATCTCAGAAATTAGAAGAGATTATAACTCTTCTTCTAAATATTGTCTTCTTGTTTTTAATCTCTAATAGACATAATAGTTTCTCAGATATCACTTAACTATTTCTATCAGTCTAGAGAATTAATACAATTTTCAAATTAATCACAATATCTTTAATTCTTCTATATACTCTGTCTCTTAACTCTTATATATCTATTAGATCACTTGCATTCGCAGCTCTTCTAATTCTATTAAAATAGTCAATCTGTCTCAAAAATAAAGCAGATCTTCTCACTTTTCATACAGACTTATCTAATATTCATTATAAATACTCTTGATTCTATTCTATAAGATCTCTCTAATCTCTTTCAGATTCTAATCATTTCTATTCGCCTGTTTAATATTCTCATCTAATATGCGAATCTCTTATATAATATATATTATCTCACAGTTCTTCTAAATCTTCTTAGATAGCATCTCTAATATTAATAGTATCTGATATAAATTAGAATCATTTTTTGCTCTAGAAATGTTCTTCTCTCTTCTTATTAAGACATCAGTCTTTTTATTAGCTGTTTTTAGTTAATAGACAACTTTAAAATTAAATTGTGTCAAGAACTCTATTTATCTTATCTATTATCTTGTTAACTTCTTTATTAATATGAAGTACTTCAGAATCTTATAATTTGTGAGCATCTTAACAATATCTTCTTTAATACTCTGCAGCTCTGATTCTTATTCCTCAAAACATTGAATTATTGTCAATAATTTCTTATTATATATAACATAATTTCTCTCAATCAGACTTATATTACTTGAGTAGTAAGCAATTAAATATAGTTTATTGTTCAATTCTTTCTATAATAGAATTTCTCTGATAATATAATTACTCGCGTTACATTTTACATAAGTTTTCTTTCTCAAATCAAAATACTAAAGAACTGAATCAGATATTATCAGTCTCTTTAATCTCTCAAATATCTCTATATAAAATTCATCTCATACTAATAAGATATTCTTTCTCAACAGATTATTCAATAATCTCGCTATTTAATCAAAATTCTTGCAAAATTATTAATAGTAATTTATAAATTCAAGAAATCATCATATTGCTTATATATCTTCTAATCTAGACATCTCTTACTTCTAAATTATCTTGATTTGAGTTGAATTCAATCATATTCTATTCACATCTACTAACAGATCTAAGAATTTGATCTCTATAACATAGAAGTCATATTTCTTAATATTTACTTGAAGTTCTACTTTCTTTAGAATCTTCAATATCTTCTTAATATGCTATTTATATTCTTCTCACGTGTTATTAAATATCAGAATATTATTCTAATATAATATTATAAATTGTTCTAATATACTCAGAAATATATTGTTTATATATCTCTAATTGATTAAGAGCGCTGAGCTCAATTTAAAGAATATCACTAAATAATAATAGTTTCTATATATTATACTGAATATTGTCAAATCACTGTCTCTGATCATGATCATTCTGATATAATGAAACACTTAACAAATATTCATCTTTATTAGAAACTTCGCTTCTATTAGCTATTTCAACATTTTATCAATTCTGAATATTGAATATTTATTCTTCTTTGTAAGAGTGTTCAAATCTCGATAATTTATATAGAATTGAAGTTCTCTATTTGATTTTCAAATTAGCAGAATTGAAGATGTAAATAAGATATCACTTGATTTAATAAATCTCTTTTTAAGATTCTTCTCGATATATCTCTTGATCATATTAAGCTTCGCAGAATTCATTTATTAATAGAACTATCTTCTCAACAGTTCAGCTTTTTTCTGTAGCTCTATTTAATGATTATATCTATTTTAATGCGGAAAAAGAGTATTTAATATCTTTTTCAAAAAGATATGAATATATTCACAAAATTCAGACAGAATTGTCTCTCATAAATTCTCTTCAGTCTTCTCATTATTTTTCTTCTATATTTTAATATTCTCGAAGATAATCATGATAATCTCCACTTTAGATTTCTTAGCTAGCTTCTCAAAAGCTACTAAACTTATTATCTTAGTATTCTCTGATTTAGAAGAGATTGAGCTTATATCTGAACTTATATTATCTTTTCACTTTTATAATCTTTGAATCTTTCTTATTCTTATAGAAAACATCTTTCTAGATAAGATTAATCTCTAATCAATCTTCATCTCTTCACACTTCAGAATCTTCACTAAAATAGAAGATGTCTTGTTATTCTTCTTATTCTTATAATTTTTCTCAGAATTATTCAGAATTCTATTTAAGTTTGCTGAATCAGACTTGTTATGATTTAGCGCCTTTTCCGATATTTTGTTATATCGCATATATGACAAAATAGTTGGATTTCTCTTATTATACTAATAATAATCAAGATCAAAACTCACACTATTAGTAATGAGATTAAGTATGCAATTATGCAATCTCATTCACTTCTTTTCTAGAATAATAGAATATATTATCTGAATTATATAGAAGATCTATAATATTTATTAATATTTCATAATTATCATAAGTATATAAATCATCTGCATTATAATAGAATGCTTTCTTTCAGCAAAATCTGCTAATAAAATCTTCTTAACTAGATTCACTAATTCAATTTGCAATCTCTTATATAGATTCTCAGTTAGTTAATAGTTTATTACTACTGTAAGTTGACAGTTATTATTTATTAATATAGACATGTTTAGAAAATTTATCTTTTCTTTGCTTAATAAAGTATTTATTAGAAATAGAGACTTTATTCAGTTTTCAACTACTATAAAGATAATAGTCGGCAGCATTCACAATTAATATTTCTATTTCAATTTATTCACAGCTATTTCTGCGCTCGCAGATCTATTTACAGCATCTTTGCAATAGACTACTCTTTTTCCAATTTCTATAAAATATCAGAGTCTTCTTTCTTAATTGAAATAGTTTCTAAATAGTTTCAAGCTATATATTCTAATTATTGATATTTATAGTATTAAAGCTCTTTATAATCTGTCTTATATATATAAGATATCAGCAATCTAGTTAATCTAGTTCTATTAGTTAATTTATTAGCTGACTTTCTTTTTCTAGATTCTGAATTTGTCTGAGTAGTTTCGCGATCTTTTGTTAATAATTCTATCTTTCAAATATTAATTTCGCAGAATTACAGATCTTTAATCATCTCTTTTAATAGAGAATATCTATTAGAGACAATTATCTACTTCAATTTATTACAGATCTTTAATCTTATATCTTGAATCTGATTCTTCTCTAAGATATCTGTCTAAGTAGTATATCTTATAAATTCTTTGAGAAAAGTGAGCAGATTCTTATTTTATTAACGAAGCTGCTAATACTTATCTCTTATCATCTACTTTTAAAATGAATTAGTAAATTAATTTATCAATATCTGCAGAAGAGAGATAATAGTTATTATCTCAAAATCTTTTAAATAGAATTTCAGAAGATCTTCAATCTCGCTCTTAGTTCTAGATCTTATATAGATCACTTAATCTATTTCTGTGAAAAATCTATTTTTATTTACTCTCAGCTTCATTCTAATAGATGATAGTTATATTATAAACTGCTGTGAAGTTCTAATCTCAAATATCTTTAGATTAGAAAGTTTCTTACTTATTTTCTGATCTTAATCAGTTTCTTCTGTTATAGCTGTTGAAGCTTCTAATACTTATTGTGAATTCTTTACTCTATTCTCATAATATTAGAATGTCGCAGATATAGCTAATCTTATTAGTAATCTCTTTATCAATATCTTCTCATCTCTCAGTCTCTTTTTAAGTAACTAATTCTCTTAAACTAGCTGTTATTTTTCAGCTATTTATATATCTCTTTCTTTCTATTAATAACTCTGTATATTCAGAATTATTTAATGATTTTCTAACATCTTGTTAATCTCTTTATTATAAGTCTTGATCATCTTATTATATAAATTACAGAATTTCTTAAATATGCGCAGTATATTGCTCATATTATTCTATATTCTCGCAACAAACTTTGTTGCTTCTTGATTCTTAGCTAACTATTTTAAAGCTATTATTTCTTAAATCATTTCTATCTCAGTATTCTCTATTTATAGAGAAGATCTTTATTAATCTGTCTCTAAATCAGTCTATAACACAGAATCTTTCTCTAATCTTTCTTAATTGAATTAAATTATGTTAATATTTAATTAGCTTAGAAACTGAATTCTAGAATTCTATTTTTAATCACACTATTCTAAGTGCTCTTAAGATTCTTCTATTTACAAATACTGATTATTAATCAATAGATCTCAGATCTACTAGTCTATTCTTCAGATAGTCTTGCTTTTTCAAAGATATCTCTGATCTCTCTTTAAAGATAGATAATCAAACTTAATATATTAAGCTTATTTACGAAATCTATCTTATTATTAAAAAGTCTGAGAGTGATTTGAAGAAGATCTAATAAAAGTAAGTTAATCTATTTGAAATTTAAATTAATTAAAGAATGACTGTTTTATATTTGTCTGAATAGTAAAGAGAGTGAACTTAAGTATATTATAATAGTTTAAACTAGATATATTTAATAGTCTATAAAAATAAATACTTAAGTTGTAAAAACTAATCTAGCTTATAGAAAAGTTGTAGAAGTATTAAATGCGCACTATAATTACTAATTCTAATATAGCTCTCAGTTCTGAGATCTAATTAGAAGATATAACTCTAATATATCAAGCCCGTGTGTTAAGTCTCAGACATTTCGCCGTACCGCACGTATGACGAAATAGTTGGATTTCCACAATTCAGTCTGCAATCATCTCTTACGTATAATCATCATTCATAGCTGTAGCAACTTATAACATTTACTACTCTCTTTACTTCTCACTCTTTTCTTACTTTTCTTTCTCAATACTATTAATAATCTCTTAGAATAATTGTTTATATATCTGAAATATATACTTTAAATAAGAGCTTTTCAAGATAAAAACTAACTGAGTTCTGATAGAAAACATTTTTTATTTATCTAAGCATATTTTGCTATATTGTATATATAACAAAATAATTAAATTGCAATATTTTTCTCTAAATTCTTCTTTATTATTAATTATTCTCTTATTTATATCTCTCTTAATCTCTCTTCTCTTCTTTCTATCTTTCTAAACTTAATTGAACATCTCTTTATTAAAAGAAAATCAAACATGCTTATCTCTACTAATTAAACTTACTAGAAAATGATAACTTCTATCACTAATTATTTATAATCTTAAAGAGATCTTTATAATAATCTCGTCTCTCTCTATATTATCTGAATTATATTTATTATAATTTATTTCTTCTTTCTTATTCTCTTCTTTATCTCTTATTAAGATATCTTTTAATTAATTCTCTGCATATTTCTATCAAGTCTTTTAATCTATTTTATCTTAACTATTCTCTCTAATTTACTTATCTTTCTCTTCTTCTCTTAATATTCTAGCAAACTCTAACTTCTCTTCTCTTATAAAATATCTCTTTATCTGATTATCTGCAACTAAACTTCTGAACTTGATTCTATTAAGCTTCTTAAATCTAAAGCTTCTCTTTATCTAATTCACACTCTTTACTTGAAAAGACTTATATTAGTATATTAAAAACTTATTCTTTCTTATTATATTTATAATCTTATCTAACTTATGCAATAGAATCAAGATTCTCACTTTAATTAGTTTCATTCTTATTTTATATCTGATATTAAAAGTCTCTTTATTCTTCTCTCTCTTATATTATTATCTCAATCAAATCTTCTTCAAGTTTTCATCACATCTTTTAAGCTGCAATCTTCTTAATATTAATAGCTCTTCTCTTATTTTCACATCTTTTCACGTAAGAAATAATTACAAAGAAACTTCTTTTTTAATTAAGAGTATTAGATTATATTTATACACTAGTTAATAGAATATGACTTCTATAAATAATTAAACTATTACTTGATTGATTTAAAGAATAGCTAAAAGATTCTGCATCTAATTATTATATTTCTCAATTCTTAGTTTTAATAGAATATCTTTAATAGATTGATAATCTTTCTTAATTCTTTTATTCATCTGTGAGTGATATAGTAAGATAAGAATGTGTTTTAATCTGTACTTCTCTACTAACTCTTTCATCACTTCTTGAAATTCAGTTCTCTTATTAGAAAGAAGTTTTCTGAAATACTTAAATTAATAGATAATATTATATTAGAGAAATCTTATAACTAATTTAGCAGATTTAATGATAAGAGCTTCTCTCTCTACTAATCTTAAAAGATTATATTAAATTAAAATCAAGTATTTATAGTCTCTTACTTCTAGTATTATAATCAGATCAATCTCTATTTTCTATTATAATAAGCTGATCTAGATAGAATGCAAGATCTCATTCTCTTGATTTGATACTCAAAACTAATAGGCTGTATATAAATAATAATAAGTAGTAACTTTCTTAATTAAGTTCTCTTATTAATATCTATCAGCTATTCTTTAATAGATTTCTTCTCTCTCTCTATATCTATAATCTTCGTGCAGAATTCTAAGAATCTTTATTCTCACATTCTTATTATCTATCATTTTTCAAAGCAATATATTCTTGCTAGCTCTCTAAAATAGATAATTCTTATAGACTATAAATCTTAATGCGTTTTTCTTAAATATCACAAACTCTTTTCTTAATAACTTATCTAATCTTCAAAGAGTTATTAGTTATCTCGCAATATTAATTAACTTCTCAGAGTATTTAGATTAAAGAAACTTATTTTTATTTTACTTCTTCTTATTCTTCTTCTTATTCTTCTTCTTCTCTTTATATCTTAACTTATTTAAATCTTTCTTATCTTCTACTATCTCTCTCTTCTCTATCTTCTTATCTTCTACTATCTCTCTTTTTTTTATCTTCTTATTACTTAATTACACGCTAACTAAATATAATAGAGTAGATTTAGATTGAGTAAATACAAGATAAGAAGATGTTATCTATATTATATTCAGCTTATTGTTAATAAAAATGTTAATATTCTTCTCTTTCTCTACTTCTTTTATTAGCAAAGATCTTCAAGATAGCTTATCTGCAATTATATATTTCTTCTCTAAAATATACTGAATATTAAAATTAAAGAGACTAATTTATATTATCTATCTTATTATCAATACTTCTGAAAGATTTGTTAAAGACTTATTTAGCTATATTACTAATATCTTTGTATTTATCTTAATTACAAATCTTATTTTATATAGATGATTCTGAAACTTTTTCAAGATCTTCAATAATTTTCTACACTTTTTCTTTTCTGCATTATATTTACATTTACTATTACTTTATACTTCACTCTTATATCTAAATAAATATCTTTTTTCTTTCTTATCTTTCTGCGATAAATATTCTTCTTATTTAATAAAACTCGCATCACTCTCATATATTATCTCTTCTACTTTTTCTGAATAATTAATTGATATTAATGCGAGTGTTATTGTCAAAACTGTCTTTAATATATTTATTATTTCTTGCTATTCTGCTTTTTAATTAAATAGCTTCTTCTTTCGAAATAACTTGAAAATAAATAATACAATCTAAGAGAAATTTCAAATTCAAATCTGATAATAGATGCAAATACTGATAAACATCTGTGTCTTAATAATGTTCTAATAGTCTGATTATTTTATAATGATTAGAATCTTCTTCTAATCTAAATATCTCTTATTTATATTACAGACAAAGCTTACAATTTAAAGTTCAGTTATATAGAACTTGCTTTTTATTTTAGAGATTGTTATATCTACTCTTTCTAAGTTAGCAAGTTTAGTATCTATATTCTGAAGATGTTTTAGTATAATTTGTTAAATTTTAGAAAGCTCAGACATCTCTTTATTATTATATTAAGTTCGCGATTCTTTGATGTTAATATTATTAAGAAAAAGTCTGACGCGAGTTAGAATTAAATCTTTAAGAATCTGATTAATTATTTGAACAAATTAAATCACTAAATTAATTATATTTTGAAGTAGAGTAATCTGATAAAGAAGTTCGTAAGTTGTTATAATGATTGTTATATCTCAACTTTTCTTTGCTAATTTAATCTAATTATAATCTAAGAGAAAGTTTATATAATTATTTATTATTATTTTAGTAAACTTCTTTAAGAAGTTG
>JAABUK010006982.1_pt1 | contig 16524 bp, 20 predicted proteins | sample 5559141 | NCBI WGS metagenome assembly JAABUK01 (sample SAMN10711869, study PRJNA513367) | rock metagenome | isolation source: Antarctica rocks | place: Antarctica: Victoria Land, Pudding Butte nord | collected 2016-01-03
TTTGACTCAATGTCATCACAACTTGACAGAAGACTGCAGCAGATGTTGGGTCTGTACCAATTCTTGTGAATTCACCTGTGCAACATTCAGGCTTGATTCCAAACATAATTGCATGGGCAAACACTTCTGGTTGCCTTCTTGACATCTGCAGGAACAGCTCTTGCGTCTGCATCACATCGGCCTACAGCACACACTCACTGATTTGCAATTTGTTGACGCACAACTGCTTGATCAAGCCTCCATGCCTGTGTTCCAAGTAGGCTTTATCAAGCAGTTGTGCGTCATCAAACTGCAAGTCAGTGAGTGTGTGCAGTAGGCCAGTATAATGCTACAGGCATGTGAGAGAAGCTGCAAAACAAAATGCATCAGGTGAAGTCATATATGACATCAGCATTCTGCTTGTGCAGAATCAGATGGAGGGCAACACCTTGAAAGCACGGGCACTGGGAAAGCTGTGAGTGGAGAGCTGGCATTGGTGCCTCCCCTGTTGGGCTCCTCACAGCGCCTGCTCAACAAAAGCCACTACGAGGTCTACTATGAGGTAAAGCTCGCCCAGATCTTACAGTTTGACAAAGACTCATTTTGACGAAAGACATTGGCAATTGCCACAACGCTTAGATGACACGCCAAATTACATGTTTGCTGTTTGAGTCTCTGGCCACTGTTGTAGTGGTGATATCATCGTCACACTGGAGTTGGTCCTCCTGTTGCTGCAGCTTGATCACGGCAATAAAGGGTTGGGTTGAAGCTTCAGGGTCATTCTTTCTTCCTGTCAGCAAGCTTGGGCTGCCAGAGGCAGATTGCAAGGGCAAAAGACAGCCTGCTGCATTTTTGACCACCCTGGAAAGGCACTTGCCTCTGTGGAACAGGCAAATATGGCCCAACACATGCCATGCAAGCAGTGGTTCTGTACAACTGACTGTAATGTTGTGGGTGCAGGGCATGCCAGGGGTGGGCGGGGTACAGGGCCCCCTGCGGCGTCATGGGGACGAGGTGGAGCGCTTGCCTGGTGGCTTCTTTGTGGCTCATGGCCGCTGTGATGACACCATGAACTTGGGTGGCATCAAGGTACGCATTGCCCTGCCCCGCTGTTACAGACCTACGTGCTGACTCATGGTCAATCAGCCTTTTGGCTTACATCTTTACAAGCAGGTAGATGCGACTCCTGCGTCAAAGCTGGAACCAAGTGATGCTGCTCACAGCTCTTGTCCAGATTGTGTTGAGTGATCACAAGATGCTTTGGCAGACATGATCAAAGATGGTTTTGGGTACAAGCATGTTTGGCTTGAGTTGTCAACTTGAGCCTCAACAGCCAACAATACTGTGACCTTCAGCACCTTGCGTATTTACCATTTACCCATTCACGCAAGAGCTGAGTGTATCAAGGTGCCTGCAATGTCTCAGGTGTCATCAGTGGAGCTAGAGAGGGTGGTCATTGCGTCGGTGCCAGCTGTCATGGAAGCTGCTGCAGTGGGTCTCACGCCCCCGGGGGGCGGCCCGGAGCAGCTCATCATGTTCCTGGTTTTGCATCGGAATGCTGAAGTTGTCAAATCTTCACCACCCCAAGCACCTCCATCATCCTCAGTCAGTGGGCAGCAGGGGTTACAGACGCAGAAAGATGTACAATCTACACAGAAGCAGAGGGGCGACAAAGTTGGTGTTTCCAGCAGTCTTGACAGCATTTGGGAGGCCTTTTATCAGGTCAAAGATGTAGCTGCTTCTGCGGTTTCTAGAGTGACAGACATGGCTGTGGCAGCTGCACAAGGTGATGCAGGCAGTTCGGCTGGCCAGCAGCAAACAGGACCTGACACGCAAGCACAGCAGCCAAGCCAGCAGCAGGCTGGCAGTGATCAAGCTGATCTGCATGCGCTGAAGCTCAAATGCCAGCAGGCCATCAGGAGCAGTTTGAATCCCTTGTTCAAGCTGGAGAGGGTGTTGCTGAGGGACTCACTGCCACGCACAGCCTCAAATAAGGTCATGCGGCGGCTGCTGAGGGATGAACTGAGGCAGACCATGGCCAAAATGTAACAATGAGCTGACATCCATATATTGGATTTAAATGTACAATGATCTTTATTGCACGGACCTCATCATGCAATGCAAGTTTGAGAGATCAGGCAATTCAATCGAATAGCACTGAACAATAGTACTGATTGCAATACAAGTCAGGCGCTGTGTGAAACAGCGCATTACTGCGGCACTCTTGTTGCTGTCTGGGAATAAAAAACCTTTACAGTCATGTACCACGTGCCCTCACGCATGCACTACAAGGGCACACAGCAGATACAAGTTTTGCCATGGCTGTCCAACGCAGCTTGTGCTGCTAACCTAGGTGACATTGATCAAACCTGATCAAATCAAGCCGGCACAGTTCAACACATGTAGGACTGCACAATCTACAGAAGAAATTTTAGTTGACACACATGACATCACCAATGAAGCAAAGCATCAAAGGAGCAGCACCTGCAACCTGCTTTTGGAATCGGGAAATATTCTCAGGATTCATTCACATACTCGTGTTCATTGTTTGATTCTGTGCTAAAGCCAGCCTTGGCCCCAACAACCAGGATGCTAATCCTGCTTATCTCACCACAGCTCAAAGGTTTTCTCATCGATTGGGATCAGCAGCTCATTCCTCTTGAAGCCTGGCAGCTGCCAAGGAACATTGTACTGAGCCAGAACCCATTCATCAGATACCGGCATTGTACCATCTCGTTTCAGCCACTGACGCAATTGCCGTTCTCGGTCATTGACACGAGGCTGTTTGGCATTGCCAGAAAACACATCAACTCCATAAAGCCCCCCGGGCTCCTGCCTGATATTGATAGAGCTGTTCTTGGGAGCCGGCACTTCTGACACATCCTGCACAAAGTCAACCCAAAGTTGAGCCCAGTGCACGCCAGAAATTGGCAGGAGGAAACTTGGCTGAATAACACCTTGCAGGGTTCAAACTCAGGCTGACACAACAGCCATACAAAAAAAGTCAAACGCATCTTGATAGCACAGCAGCCTAGAGAAGGATTTTGCACTTCAGGACAAAATTGACCTCCGGCATGTGCAGGAGTCGTGTCTTCTGATGCAACATGCACAGTGTCTCGCGGTAAATGCAGCAACTTCTTGCATCTGCAGGCCTCACCTTGTATCCCTCTCCAATGTAGAACTGCATGACGCCCTGCTTGCTCTTGTTGAAGACCGGGGTGGTCATGGAGAGGCCCTGGCTACGGTCATTCTTCTTCCCAAGAAACCCAGCAAGCTGCTTGAATGCACTGGCCTTATCAGATTCTGCTGGGTCAATGTTGCCACCCTCCGACTGCTTTGGGTCATTCAGCTTCACTTCAGCCACCAGGAATGGCTTATACCTGAGGCAATGCACATCAGGTGAGCACATGTGAACGTGCAGCATAGCTGCAATGATGTGACATCATACAGCATTGCTACAGTATTGCTTTGCTGCATTGCCACTAAGCAGCATGTTCCAGCCACAATCTGCAGCATTTGTTTAAGATTGTGAGCATCGAGGCACACGCTCTGTAGGATTGCAATGCTTGCTTGGACTGACCATGTGCTCTCAGCATGATGCTGTGCATTTGGTTTGCAGGGCACACATGGATTTGCTGCTGATGACAATGGTGGTGCTATGCCTACAGGGCAAAAAGGCTTGCACTACCTGCGAATCTCATACTTCTTGTACTTCTTGAGGATGCAGAACTCCGGCGTGGCCAAGTCACTGGACTTGCTGAAGTTCCAGATCTGCTGCTGGACGAACATGAAACCCTCAAAGCTGAAGAACTTGTTGTCCTGGTTTGAGTCCCAGGCATCCACATGCTTGTTGAACTTGCCTGCAGGCAAACAGATTTTGAATAAATGATTAACCGTCAGGACAAAAGAGCAAGGGAACAAACACAAAGCGCCCGCCAGGCAAATCAGAACATGAGATGCCTGTGGCAAAAGGCGATGGGATGTGCCTTTTCTGTAGCAACCACGATGGGGCACCAAGGCAGCATGCACAGGCCTGGAAATGGTGCTGACCATTTTCTGGGTTGACTCCCAAGATGGTGGTTCCGGTGAAGGCAAGCCGAGGGTCCCAGATGGCCTGCGTCACAAGGCACATTCAGTAGATAACATTGGACAAATCTGAAGTGCAGGCAAGACCCACAACAGGAGGAATTACTTGTTCGATACAGGTTACATAGTGAGGCATGCATGCATTTTGCTGAATACCAAAGTATTCTGTGACCTTTTATGTGTAATGTGTCACTGATTGATACCACAAAACGTGGTCATCATGTGCAGTGGCGGTGTACCCGCATCTAAGAAGCCCAGAACACGGGCAGCACACAATTCGCATGGATGCTAGCAGCGCTGCTGTGTGGCGGACCTTAATGGGAGGCAGATATCTCAACCACCAAAACTGCATGGAAAAGCTCCACCTGCTCAGGATCTCAAACTCATTGTCAGGATTCTGCTTGATGTCATGTATCTCATAGATTGGTGCCAGAAAATTCCTGAGAAATGTGATGTTGAACTTGTAGCCTGCAAATTGATCGACGTGCATACAGTCAAATAGCCTTGGTAGTACTGCAGCTCATGCTTCTACAAGACCACACCTGTGTAGTTTGTGAATTTGGAAATGGGATCCTCAAAGTAAATGTTGTCGTCAAAATTATCCCTATTCAGGGTATTTCTCCAGCAGTATTGAAAATCTTGCTTGACGAAGTCCATTTTTTCCTACACAACAAGTAATACGTCAATCACCGGCACACCGTCTCTGAGGCATTTACCCTCAATCGATTTCGACAATCCACTCACTTGCATAAAGGATGATGCGGCAGGAGTTGACTGACGCATGTCCTCTGGTTTCTCAGGTAGACCTGCGAAACCTCGGCTGGAGGCCGCAGCCGTTTTCTCGTCGGTCTTCTTGTCGTCTGCGACAATATCGCCGCTAAATATGGCCATTCTCCTTGTTTGCCGGGTAACTCGGCGAGCTACGCTTCTCACGGGCTGTAAGCTAGCAGAGCTAAAAGGTGCATGTAGTGAGCCAACACGCCTTACATTGCGAACGCTGTTGCAATTGGTGGGAATGCTGTTCATACTGTAAATGTGGACGCCTGTTGTTATGAGAAGCTGAGGGCTTGCGCAAGGACAAGCTGTAAATGCATGCGTTGACCAAGGTCACATGCACATGGTGCAATTCTGGCCAGAAATGTTGCAGGACTAAATGCATGAAGTTTTGGGAGAAGAGATGACACTTTTGGGCCAGTGTCACTCGGCATCCGCGATTGTAACTTCAGCCAAAATGTCATGTGAAGAATTCTGGAAGCTGACCACTTGCAGACAGTGTCATTTACAGGAGAATGGATCCATGAATTCGGAACCGTAGCGCAGACTTTTTTTGCTCATTGCTGTTCTTGCAGAATTGTATCAAGAGATGTGTCAAAGCCCATCTGGCGCTGGGCATCCCTCACTTGCTGGAGGATGGAGGGAGTGTTGCTGCTGGCTGAGGCAGCGCTTGAGACTGAAGTCCTCCCAAGGTGCCTTGCAGCGCTGTCGCTGTCTGTGAAAGGAGGTGCACTACAGGTATCAAGGTCGTGCCGGGTTCCTAGCAAGCAAAACCCAGGACCACTTCAGACATCAACTTGTTATGGTTAGACCGCAGAGAATAATCAATCCGCACCCAGCATAGCTTTATATTATTGCGTAACATAGTGCAACCATTTTATAATCTTGCTATCTACATGTCTTGTGTGAAATGACACTGACAACTCCATGCAGGCTTTTGGAAACACAAGTTTGCTTTGTTTGTTCACAAGACACATATCACTCATATCAAACATTACTCAAACCACTACACATCGCCTATCCCAGTTTGTTCATCATGTAACCGGCTGCTCTCATACCTTGGCAGACACACTTCACGTTGCTTCCCATCCATTTCTATTTAAGCACATGCCAGGGGGTCTGGACCCCACCTGCATGCTCAGGGGAGGACTCAGCGCTTGCTCCCATTCTCACAGCACTGCTGCCCTCATCTAGGACTCCTGGCGTGTGCTGGACCTGCATTGCAGGTATCAAGCTGCACAAAAGAGACTGAATCGCCAGCTTCAATTGATCAACCCTGCAGGATGTGATGCACATGCATACACATGATGCAGAATACCCTCATCAGTAACATGCATCCAGGCCCTGCAGTGCATAGCAGATGCCACACTCAACAAACATAGCTGCCAACAACAAGTGACACGTGCTGCTTGTGCCTCCGCTTGCACTGACTGCAAACCTCACCTCTGGGTCATGCTCGCTGACGGTGTGTGCAGCATTGTGCAGCTCAGCGTAAGCAGCCTCACGCACATCAGCAGGCGCCGCGTCTATGCTGGCATCAGCAGTCAATTCATCATCAGCAACAGCAAAGTCTGACTTGAAGTCATTCTGTGGCAGCTCATGGGGCACAACAGGTGGCCCTGCTGGCGGCTGTTGTGCCCTGTTCAATGAGCTTGCAGCAGTACTATGCGTGCTGTTGGGAGGAGTGGTATCTCTGAGGCTGTTCAGCGGCGGCTCCAGGGGCGCATCTGGGTTACCAGAATGGACTGCAGCATCAAAGGAGCGGGACAGGTTGGCTCTGCTGGGCGTGTTGGGCACTGAGCGTGTCTCACGGCCATGTGACATGGCTAGCTCATCTGAGGAGCCAGGGCTACCCAGTGGGGTAGAGTTAGGGTAGTGTGGTCCAACCTGCAGACACAGAGAGTCATGCATTCAGTCAGGCTTGCAACCAAACCAGATGCTATGCATGTCACTAGTGAGTTTGACAAACTCTGGGTGAGCAACAAAGCCTGCAGCGGCCACTGGCATCAGCTGTGCTGTTTGCAAATGATGACAAATTAGCTGATGGCTCAGCAGTTGCAGTTGAGCAGGCCCAAGTGCAAGTTCCTGATTTTGCAAGACTGGCCTGAGCTTACTGTAAGCATGTGAGCAACAGCACAACATGGCTTAACATGGCTAACTTACTTCATACAACTGCAAACACACACAGTCATCAGCATCACCATATTCATGCATGTTATGGCAGATCACCAAGCAAAGCAGCACAATCCTCAGGATGTCTCGAGCACGTCTTACTAACGGCAAATAGGTTGCCACAAACCTGGAGCTCCAGCTGGTGCAGCTGTTTCTGCAGGGCCGCAGACTCAATTATGGCCTCTGCCAACTCCCTTTCCAGGGTAGCGTTTTGACCCAGCTTGCGCTGCACTTCATCTTTCAGGTCGTCCCTGCAGGCACTCCACACAAGAAGTGCACCACATGCTGCTTGAAGATGGGTGCCTACTTCAGTCTAGCAGCAGAACTGTACACGAGGGTGTCTATTGACGACCATATCATGCCTGATGGGTATTCAGTAAGCTTGATTGGTTTTTGCTAGTAAGGGTGATTCCTTTCGAGTCAGAGCAACACAATCAGACACCTCTGACTTTTCTGTGGGTCATACAGGCAACGTATGTTTGGAGGTCAGCTTGAAACTCCGCAATAGCAGTCATGCAAGCAGCTGCCAAAGAGTATTCAGCGCACCGTCACTGTTACATGGTACACAGTACATACATATACAATGCAGACTGGTGTTTTTTGTAAATCAAAGGCTTTTTTTCAATTTAGGCTTACTGCATGATGATGCAGCCCTAGCTTGCCATGTCCCAGACCATTTGCCTTGTCCTAAACCAGTTGCCTTGTCTCACGGTGCATGCTCCTTCCGTGTTGTTTACCTGGTCCAATTGTGCCAAGCCAATTGTGCAGGAGCATCAGTATTGTGCACACCGTTCTGCTTACCTGTCTTGAGTCGTGGTCTCCAGGTCAGCCTGCAGACGCTTGTTCTTTGCCCGTTCTCCTTTTAGCTCTTTCTGCAGCTTTTTGGCCAACTCCTGAGCTTGGTCCCTGCAACAGCAAGGTAATGCCGCTTCAGGTTCAGCAAACCAATGAATGCTCTTGTCCCTGCAAGCTGGAGCAAACATAGTCTTGCCAAAATGCATGCCTTGAAAACTGATATCAGTCTTCTCATGAGCATTTCTTCAGAGCTGCTGCCATGACAAAAGCTTCCTGTTGCAGTGCACAAGCTTGACAAGCATCAGCTGCAGCAGCGTGCTTGCAAAGAAGTTGCACCTGGCATGAACGGCCTCTTGCGTGTCAGCCTCCAGCTGTTTGACCTCTGCCTTCGTCTCCTGCAGCTCCTGCTGCAGCCTGGCTGCCCGCTCTTCTGCATCCTTCCTGCATAAACAATGCGTGCTGTCTGAAGGGGATGCAGAGCTGTGAACAGGTGACTGACAGCCTCACTGCTGAACGCATTGCAAAGCAGGTAAAGAATGTGCATCATCACCCAACATGTGCTTGTTGCGTAGCTGCCCGCTTGACACCAAATGCTAGGCATGTATCAAGTGGGCAGATGGAGTCCATAGACCCACATCATTGAGTCCAAAGCAAAGCCAACTAGCACCAGCCATGGCAGGATTTGATGTACTGTGCTGGTCGATTGATGACTCATGATTGTCTGCAAGGGCAGACACCCAACAGCATTAACTTTTGAGTAACCTGCACTGACAAAGCTTGTAACCAACAGAAAAATGTTCCACCTTAGATAGACACAGACATGCGGCAACTTGAGCCGGGACCCCTGCCAGATGAAGTCACGCTGGGCTGCAATTCATTGCCTCAATTTTTAACAGGACAGGACAGGACGGGACAGGACAGGACAGGACAGGACAGGACAGGACAGCACAGGACAGGACAGGATAGAGCAGCAATGGCATATCTGTGGCTTGAGCACCTGTCAGACACCATCTCTTTGAGGTCTTCTTGTAGCCTTTCTCTATCAGCAATGTGTGCATTCTGGCGCTGGGCCTTTGCCTTGGCAGCTGACCTTGTAGCCTCTGCCTTAACCTCTGCTAGCTCTGATTGCACCTCTGTCACTTCTACCTTTAGCCTGTCATTCACTGCTGCCATTGCTGCTCTGACTTGACTGGTCCTGGGCTGGAAGCTGCCCCTGCAAAAGGTATCACTGGTGTGAGCATGTCAAGATGCAAGTCAGGGTGCAAGTCAGGCTTGGTAAGATGTTGTGACGCATGGCACTGTTGCAATTTATATACATGTCTGCTGGCAGATTACCATTGTTGGTTTTGTCACGTGGTGATTTGCTAAGCTCTTTGACTCATCTCAAAAGTCTGATCAAATGTTTTTGTCAGGGAATTGGCAAATTGCACGTTGTTTACTGACCAACACAAATTGTATTACCTACCCAGCCTGCCGCATGTCGAGTATACTGACAAGAAGATGCAGCGTCACACAGTCCTGCATATGGTAAGATGTTCCAAGTTGCGTCACCAGCTCTCTGCGCCTTTGCCAGTGAGAGCTGCAGGCTGGGTGATATGGGTACAGTTTCATGCCACATGCTTTTTCACATGTAGTTTCAGCCTTTCGTGTGCCAGAGCATGATGTCAGAGCACGTCCTATGAAATGCTGCATGTTTGACAGCCTGCTGTAAGCAGCTCACCATGCATGAGGCCACTCTGTAAGGTCCTGCTGCATTGCCACCAGCTCATCCTTGCACTCAACAATCTCCTTCTGCAAGTCTTCACACAAGCCTGCTGCTGCTGATGTGGCCTGTGCTGTGGTCAGCTCACCTACCAGCCGTCTCACCTCTTGCTGAAGTTCCTCCCTACAAACAGGAGGAATAAAACTCAGTCAGGTACCTGCGGAATGATCCAGGCTGGTGATGTTGCTATTAGCCTTGCCAGATCAGTACAAGACACGGGACACAAGTGCACCCAGCTGATGGAGGAATGTCTGTCGCAGAGATGTTCTACAAAAGAATGATGGTTTTGGGGCAGCGCCTGGCTCACAATTACACAGGTGGCAACTATGTGCATTTGACACAATGTCCGCACTGCTCATTCGATATACGTCGAATGTTCCCAAAATAACAAAGATAGATTGTACAAAGGCTGCAATGGCGATCTGTAGGGTTTAGCGATTGCAACATTGTGCAGGTGGCAAATTGAGGGCTTGACCTTTTATTTTCAGCCTGCTGTGTCCCTGCATGGCAGTCTTGCAGCAACACCTCCTGATCCTTCAGCTCTGCCTGAGCGTTGAAGAGCGACTGCTGCAAAGCATGTGCTTCATTGGCTTTTGCATCCAGCTGACTCTGTAGATCTCCCAGCTTGAGCTCCAGATCTTGCCTATAATAAGACGCAGCCTTGTTGTTGTATTCCAGCGTATGGCTCCAGTTTCAGTTGTCATGCAGTGTCTCACCATGTTGTCGTAAGTGACATTTCCATGGAGTGACCATGCGTGCACACAGCCTTGCTGGACTTACATGCCATTTGCCCAGCAATAGGCTTTGAGCTTGTGCAACAAAAGTTGCAAGGCACATAATGTAATTGTTTGCCTCCCCACAAACAGCAGCCTGTTTGCTTTGGCGTTGACAGATGCATGGTGCAACAGCCCAGCACACAAGTTGTACACTGACAGTGCAAAGCAAGTTGCCTCACAAGTCTGCCAACACTGCATATTGGCACGCATTGATAGAATGATGGACATTCCAATGTATGCTCAAGCATTGCAAACAGTTTTTGACGTCAATCTCATAGTAAAGCATGGCTGAACACCAAGGATGGCTGATGACATTTACCCCAGTGTTGCCACCACATCACAAAGCAGGGTGCATTTCGCAGCTGTCAGGCACAACCAACAGGTAGCTTCAGAGTCACATCCCAAGGACACACCTGCTTGAGCACGCCTCGTTGTATTGCTGCTGCAGCTGCTGGAGAGCAGATTGCTCGCTGCTGAGTCGCTCTTCAAAGCTTGAGCAGGAGTCTTGAGCAGCTGCCAACGTACCCTGTGTCTGTGTAAGCTCAGCCTCCAGTGCTTCCACCCTGGCTTCCCAGTTATCCCTGCAGAAGTACACACGCTGATTACAAGACCCAGGTCCAGGTTAAGCCTTTCGGCGAGAATCGGCTTTATTTATAAGTTGCTGTAGCTCAAGGGGACATAAAAGGTATTGGTACAGGCGTGTATGCATTTCTTGCTCTGCCACAAGAAGAGGGGTACCTGTACATTTATATCTGTGATGCAGTGCAGGCAGGTGTGGATTTCAAGAAAGGGGACATGTGTAAGCTGCACGGCAGATGCAGGATCTTCCCCATAACATGCAGAATTCACAGCAGACAACAGCACTAAACTTGAACAGGCACCCTGTTGTCATGTACTATTTGAGGGTCAGAGCAACTTTGGTTTAGATGCATTACTTGGCATTTGCAGCCTCATCCTCTGCTGTTGCAAGCTTCTCCTTCAGGACTGTCATATCTTCATGCGATGATTCAGTAGAATTCAATTGCTGCTGCAGCTGCCTTCTGCCAGCTTCTGATGCATCCACCTGCTGATGCAGCTGCTGTACCTCTTCTGACTTCTTCTCCGCAAGCGCCAACTGCTCTGTGAGCTGCTCTGCGAGCTGCTCTGTCTCAGCCTGTTCAGTCTCCACCTGCTGCTGCAGCTGCTTCTCCACTTTTGACTGTTTTTCCACAGTTGCCAGCTGCTGTGCAAGCTGCTGCTGTAGGTGGTTGTTCTCAGCTAGACCCTCCAGCAGCTGCTGTTGTGCCTGCTTTGCTTCCTGTCTGTGATGAGCCAAAGCATCTTCAGCAGGTCGCTGTGCGAGCTGCTGTTCTAGATTGTCACAATGACATTGCAGATCCTGCATCTGCTGCTGCCGCTGCTCAGCCTGGTCCATGCCCATTTCAGGCCTTGCTGCCAGCTGCTGCTGCAGCTGTTCTTTGTGCTGAGTCAGACATTGGACCGTAACTTGCAGCTTGGTCACCTCGTCTTTGGAGGGTTTCTCTGCCAGCTGCTGCTCAAGCATGGTGACCTGGGTCTCTTGCTCATGCACCTGCTGCTGCAGAGTGTCCAGAGCATCTTGACTGGGACTCCGTGTAAGCTGCTCCCACAGGGTCCGCTTCTTAGCTTGCTCCTCCTGCAGTTGTTGCTGAAGCACATCCTTCTCAGATTCTGAGTCAGACAGCTTGCGCTGCAGCTGCTCTGTCTCTTGACCCAGCATGGCATTCTGGTCCTCAGCAGGTCTGTCTGTGAGCTGCTGCTGAAGCTGTTCGGTTTCTGCCTCCAAGTCTGATACCTTCTGCTGAAGCTGGTCCTTTTCTGACTCCAGGTCTAACACATTCTGCCGAAGTTGCTCTGTTTGCTGAGTCAGCCTCTCAAAGTCTTTGGGAGCAGGTCGCTGATTTAGCTGATTGTGCAGCTGGTCGCTTGATGCCTGTAGCTCTTGTGCCTGTCCTTTGAGCTGGCTGATTTGCTGTGCAGCACTGTCCCCTGCAGCCTTGAGCTGCTGAATTTCATACTTGGCAGCTGTATACAGGGCTTGCTCCTCTTCAAGATCTGCTGCCAGCCGATCCTTGTCTGCCCAGGCATCAGCTAGCTCTTTGGAACTCTCCTGCAGCTGGTACAACAGCCTGTCCTTCTCAGCAGAAAACTGCTGCATCTCTTGAGCATGCTTTGCAGCCAGTTGCTGTGAGTCAGCCTGCAGCTGGTCCTTGGCAGCAGAAGCTTGATTGAGTTCCAGAGTCTTGCTCTGCAGGTCGATTTCAAGTAGTGAGATGCGCTGTTGAGACTGCTGCAGTTGTTGTGCAGCAGTGGCTTTGGCCTCAGCAGCTTCTTGCTTAGCAGCTTGCTCATTTGCTTGGGACTCCTTTGTGGCTTTGTTGAGCACATCGCCATGGCTGCTCTCAGCATCCTGCAGTGTTTTCTGGAGGGCTTCTGCCTGCAAGCAGCACAGGTTTACAATGTGACACCTGGGGTTGAGGGGGGCAACAAATTTGGCATGTTTAGAACTCATAGCGTGTGGAAACGGCTTCAATTCTGAGCAGCAGTGTAGATGGTGCACCTTTGAAGTGAGAATGGCAATGTCACTCTCAAAGCTTTCTCTTGAGAATACATGCCTGTTGGCCTGGACAAGCTCTTTCCTACAGCACACCCAAAAAAGCCATCAGCCTCAGATACACTGCAGGAACAGTTTGGCCTTGCGTGAAAGAAGCAATATCAGCGACAACTCACCGGAGCCTTTGAGCTTCGACACCTTTGTCATTGAGATATTTGGCCAAGCGCTGTGACTTGTTCTGCTCAGCAGCCTGCAGCCAGCACTAAATGTTAAGTGCTGCTCGCAGCTGCTTGTGTGCCATGCACACAGTGCTTATTTGTTTTCAATTGAGCAGCTGGCACATAAGCTGCATTTCAAAATGGTCCAGATTTGTCTCGAAAGATCGAACATACCGTCTTCTGCTTTTCTTGCTGAAGCTGAGACTGCAGCTGATCTCGTTCTAACAAAACTTGCTGGTGATGCTTGGTGGATGCCTTCAATGCGACCTGTGTCTTACTCAAGCCGCTCCTGACTACTAGACTCTCTTCAGCTCCATACACCGCCTCCCTAAGTCATTGCGTGCATTCTCTGAGAGCGTGCGCAGATGCAAACAAAGCATGCACAAGGCACCAGCTCTATACGGCAGGCTGACAGTTGCACGTCAGAAACTTTGCACGCTCACCTATAATAGCTCCACGCTGAAGCTGCGGAGACGACCGCCACTAGCCAGGCTAGGGCCGTGACCCACATGATAGTGCAATTAACACTGTGAACACTGCAGTGTGCCAAGTGAGCGCGTAAATTGTGTCCGTGCCGCTTCGATATTGAGATGCCAGGTCTGATCAGTGAGCATGCCTGCGGACCTTCAGGACGACATTTCAGCTCAAGCGCATCGTATTGTCGATGACACAGTGTTTGGCTTTACTGTCAGGCCGAACAAGCAAGTTTGAATTTTAGGGCATAGGCCTTTGGTGTGACAGGGCTAGGTGTACGTGTGCTTGGCCTCTATGGCTTGTTTTGGCCTTGATGTGACAGGCCTGTTGGCTCTTGACTCTTATGGCCGTGACTTACAGCATGCTGCTGCTGTTGTTCAATGCTGCTGCCTGTGCTTGTTGTTTTGTGTAGGGACTTGTTCTTCATGCATATGTCAGTCACAGCAGTGCTGTGCTGAGCTTGCTTGTGCTTGATTGCAGCCATTAGTCTGGGCCTTCTGACTTTTGCCTGTCGTCGCTGTTGTGCTTTGCATGGCTTTGTGGGTCCTTCAAAGCTTTTTGCAAAAATCCGATTGGCCTCCCTTCCTGACCTAGGTCCAAACAGTGAACATTTACCCCAATGTAATCAGACTTGTTGGCATGTACTTCTCTCTCTCTTGACCTGTGCTGACATGCAAAGCAGCTGCATGCAGTGATTGTGAGCAGGGACATGACTTTGTTCAACTCAGAACCTTAGCTCTAGGGCTTTGCAAACCCAATTGGCACCCAATGCATAATGTACACGCATGTGTGATGCGTCCCTTTCAGATAGCAATGACTATCTAGCAAAATCAAAACGAGTTACAGGAAGGAGGGAAGCTGCAGCAAATCACCGATGATCACTAACTAGGGACAGCGCCACCAGCAGTCCTGCCAAAAATGTTAATCTGCACCATTCAATAATGTACAAGATGCTTTGTAGGCTGTATGAGCATAAATTGCTGATGAGGGGAGGTCCTACCACATAAGTGAGAGTGACTGAGCTGCAATTGCAGCCATTGTAGGGCAGTCACACTAGCCTGCATGGTGTTGCCTCCTTTTATCAGTACGACACTTCTGCAAATTACCAAAACCCAGCCTTCTAACCACAAAGTGACAAGTACATAGTTGCGGCCATCAGTCACCGTGCAAATATCCTGCTGAAAGCGTCATCACAGGCACCCTCAGCATCACCTTCCAACTACATAACTTACACTAGCAAAAAAATGTCGCTATTACTATGATCAGCAGCACAAAACCATTGCGCTGCGCCTACAGATACCACCATAAATCTGGATTACCTTGCAGCAAGCTGCAACTGCAGCTCCAGACATTTGTGTGACTCTGCATTGCACCTCTGTAAGGCACTTGACAGAGCCTCTTGAGCTTTTGCATGTACCGCTGCCAAACATCTCTCGTGAGTGTCATGGCTGACCCATTTAGAATGATCATGACCTGTGGATGCTCCTGCTTGGTTGTTGATGATACTACCCAACAGCTGCTCCTTAGATTACAATGCCTGCTGTGCGTCTACCAGCAGTCTAGCTTGCTCTTGTTGCTGTGCTCTGAGATCAGCGAGCTGTTCATCTTTGGCTTTGATCAGATGATCCTTCTGTGTGATCTCCTGCTGACAGTCCCGCATGAGCTGCTTGTACAAATCAAGCTCCTCTGCCTGCTTATCCACATCACCCCGAAGGGACTTGATCTGAATTTCCTGCTGCCGCAAACGCATACCATCTGCTGTGGCGCTTAGTGCCTGGGGAGTTTCCGGGGCACTGGACATGTGTGCCTGCATGGGTCAACACATCTAGCTGTACCAGTTATTTCTTCACGAATGAAATGCACAATGTGGGCATAAGCAGCATGTAGAGTATTGATGCCTATAACAGCAGCCAAACTCTGAGACACCTCCAAAATGCATCAATGCTGACAATGTGCTTATCTATATTCAGGCATTGGCATCAGGCATATCTCACCTTTTCAGTAGCTGGAGCAGCTTTGGCATTGCCATTCTGGCTCTCAGACGTGCCCCTGACACTGCTGGTATCATCTAGAGCTTGCTTGTCTTGAACAGCAGGTCTACTGAGTGAAGGCGTTGGGACAGCGCCTGTGCTTCGTCTGGTCAATCTGGTACAGCGCCTTTTGGTGGGCCTGCTGTGGCCTTCAGCAGTGATGCTGTTGGCCTGCACCAAGGAACTGACACCATCCGGATTTGGGGGGGAGTCAGGCTCATACTCGCTGTGGACGCTGGAAACAGGCTCAGATGCAGCTGGACGCGCTGCTGTGGACTGCCAGGGTAATCTGCCAGGCTCGGACCCGAAGCAATAGCCGTGCAGTTGCAGATACTCCTCAAGAGTCTTGCCTACAAACTCTGCAAGGATTGCAGTGTGTCAATTCTTGACCCATGCCGTCAGGGCCAGTCAGTTTGCTGCCTGTGTTATAGCTTCCTGTTTCAAAAATGCGCTCTGAAGAAGAGCTTGACCGAGCCAATATGCAAATTTCTGTCTGAAAAGTTTCCTGGGTACTTGGTGATGGACTTGTTCAATCTTATTACAATTTTGTCACCAGGGCAATGGTGGACAGGCTATACCTGGGACATCAGCGAGAAATGTCTGTCTCCAGCTGCCATTCATGGCAAGTCCAGAGTGCTTCTGGAAGCCGGCCGAGCCCATGCGCGACCAGAAGACGGCTGGCGCCTCATCGCTTGAACAGCTTGGGCAGCTGCACTCCACCTTGCATACATCCATGTGGAAGTCTCCAGGCTCGCCATCGCATGTGATGGGGATCTGCACAAGAGCAGCATCTTCTTTGTTGCTACATGTATGGGGAGAATGTGGAAAGCCCTCAGGTCCGTGAGTACAGATGCTGCCAGCAATGCCATGCATGAACCAAAGTTGG
>JAABUK010006983.1_pt1 | contig 16524 bp, 17 predicted proteins | sample 5559141 | NCBI WGS metagenome assembly JAABUK01 (sample SAMN10711869, study PRJNA513367) | rock metagenome | isolation source: Antarctica rocks | place: Antarctica: Victoria Land, Pudding Butte nord | collected 2016-01-03
ACCCCCAGCCTTACCCCCACTGCACCATCCAATACGAGCGAGTAGCTCAATCCCAACGACATCACAATCGATACCATACGACTCACCCGCATGGTCGTTCTCTGGTGTACGGTTTCCAGTCCGGAAAAGGCCCCGCTTCAATTGGTGTTCTTTATCCTCCTAGGTTCGAGTCAGGCTACGAAGGTCCCACATGATGGTTTCGGCTTGGCCCCGATCTGCCTCATAGCTTTATCAAATCTTCTAGCATTTTTATTTTACTTGGCCTTCATCGTTTCGCGGTATTGGCATACAGGCTTTCTCTCCTACTTTTCATGTGATATGGCCGGCACCAAGACTTCTAGCTTTAGTGTTTCGCAGCAATATCATCGTTGCACCATACTATGAATGCTGTCATAACCATTGCCACATTCGCCCTTTGGAATTGGGAACGACTAGATTGAATAAGCTAGTTTTGTATCTATGCTAGATGAGTGGCCCCTTGCGCCATGATTATTGAGCATTAGGTATTAGACCGAGCGCCGTTTGACGAACATCGCTGCGAGAGACTGTCGAGTACAGAGCAAGAGAAAGCAACGCATATTGTTTTCCACCATAACCATGTGTTGATGAGTGCGTAACATTTCTGTGTATACCGCGGACGACAGTTTCCTCACAAGAATAACAAGAACACGATGAAGCCAACAAACCCTATGCCAATACTCAACGGAAGCTTGAAAGCGGAGCCTTCAAATTGCATAACGGTGCTAGGTTTGAGTGGTACATGAACGCTAGAGTTGCTTCCGCTTTCTGTTGACGGTGTCGAATACACTGAAGGGAAGAGAGAACCAAGCACCGTTCCTGGACCGAAAATGGGTGGCGTTGGAGTTATAGGCGCCGGAATCGTTGCTTCAATTAGTGAAGGTGTGCCGCTCGAACCTTGCTGGCCTTGCAACGCAACGGCCAGTGAAGTCAAGCCATTGGCGCCTACCACAGGTGTAGCAAGAACAGCGAGCGAAGTGAGACCATTCGCGCCGACTACCGGTGTCAAGATTACGGCAGGAGACGCAAGCCCATTCGCGGCTACTACAGGCGTTGAGAAGACAGCGAGAGAAGTAAGACCATTCGCTCCGACGACTGGTGACGGTATGACGGCGAGCGACATCATGCCGTTGAAACCGACGACTGGTGTCAACGCGGTGGCAGCGGGCTGATTCGATGATGCGGTTTGCTTCACTGGTATCGGAACGACTGCCAGAGAGGTTAGACCATTAGCTCCGACGACAGGCGTCAGAATGGTGGCAATTGGCTGATTTGCTGAAGTACTCTGCTCTGCAGATGATGCAATGGCCGCGAGGGAAGTAAGACCGTTCGCTCCGGTGATAGGTGTCATAATGGTGAATGCGGAACGCCCTGATGCAGAACCTTGTCCCTCTGTCGTTAGGTTCGCAGCCAACGTGATGGGAGTACCGGCAACCTGACCAGGAGAGGTGGTCGGACTGCCGACGACACCTATTGCAATTGGCGATCCAACCACCAACGAAGTTGCATTTGCGGAATTGATGAAGACTCCGGGAGGAGTTGATGTCTCGACGAAAACGTAGCCGCTGGACGCAGTCTGGCTCACAAGAACCGGAGATGGAGTTGACGTGGTGATGACAAGGTCAAAGTTCGAGGCAATAGAGCTGATAAATACTGGAGGAGGGCTTGAAGTCTCAACAATGACTTCACCACTTGTGGCGGTATGAGTGATGAGAATTGCAGGAACATTGGAAAGGAACTCCGAGCCTGTCTTACTGACCACACTGGCTGGTGTGCTTGCAGTCGGAGCAATTTCGGGGTTTGGAGCGCCAGTGACTTGGGATGCAGCGACAGTGGCACCAGCCGCTACGGATGAGTTGGCGAATATCGGGGCACCGTTCGCACTCATACTAATCGGCATTCCGATCATCAACGTAGACAGGTATGACTTCCCTTGGCTTCCACTCGTAGAAGCAGTGGAGCTAGTGGTAATGGCGGCAGCCGAGGCCTCAATGCCAGTGGAATCACTCGAGGAGCCTTGGGATCCAATGACGGCAAATCCAAAACCTGTACCTTCAACGATGACGGCTGAAGCTGATGACGAAGTCCCCAAGACTGCGAACTGTGAAGTGTAGGTCGTAGCAGGAACGCTTGAAGCATTCAAGATGGGTATCACGTCCGAGAGGAGTGAGGCAGTCGCAGCAGGTAAGCTGACCTCGTAAGTGACATTGCCAACGTTGAAGGCTGTGCTCGATGGCAGGCCCAAGCCAGTGAACGCCGTGAAGGGTGTGCTGGATGGCAAAGCCAAGCCAGTGGAAAGTGAAATGCTAGTTTCGGTCGAGGTACCAAATCTCTGGAAGTAAAAGGATCTTGCAAGTGTTTCAGAGGGAGAGGAAAAGCCGTAGCCAGGTGCAAGACCCTCGGATGGACCAAGGGGAAACGGAAGCTTGGTAACATAGACGGAGGGCGTGCTCACAAAACCGCCGCCATAGCCGTTGCCTAGCAGACTCGGTGGGAAGACCGGCAGAATTGAAGATGTAGCGTTCGAAAGTGGGCCTTTATCTCCTAGTGTGCTGGTTGGAGATGGTACAATGGCGTACCCGCTGAGCCCGATGGAGGCAAAATATGTCGGAGGTGCAACGCACGTGGTGCAGATTGTTGAGGTGGAAGTGCGTGTCACAGTCGAGATGGTGGTTGTGACCTCTTCAAATACTTGGGTGCCAGAGGTAACAGTACTAGTGACTGGACATGTCGTTAAGGTGGTATATACGCTTTGTTCACGTCAGTCTGACGGCATAGAATACCAAATGGTGGACATACACATCTGTTGTCAGGATCTCTTCTGTACTGCCTGATGCAGAAAAAACTCCAGTGCCGTAAGCGAAAGACGTAGGCAAGATGGAATAGCTCATGCTGGCTGGAGGAGTAGGTCCCATCGACGAAAACATTGTTGAAGAACTCGAGTCTTTGTCTATGTCATCTGCAGCGCCGAAGACTAGTCAGCCATGCTGAGGTAGCATCAAGGAATCGTAACGATTAGAGATGACGGAGTGCTAGGCAAGAGGGCCGGAGGCTTCATAGCAGGCTTCAACAACGGCTGTTGACCTGGCGAAATCAGGGAAGCAAGACTGCGGTAGCAGAAGACTGGGCTGGAGATCGGGCTAAAGACACTGAGCAAGAAGGCATACCATCTCCTGTGCGTCGATGCAGTGCATTTTCTATGCTAAATATTAGCCTGCATGCTGTTGAATTTTGCTCAACCATAAGAGAATGGCAGCTCACCTCTAGGACTAGCCAACGCCAATGGAGCGACCCATGCCATCACAAGCAGAGACCGGACAAGATGCATGACTGAAATGACTCAAGCAGACTGTCGAAAGACGATGAGTGGAGATGAGATGGCAACAGAATGGGATGTAGAGGACAAGGAAGACGGTGCAGAAAGGACAGACTATGGTGGACGAGGGAGATGTAAAGAAGAAGAGATTGATGGAGAGGAAGTTGGACTTGAAGCTGAGAGGGTTGCCGACTTGGCCAAGAAAGGAAAGGAGCGAAATCTTCGGATTCCAGCAGGTGCAGCTCGACTTCAGACAAACAGGTGCTACCTTGACCCGGCAGTCGCCCTCTCTTTTAAATGAGCTAACACTAATGAAGGCTGTTGCATTATGATTTGCGGTCGACCATATAAGGAAACTGCATTGTGACAATACACGCAGTTCTAGTGGGCTCCCCTTACTTGAAAGGATGTGGCGATATACGGAAATTTGGGATGACAGGATAGATCTCTGAGCCGTCTGCTTGCTTAGTAGTACAATACGTTTGTTGCCTAGCGGGACTAGACTGTACCATCGTTAGGGGTTCCTCTGCCTGGACCTGGAGCATTCAAGTCGAATGCCCGAACCCTCACGTACCTGCCTGGAAGCAGGCATCTTACCATGTAAATCTGGCAATAGCATTGCCACTAGCGTCCGTCTGGGTGTTTATTTACCTCGTCCCTCGCCCAAGAATCTTTTCTCTCCTCAACATCACTTGCTTGCTCATACCATAACATTGCTCCGCATCCGTCACAGCGTCTCTCAGCATTTCTTAAACCCCAAACGATTAATCGAGCATCACTGATATTCTCGCTTTCATTCAGACCATAATCCACATGATGCAGTACTCCAGCCTCCTCCTCGTCGGCCTGGTGAGCCTGGGGAGCACAGTCACCACCGTCACAGCATTTGGTAAGCACAATCCTCTTGCTCTCCCAAACACCACTCCTATGTCATCCTGCGAATCCATTGAGTATTTTGGAGTATCTCAGACCTGGGTTGCGTGGCCTGTAACTTTGCTGACCAAATGTTGCAGATAACCAGGGTCAATCCCCAGCGGCCTTACCGAAGCGTTCCTTCACCACAACGAACGGACCCTGCACGGCTGTATGCAAAGACGATCTCTTCAACGATTGCAGCGTCCATTGCTTTGCCGGACCTACTCCCCAAGCGGTCCTACACAAACATTCCTCCGTTACCATGACCGTTGCTGCGGGCGGTGTAACCACCACAGTGGCCTGCAAGCCTGGTGAAGATGAGTTGGGTGATTGCAGCGCGCTCACCGATGCTCCTTCGCCAACCTCAAAGCCAATCTTACAAAGTCCGAAAGCCAACCAAGATCTGGCCAAGCGTTCGTCAGGGCCAGTTGCCGAAGCGGCCCCACACAAGCATTCCTCTGTTTCCGTGACAGTGGCCTACAGCGATATGACCGTTACATTGCTCTGCAAGGATGACACAGATGACTTCGACGACTGTCGCGACCTTGATCCTCGAGCAACCCAAAACCCTGCCTTGGAAAAGCGAGGTATAGTTACTGTCACTAATGATGGCTGTACCGCTGTTTGCTGGAACAACAACCCTAGTCCAGCGTGTGACCTCCAGTGTGATGGAGGCTTCGCTGCCCAAGTGGCTCTGCCTACCCCCAAGCCTACCCTGAAGCCGGTCTTGCAGCCAAGAGGCCTCACGACTACGCGCGACGGCTGTACTGCGGTATGCTGGGATCAGTACCCTGGAACTGGCTGTGACATCCTGTGCCACGACACTTCTGTTACGAAAATGCCCGAGCCGACTTCTGGTGTCTCATCTATGTGGACCAGTTCCTTCACATCCCTAGGCTGCACGTTTGCTTGCCAGGACTTGTATCCAGGTTCAGAGTGTGGCGTCCAGTGCCCTGGACCCCTGCCGACTCGGGCCTTTGGTAACATGACCGATTTCTTGACTCAGATGTCTCTTGCTATCATCCTTTGTTTCGATTCTTCTTCAGGACAAAGATGGTGTCCACAGTGCTGACATCTTTCTTTGCAGCTCCCGCCAAGGCCGCTCTCGCTGCTTCCTCGTTCGAAGCTCGTAAAGAGCTTCAAGGTATGGCCATTGCTGCCAGGACCCATTTCATATGCTGATCTTCGGTCACAGCTCGTCAAGCTCGAGAAGCACGCCTGGCCCGCAAGTTCGGGGTGGATGCTCGTGACGGTCAGAGTTCTTTCCTACCCAGTCCATTTCGATCGGAAAGAAACTGACAACGTGCTTCCAGGCCAACAAGAAGCCGTCTCAGAGGCTGCAGCCGCTCTGTCCAGAGCATCTGTTGTGATCGCCGAAGCTGGTATCACGACTACACCAGGCGTTGTACTCCCGTCAGCGGCCTCTGTCGCCATGGCCCAAGCGGCGTCGTTTCTGTCCTCTGTCTCTGAAACTTCCACGCCAACGACTGTGTCGGCAACTTTGACCGGTACATCCCCTGTCACTCTAGCCTCAGGGGGAACCGCAAGCATCCTTTTCCCCGCTCCCACTGGCAACAACTCAATTGTATCACCTACTCTTAAGAGCTCGACAGCCTTGTTGTCTTCATTGCTCGCGAGACCAACTCCAACTTCGCCCTCGACCTCGGTCTCAATTATAGTAACAAATGGTACGGATGCTACCACAAGCACAATTGTCTTTAAAGGCGGTGCTTGTTACGAAAGCCATGGTCTCGCTGGATTGCTGCTACTGATCATGGTAGGTGTGATCGGCAGCGTCGCCTTCATGATCTAGGAGGTGGGCGAGGGCCATGTCGATAGAGGTGTGAGCACGTTGACGAAGTTCTTTTGGGTGGTCATCCCGTGGTGGTAAAGTTGGCTTTTGGGCGGTTGAGATCCGGGTACCTTAGGCAGTCTGGCATGGCTGCTAGCAATGAATGAGTCTTGGCGTTGTTTTCATTATCCTTTTCGCAAGATCCCTAGGGAGGTTTCTGTACTGTAGCGTCATTCAGTCGGCAAACAATCGAGCAAGCAGTATTATTCAAAAGATCCCAGACGAAGCACAGTGATGGAAGAAAAGTCCACACTTGCTTTGCTTTGCCTTCCTGTTTCGGCCAGCTTCACTATGCCCAGACCCAATCCTCCACTGTCAACGCCGGACCATGCCCCTACCTTATCGCCAATTACACATGTGAGTACACTCCTTCCATCCTCTCTCAGTGATTGCGCTACCCATCTCCATCAACGTGATGCATGGCTACAGGGCAGCCACCTGGAACGACGGTCCTCAACAACGCGGCATGGTCGACTTTTGGCCCAATACTCCGATCATAGCTCCCATCTTCTTCCTCTTCGAGCGATTGGAAAGACGATAGCACTTCCGGCAGCTCGGAATCCTCTTTCTCGTACTTGAGCAAGCAGGGCAAATGAAAGATATGCGTGCAGGGAAAACCAATGAGGATCTCCTTGCCTGATCGAGAGAAAACACGGTCAGCATCATCGCACGAGACATTAGGGGGAAGAAAAAGTTCACCATTCTCATTGATAGCATCGTCACACCCTGCACAGAATCCCGGCCTGACAACCTTTGGCGGATGATGCCTCCCCCTCTCCCTCTTCACCACTCTCGGGTCTGAGGGCGCAACATCGAACCTTACACCCTTCCTCTGTCCCGCACCCCGCTGCATCATCGCAGCGTTGACTTCGCCTCGCAGTACCCTAGCCACACCGGAGCTGATACTCTCTTGCACTTCATACTCGCGCAGCATCCTCCCCAAGCCCGCTCTCAATCCTTCGATTTCCAACCCCAGCGGGATGCGCTTGACGAGTTTGAGCGGGTTGATTGAGGTGCCGACTTCCTCGAGCAGACCGCGGATGAAGCGCGGTTTGTTCATGCTGTAATCTAACAGATCGTCCCATAGCGAGGCGTCATTCTGCTCTTTTGCAAACGCGATGGCTTGGGAGACGTCGTTGAGGGAATCGATGATGAGGCGGAGCGCTTGTGCCGTGCGGCCTTCTTTGGAGAGGAGGTAGACGAGTTCGGGGATGAAGTTGCGCTGTTCGCAGATCCGGGATGCGTGCTCGAGGGTGTAGGATTGGGAGGATTTGAGGAAGGTCATGAGGAGCGGACGGTCGTATTCGGCGAAGAGTTCGACGACTATGTCGGCGTGGTCGGAGACGAGGGTTTTGCCTTCGAGGGCGAGGAGGCGTTCTTCTGTTGCTGCTTTTGGTGTGGTGGTGGTTTCGGCGATGGAGGTGGCGGAGTCGCCTGTCCAGAGGGCACGGAAGTAGAAGTATAAGTAAGGGGTTGGCATGCCGTAGCGTTTCTGGAGCTGAGCGATTACGGTGTCCGGCTGGACGAGGCCGTGGTGGGCTTCGGAGACAAGCAGGCGGATGGGTTCGAGGGTTTGGGCTTGCAGTTCTTGCATGGGGGCGGACTTTTGCTGCGTTTTCGTGACGCGGAGGAGAATGAAGCCAGGGATGTCGTCGGCGACGGCAGAGACGAGGTGGTATTCTGATATCAGCGACATGGTGGCGTCAGCGTCTTGAAGGCGGATATAGCAGGAAAGGGCCTTTCGAGGCTGGCCGTTGGCAAGGTAGAGCTTTGCTAGGCCGGACATCAGGATTCGCCAGTCTCGACCTACTTCGCCGTCTTCAGTGGAATCTTCACGGACTTCTCCGGTTTTGAGCTTGCTCTCTATGGCTTCGATTATTACGCTCGCGTCGAAGAGCTCGGGGGGCCAGATTTCTAGGAGTTCCTTCAGACGAGGTCGGTCCGTGGAGACGTAGTGGCCTAGCATGAGTTCGTAGACGAGGGAAGGTAAAGGAGGATGAAGCTGCGTGGTTGGAATGTACGGTGTGATTTCCTCGTATTTGTTGGCTTGGGCGAATATCCAGACCCAGTGCTCCCAGCTTGAGGAGGTGCCGAGAACGAGTCCACATGTCTGCCCGGCTTTCGCCCAGTCTTTGGCTGAAATTAGTTGTTCGACCCATTGCTCCCCAATACGGCGTTTTTCTTTCTCGGCTTGAGAATGAGGACCTCGCTGCCCGGCAATCGTAGTCTGGGAGCTATCATCCGCGAAGAAGTCTATCAGACTACCCTGTGCCTTCGTCGGAGTACTGGAGATGCTGTCTGAAGTTGCGTCGGATTTGCCATACGCGGCTTCTGGGTGCTGCTCAAGCAGTTTCCAAGCTTCCTCGTACATGTGATGTGTGTCCAACCAAGAGAAATGATCACTCAATGACGGTTTGGTGGCGATGACACAGTCGTATGGGCTGTGAATGAAAATCTTCATGCCATGTGCAAGTGTCGCTGGATTGGGCATTTCTGCTGTTTGGGAGGCAGCAGCGGTAGTTTCTCTATTTGCACCGCTTGATGGTCCAAAACTCGACCCTGGGCTGCCATTACTTCGTACGCTCGCGGCGCTACTGAACAGTCTTGCAGGGTACAAGGTAGCGTCCCAAACACCACCACCAATAGCCTCAATGCCGCCGTACATTGCCTCAAAGGTACCTCTTTGTGACGTGGTCTTGCTCGATATGCGCATTGCCGGCAGCACACCGAGGTGGTAGTCAGTTGCCGAAAGGCTCTCAAAGCGACTCATATTCAGCGTGTCAGCAACACTGACCTCTTCTTTGGTGGTAATGTCAATGACTCTCATTTCTGGCTGCAGTGCATTCTTGCGTCGATGCTTCCCAGGTTTGGTATCCGTCGAATTAGGTTTGCGACCCTCTTCGGGTTCAATATATGCAAGTACAAGAAGCAAATTGGGGGTATATAGCGAAATTCCAGATATAATACAGTCGATTCGTAAGCTGGAGGACTATTAGCTTGAGCATGAGATAGATCTGAACCGTATCATACATTGTGACAACCTCAGCGCGCCCTATCTTGCGTTCGCCAACTTCCTTCCCCGTACCAGCTCCTCCCGGATGGACATTGATAATCCAAATCGTGCCAGACCATCCTACCACAAGCTTTTCTATCCGTCTACTTCTTTGCGGCGCTTTGAGACGATGGACATCTGGCGGGTCCTGAGGCTTCTCCAAAGAACCATTGGTGGCGGAATATCCATCGTCAGACTCAAGGCCAGCTTCATCGATCCACTCAACATGCGCCTTCCATATACCTGCCATCTCGTCCCAGCCTGGGCGGTTTGGGTGGTCAGTATGGCTAATTCGCTTCCAGGCAAACTCAGTCTCTGCGCTTTCCAGATGCAGATTTGATCGCATAATCTTGATGCCTTGCTCGTTGACCCAAACGACATGTTTGCCGGACAAAGACCATTTGATTGTGCTTATTGCACCCTCTCCAGAATGCAAAACTTGATCCTTGCCGGTATTTGTACTTAAACCAATTGATCCAAGCCATCCAGAAGCTGAAGCGGCTGCTCCTCCAACAGTGGTGGACGTAGAGCTTGTTCCTGCCCGCCCTCCAACGGTCAAAACCAGATTACCTGCCAAACCGCCGGACAAGTAGGACCGATCAGACTTGTATTCTGGGGACAGGGCCACTGCTTGTACAGGACGCCCAAAGCTTCGCAGTTGCACATCTTTCGGATCAGTCAAGGATTGGACACAAACATTGCCGTCTATGGAAGCGGACGCAATGTAGATGAGGTTCGAAGGTGTCAGAGGTACGGGCTGTGGTTTGAGGTTTCTTGCTGATGGCGAGTCAGTGCCCCTTTTAGGAGTCGAAGGCTTGGGCGAGCCCGTGCGTTGCTCAGATGTGACTCGGTTCGCAGCGTCCAACTTTGTCACTGCTAACGGAGGAGGAAACGGAGATATCGAGAGCGCTGAGGTCGAAGCGGTGTGTGCGTGGTACACGTGAATCGTTATCAATGAAGGCACGGATAACGCATGCTAATCATATTGTCAAACTTCATACATTTGCTGGATCTTTCGTATCTCACTATGTTCCCATTATGAGTGCCAATAATCTAAGAAGTAGTCAGTCGCTGTGGAACCCTGGCGATATTCTCTTTCCCTCACCATCTTGTCGCCTGCGACCAAGAAGGCACTTGTGGCGTCGCCATTGCGGTAGACTGATTTCAAGTGCTTTGTCAAAGACGAGTATTTTAATCGCGGTTCCTCATCCTCTTCGTCCTCGGATGCTTCATCCTCTTCACCGGTTTTCGCCGGCGAGCCATTGCTGACAAGATTTGATTGATCCCTCTCCGTACCATCTTCCTGATCAGCCTCGTCGTCCGCCGGCGCCATAAGGAGAGAGCGAGATTGGGACGAACATAAAGAAGTTCAGCGTCCGCTCTGCTGCATCATACTGCGGAGTGCCAAGGCCGCATTGAACTAGAATAGGGCGGGCCAGAAGTTGCTCTCCGCAGTTCGGCCTCAGTCATGTAATATTTCAAAAGCTGTGGCTTCTTTCACCTTGAGCGGCTTCGCATCACACTGGATGTGTACTGCAAATGATGGATCACACAGACCTTGGACGATCTGAACTTGAGCCAGGGGGCCAATGTTGTTCAGAATGAACAGTCTATTCCTCCGAATACAGAGAAGCTTGACACCATACCATGTCCGCTCGTTCAGCTGTCTACGAATCATCACTTGTCCTAGTGTTCGACCTCTCATATCTTCATTTCACTCTGGTGGCCTCCTAGCTCGCAAACGAGATAACTTCTCGTTCTCTTCGAAGGCGCCAGTCGTTAACACGAAGGAAGAAGAGAAGAGTGAGGAACAACCGAAAAAAGTGAAGCGGAAGACCAGATCATCAGCAGCCAAGAACTCCTTGAGAAGGGTAGCAGTCGAGGCCCAAAGATCTAGAGATGACAAGGAGCCTAAGAAAATACCCGCTGCGGCACATCAGACGACACCAAAGGTAAAAGCGCTGCGACTCCTGGTGAAGATTACGGCTGATCAGCTATGCTGTATTAAAGACAGTGACGGCAATCTGTGCTGCGGAGGAATATGATATCAATGAAGTGGCCCGGATAATGGAAGGCCTAGGTCACGCCCTCGACCCGTACAATACCGAACTACATGAGCAGGTTGTGCATGTAGCAATTCCAGTCCCGACAAACGCCATCAATCAGGAAGAGACGACCTGGAGTCCAGGAGATTTGTTTGTCTTCCCTTCCGGCACTGTGGTAGCCTGGGCCATACCCGATAGCACACTCTCGAACATTGTTTCAAATACATTGTTACCGGCTGCCAAACAGCCACTCCAAAAATTTGAAGAGGAGGATCTTGAGTACATCGAAGATCCGAAACGGGATAGTAGTAGCATCAAGGGTGATCGTATCATCCTTGGCACCAAGCAGCAGCCTTTCCAATCTTCTGCAGAAAGCGACGGAAAAGTATCCCAGATGATAGACCTTGAGACAGGGCAGACTCAAAGCCGTAATCTCGACACAGTGCTTGCAAAGATAGCCTTCTCATCAGGGCTAGCCCGTTCCACCAAGCTTGCAGTACTAGAAGGCCTTCTTGGAGATTACTTCGAGTCCACAAAATCCATTCCAGCGGTGCTATCCCGTGGTGGATGGCGAATGCCCTTCAGTAGAAGATTCACATCTCGAAAGACAGGCCAGCTTCTGAGTATACGAGCACAACTTAATCTCTACTCTGAGCTCACTGACTCGCTACCCGATCTCTTCTGGGACAGCCGCCACGAGTTGGGACTAGAAGGCTACTATGACCAGGTAGGCAGGGCACTCGACACCAACATCCGTATCAAAGTTTTGAACGAGAAAATGGACTACGCGCAAGAGATCGCCAGTGTACTTAGGCAGCACTTGAGTGAGGCACATGGGGTGCGTCTGGAATGGATCATTATCGCCCTGATCGCTGTTGAGGTTGTCCTTGCCATCCGGGAGAAGTATCAGAAGGGGAACTCTACCGACAAAGAGGAAGCATCTGGATTCGAGATTACGGGCAACAGGCCTAGGTGATAGAGTCGGAAGTGCTTCTATCTGGCATCGATGGGCGCCCAGCACTTGGTACTTAGTACGCGGCTCCATGCAAATCGTTCGTATGATTTGAATGCAGGATGCCTCTTTCGCCAAGCCTTTGAATGTGCCTCTTCAATTCTTCTTTAGATGACCCCTCGTGGTCGGCCTATTCATAGGCAAATCGAGACATTCTCAGCATGTGCAAGATTCGGGTGAGTTTCATCGGTGCCGGACGTGCCTAGTCGTCACTAAAAGTGAGCCTCGCAATGTCACTTTGGCATCCAACCAAGTCGTTGAATGCCACGGGAGGGCACAATAACACAGATGGTAGATGCAGGGCAGTCGACACAACGAAGTTCAACACTCCAATGCTCATATTTAATGGTCATCTTCATCAGCCATCCGACTTCTGATCTTCATATCACTCACAAACTGTCTTCAATATTTGCGATCACCCATACGATCATCAAGTAGCGGTATTCTCTCAAACATCAACACCAATCCAAGGCCACTCCTCCATCCATCAAAGTTGCCACATCAGTGGACCTCCAGTGCAACTTAGGCAAACCACGCCTCAAGATCAAAGGCAGCCGCAGCTATGCCTCCAGCTCCTCGCCCAGGTATGGTGAATAGGATGTGGTTCCCCAACCATGACGAGGACCGCGTACAAATCAGAGCTGCAACTAGCGATGCAATGAACACCGGCCCACCTAGTACAGTGCCACTTCCAAAACTGGACCCTGGCTTGGGCAAACGCCTTCATGCCCAGAAAACAACACCTTCCTTCACCTACACGTCCAAAGACCTTGCAATATACCAACCACCAAAGTCAGGATTCATTGCACACCTTCCGAAGGCATGGGTTCCATACGCGGAGCTCATTCGAATCAACGAATCAGCTGGGATCTTGTACTTCTACTACCCATTCCTCTTTGGTAGCCTCCTCGCAGCGTGTCTGCTGAAAACCATCACGTCTCCCTCCACCCTCTTCACCGCGAATTCCATCCTCTTCGCGGCCTCTTTCATGGCCCGTAGTGCCGCTTGCGCGTGGACCGATGTACTAAATGCTGGTCATGATCATCAAGTCTCCCGTTGTCGCTTACGTCCAGTCGTGCGCGGCGCCGTCACACCTTTGTCCGGCTATATATACGCTGCAGTTCTTTTCGTCATGTGGCTGGGGATCACGGCGTCTTTGCCGGGGCTTCATCTTCGACAGCTCGCCTCGTATGTGGTGTTTATTATGATCTACCCACTCAGCAAGCGCTATACCTACTACGCCCCTCTGTGTATGGGCTTCACCTTGGCCACTGGTGTCATTGTCGGCAGCAGCGTACTAGGCGTCGACGTAATTGCTTTGAGGGCTGCGGGAGGATCGTGCTACGCTGTGAACAACGCTATCGCGGCCGTCCTATGTTTGTGGCTAGCATCGGTCATGTGGATTGTCATTGTCGAGGTCGTGCAGGACTTCCAAGGCCTGAAAGACGATCGCCAAGCTGGGATCGTGTCACTTGCGGTTGCGCATCATCACGATGCTAAGCCATTGCTTTCTTCAGCCGCGATGGTTCAGTTGGGACTCTTGATCGCGACGGGCCTACTAGTGGGAGCTGGGCCGCTGTACTTTGCTGGAGCTTGCGGTGGAACGGCTGTGTTCTTGGTGTGGATGCTGTTGAGCGTGGATCTAGAGTCGCCAGAGAGCTGTCTGTGGTGGTTTCGTCATGGGCATTGGCTCGTTGGGGGAAGTATCGCTGGGGGTTTAGCGACTGAGTATGTGAGCAGACGCTACGGGCTTTGGGGTGGGTACTGAGGCGTCGAGTCTCGACACCGAGTGAGCAGATTGATCGAGATCTAGCCTAGGAAAGCTTGGATAGCAGATCAGGCTCGTTTCAAGATATTGTTCTCTGGAGCTGAAAGGATTGCTCGGTTGTTTAACATTCGATAGGTTCCCACAAAACACCCTACCAATCCACTCTCACTTGTGATCGATTCTACTTTTATAACATGGCAAAACTTTGCGTCTCCCTACCAAGGTTGCTAGCTAAACACATGTAACAGAATGTACCAACCTATTCTCTCACCGTACCAATAACGACCACCTGATTATACCACTACAAGCACATGACACTCACCACAATCTCGACTCCCCAAATGCGTAGCTCCTGTCTATGGTCCAGGAGCGTTACTTTGTGCTTTGTGTTGAACAATGTCCCGTGTAAGTAAGTCTACGTGGATCGCGTCATACCAATTCGGAATGATCTGCTTCATCAATAATCGAGGCATCGGCGAAAGGCAACTTGGGTTGTACAGGATTTTGGAGCTCCAGTCACATGAGATTAGTTCCCGGTACAGTGTCTGATTGGTGATTCGTTTGTAACGCTTCGCAAATAGAACATTCTTGCTCAACCACATAAATTCACATCAGCGCCAGAATCACAGAATTCATAGACATTGTTACACAGGAACATCGAATGCAGTGTTCATCAATCAGGAACCGGGCTCCTACAGGCTTGAAACAGCTTTCCTTTGTTCAATTTTCAGCAATGACACCCCTCATCTTCCCCGTCCACAGCCTTGATCCATGACAAATCGGCACGATAATTTGCTGTGTTACAGCCTTTCTATTACCTTCATCATACTCTGCTAATCGAGCTTCTCCCTCACTCGACTTTCAAGACTCGACTTTCAAACATGAACACCCAGATCGATTCTCACCGAACAACATCCTTCGTGCACCCCGATGGATCCATCCTCCAATCCGACTCCAGAACAATTCTCGCCATCGGACAAACAGCCATAATACTCCACCATCCCCCCCACGCCCTCAAAATCCCCAAAATCCGCCCTCTCAACCGCCCAAACGCGGACGAGAACCATCACATAGACCTCTACAACTACGGTTCCCGCCTCGAACTCGCCAACGAACAAGCCGTCTACCGCCGCCTCGGCCACCACCCCGGCATCGCCCACTGCATCAACATCTCACCCTCCGGCACTCTACTAACACTCTACCCCCTCGGTACCCTCGAAAACTTCATCCGTTCTAAACCAGAAGTCCCACCAGCTCTAAAAACCGCATGGATACTCTCTCTCATCGGCACGCACCTCCATTTCCACAACGCCAATATCCTCGTCAATGACTTTTTGCTACGAAACATCCTCGTCGCAGATGACTTGTCTCTAAAAATGATTGATTTCGGTAAATGTCGCCTCTTACCTGCGGATACAAATATGGATCGCGTTAATGATAGGGGTATGAGTGCGCGGGTGGAGATGTTTCATTTGGGTAGTGTGTTTTATGCTATAGCGACATGGACGAATTATGAGTGGGGGTATTGTTCTAAGGAGGAGAAATTGCCGGCGGTGGAGGAGATGCCTGAGGTTGGAGATAGGGTTTGGGGGGATGTGGTGAGGAAGTGTTGGGGTGGGGGGTATGGTTCTTTGTGGGAGCTGTATGATGATGCTTTGGAGAGACTTTCTACGGCTCAGGTTAATAGATCTTAATACGAAGATCTATCGCCCTTGTCGTGCCTAGATGGTACAGTTGGAGGTGGAGGCGATGCCTGATGTTAGCGGTGTCTTTTGGGGTGATGTCGTGAGGAAGTGTTGGGGCGGGGGCTATTGTTCTTTGCGGCAGCTGCATGATGTTTGTGAGAGACTTTGCATCAATGGATCTTAATGCGATGATCTATCGTCCTTGTCGTGCAAAGATGGTAAGGTCGACTGAATGCGAGCACCCAACATGGTTAACATTCTCTAATAGCTTGGCCTCGTTCCATAGAAGCATTATCCACCTATCACATTGGCGTGTAGAGCTGGGAACATTATAATTCGATATTGAGGGCTGGATGCCGTCGAGTGAAGGGTTGGTGGATAGTTGAATGTGATAGGTGGCTTTGAAACATCCAGAAATCAAATACTGCTTCGATGATAATTGACAGAGTCCGGTACCATATTCACATATCAAAAAGTTAAATCATCCTAAAATTCGAATAATCGCATCTCAATATCCCATTCTTAAGTATAAAGACGCCTTACAAGATGCTAGTATACATATTTTAGTATACACTTCCTAATCGTACAATAGGTGAGGACACAAGACCCCAACCCACATCAACTCCCCACAGCGCTATCCCAACCACAATCCAACCCCCAACCCCTCCCATCCACACCCTCAAACCCCACTAAGCCCCCTCCTCCACCACCCCCCACCTCAATCCCAAACATGCATAGACATCCTATCCACCAACACTCACATCTCCCTAGGCACCGCAGAAGTGCTACTCGGAGCCACCATAGCAGACGCCCTCCGCATCGTCCTCGCAGGCGCTGGTGCACGACGACGGACGCCTTCGG
>JAABUK010006984.1_pt1 | contig 16522 bp, 28 predicted proteins | sample 5559141 | NCBI WGS metagenome assembly JAABUK01 (sample SAMN10711869, study PRJNA513367) | rock metagenome | isolation source: Antarctica rocks | place: Antarctica: Victoria Land, Pudding Butte nord | collected 2016-01-03
CATCTCCACATGCTTGCGCACAAAGCAGCCTGATGCAGTGCACTTGTAATAGCTGCGTGGGTGTGGGTTGCCTTTCACCACCTTTTGGCCATACTTGCGCCACCTGCGTCAGCATGCAGTCGAATAACCATGCACTCACCAACCCATGACCATCTGCTTTGCAGCATGAACAATACTGCAGCAGTCCACACTGCAGGAGAAAGCGCATGCCCTTGACTAGATGTCAATCCGTTGGTTTGTGCAAAGACTTCATTCAGGCAACTACAGAAATACAACATTGCATTGATACAATTACATCATGCCATGATGCAGCATGCCAAAAATGGGTGAGGCAAAGTACTTTTGGAGTGCGCTTGCACAGGGCATCAAGTACAGTGTGCAAACCTGTAACCATCATCATACGTGTCTCCCTCAGTCACAACTCTGAGCACCTCTCGGTCAGCACGGCCCCCAGATCGGCCTCCAGACATGGACACTGACGTCTTCTCTTCCTCGTCCATGAGCATGTACATGTCATCAGACATGGTGGGCCCTACACTGGCAGGGGGTGTGGTGTAGGGGCTGGGGCTGCCTGCCCCACTGGCACGCCTCTGCCTCTTGGCTGAAGCAGGACTGACCTCTTGAGCCATGTTCTCCACCTTCTCCTCCCGCATTGCCACCAAACGAGCTGCAGAGGAAATGAACCCTAATTGGCATGCTATGGATTCAAGTAGAGCATGCAAACCAGCATAGTACGTGTACTGGAGAAACGAAAGACGCAAGGATAGGACATGACTTTAGTGCCTGAGTGACATTGAGTCAAGGTGTAACCAGCTGGCAGGCTGTACTGAGTGATCAGGCTCTGAGAGTGCATGTACAGCTGTGTTACTGCCAGTCTGATTGCTTACAAAATTCATGCAAGCATGCACATAACAGCAGGGGCTGAGAGACATCTGGGTATGACACCCTGCGCATGGATTGTGCAATTTGATGACTGATGGTGTGCCCACCAATGGCATCTTCCTCCAGTCTAGTGCGCTCTTTGAGCTCAGCCTGTCTGACTGCAGCGGCAGCTTGAGCAGCATGCTGCGCTGCCTCTGCAGTGCTGGCAGGCTCTGCATGCATGTCTGCTGGGGGCAAGTCTGTGTCATCCTCGTCGTCCTCTGTTGCCATGCCATCCTCTGTATGCAATGCATCTTTCTAAGCACATCATGAGACCTCAACTCTGATCATTGCAGTCAGCAGTTTTAACAACATTCATCTTGCAGTAACACAGCATGTTCAAATAAGCCATGGGCTCCTTACGCCTGGCCAGAGGTCCTTGAGGCACATGTCAAGCCACAAAGATGTGGACCAGTCAGCTCACCAGCACCCACACCTGTTTGCTGATGCCACACAATTGCTTACAGGCTATAATCTGCAACAACCACGATACCCAGCTGGAAGGACAGGCAACATAACCTAAATCAGGTAGCAATGCACCAGACAGTGACTTAGCATGTGAGAAGCGCCTGGAAGCAGGTAAAACACATACATGCTAAGGAGTGGAAGTTTGCAAACCTGTGTCTCCAATGGCTTCCATGTCCAGGCGTGTCTGCAGAGAGTAGGGGCCATTCAGGTCAAAGCTGAAAGAGGGCTCCCTTTCCAATTCACCTCTGCCTCTACCGCGTCCCTGCAACCCATCCTGACTTGACAGCAATGCTGAATCAGCATAACACTGTCCACTGATGCACATCAGCATGTCTAATTATGGCACTGAATATTGCATGTGCTGCCATTGCTGATTGTGCACTTTCTAGTGCCAACCCACAGCTATGCAGCGTCCACTCGGACACAGGACTGACAGTGTTGGAACAACAAGCAGCTGATCAGCTTCAAGAGAAAGACAGTTCCACTGGAAGTGAGATCCTTTATAGATTGCAAACAGATCATCCACGCGGTCATGATATGCAGAATAGGTATGACAGGATACAGGAGGTGCATACCCGGCCAGTCCTGCCACGGGTGGCACGGCCTCCTCTGGCAGCTCGCCCAGTACCCCTGGTGTTCATGGATCCAGAGGACGGCCTGCTGTTGGGCTTGGTGTGATTGTGGCCACCCTACATCCGCCACACAGCACATTGCATAACTGTGAATTTGCTAGCAGTGGTACATGTGCTTTCCTGCAAAATTTGTTGGAGTAGATGTGCACGTGTGCCTGCTCTGCATTGTCAAGAAATGCTGTCTGACCTTGGCAATAGCGCTTGAAACGTCACCGGTCTTAGGGTCACGCTCAACAATCTTTTTGACATTGCATCCAGCATGGCTGCACTTGTAATAGCTGCGCGGGTATGGACTGCCTTTGACTGTCTTTTCTCCATATCTGCAAAGACATGCAAACAATTGCTTCTGAGGATGTCCCACATCCTGCAGTAAGTTCCCAATAGCTCTGGGCATGTCGCTTACTTTCTCCAATGGTACCCATCATCATTTGCACAGCTCTCCCGGCGGGATCCTCTGTCCTGAATGTAGCAAAAGTGGAAAATCAGAAGCACACATGTCTGCAGTGACCAGTCTATGCTGCTCTATGCAATGTGCTGCCCTGTCACAGGACCAACAACTGTGCACACCATGCTCACCTCTTTTCTGGTTGCTGGTGTTGCCCCCCTTCCTGCGCCTGACCATGGCCTAGATGCACCAGCTGCAAAGGAGGCAGCTTGCTCTGTGTTTGTGCCCTGTGTCTGGAACAGAGGTGGCGGGTATGGCATTCCTGTGGTCGGAGAAGGCTCAACCTGCAAAATACCTATTTGCTTAAGATCTGCCTTCAGACATCACAGTTGAGTCATAACTCCGTGAAACCCCGAACAAAGCTGACTCACCCGGCTGTAGACCATGACGGGAGACTGTTCGGGTGCTGATGGCTGTTGCGTCGGAGCGTCTATGGTAGCGGTGTTGAGGTGCGACGGACGGGGTATGCGTGTAGTTTGCCTACCGAATCTGCTTACTGAGTGTACAACAGGCACTTCTCCGTCGAACAGTGTGCTAGGACGAGGCTGACCTATAGTCGGGTCTGCAAGCGCAGAAGACTCTCCCAACTCGTGCACGGTTGACATCTGCTTTTGTCGTCGACAAATAAAGTGCCTGCCACGGGCTGAAGACCTGCACGGTGACGAAAAGCTTCGACCTTTCTGTACTGTACAAACGGTCTACACTGCAACACTCGTGCTGGTCAAGCCCAGCACAGGTCAACTCGACAAAGAACGCTATTGTTGACCGGCGCGTTCAAAGAATCAATCATCACTTGCTCGCAATGTAGGGTTTCCTTCATACCTCCAAACATCAGTAGGGTTTTAGTTTTTGCTTTCATTGTGTGTTTCTTTTTGACCAAGCTCTAACACTTCTCCCATTTTAGGAGAGGTGTCTTTAGTTGATATGCACATGGGCAAGGGCCATGAGGTTTCGACAGTGCTGTGAAGCCCATGAAGTAGCGCTAGCAGCAGCCTAATATCAGCTTCCCTGATGCGCACATCACGTGTTTCCAGAAGTCCATACATTGTTCTGCATGCATCCGTGCGCACCTCTTCTAACAGCATGCCATTGCAATGCCAGCGATGTCACACAGCATGTGAGACAGTGTCAATCATCCATATCCAGGTGCGAAGCTCGTACGCAGTGCGTGCAGAGTGGACGAGTTCAAATTGGACAGGTCTCAATGAGACTGTCTCGTGATTTTCTGATAGAGGTCTGGCGCTTTCGGTCGCAAACCTGAACAAAATGTCTTCGGTCACCGATACGTTTGGTAGTCATCATGAAGTGATGGAGGCTCTGCATCAGAACTTTGCTGGGAACGATGACGCTCAGAGAGCGATCAAAGTGGACAAGCTGCGGGACGATATGGCCGCTGCATGCCGGTTGCGAGAGGACGATATCAAGACTACCATATCTGGTCAGCCCGTGGCTTTTTGCTGGATGATTCTGTCATCGATGGTTAGCCAATAGACGCTGCACTGTGCAGAGTTGTCTAGGCATGTGGAAGAGACTCAGGAGGCAGCAACCCGTTTGGAAGCTCCTGAGGCTCATTTTCAGAGAGTGCACAGACTGTCATCATCGACTCAACAAGCCAAAGAAAATGTGAACTCTCTGAATAAGGCAGCAAGATAAGTTGCCTCAAACAGCAGCTTTTTGCTCTGCATGTTTGTTGGGCACAAGTAAATTGTCTGACCAAGAGGGAGGACTGAACTACCAGGAAAAAATGTCAGTGCAGACATGCAACCGTGGCAATGTGCACATGATATTCAGATATTCAGGTTGTTGCCTTGTCAAAGTGTGTGTAGCCCATGCCAGTATGTGTCAAGGGTGTTTAGCAAGACAATGACATTTAGATGAGTCTATTCTTCTGGACTGCACAGGCTTAGAGAGTGAGCGGGAGGCGTGCAAGAGTGCTGGTCTGCAGCTGCAGTCAAGAGGACAGCAAGTCCAGGAGCTTGCAACAATCAGTGAACCTCATGCAAGGTATGCTCATCTCCATTCTTTGATGCTGCATTATCATGCGGGCACGCAACAGCGTACAAAGCACCAACTGGTGCAGGGGATTCAGCTTGCAGTTTGCATCTTGCTTTTGCATATGTCTTGCAGCAAGTGAGTAAGCAAGTAGACAGGAAAGCAATGATTATGGCTTGAACATGCAGGCATGAGTTGGCGTTGTATGCACACATCAGCAAGCTGTCCTGGCAAGGCAAGGACCTGCAGAAGTGGAGTGGGACGGTATCAGATACGGCAGCAGGAGACATTAGAACTGTTGATTTGGACACTCAGCAACTTTCAAACTTTGACATGATCAACAAGGTCTGGGACATCATAGATCCGCCACAAGACAAGGAGCAAAGTTTGCTCCTTGACACGTGACAGTGGACAAAAGCCTACTCTAATCCTCCCGTGTATAGTAAGCATCCATGCTATGACATGCTGTTCCTGGGTGTTGGGACTCGTGCAGCAGCAGGCTCCCGCTCAAACATAAGACTTGGCATCTCTGGGCTGATGTCTGCGCTGAGCAGTCTTGACACCCTGTTGTACACAGCCTCTATACCAATTCTGCGGACTGGTGACTGGTCTGCAATGTCCTGTCGAGATGTGAATGCCATACTGGGCATGATCATAGGCATGGCAAAGATAGTCATGGCCCTCAATTGTTTGTTTGTTCCCTGCAAGACATGATGCTGCTGTCAAAGCTGCATGTACTTACGATGCACTCAACAGCAGTACTTGCTTTGAGGCAAATTACTCGGATTGACTTACCATGCCAGCTGTGAGAGTTGCTGTGTTGACAGCTGATTGGAAAATACTTTGCCTAGCCTGTTTGCCCACATCTGTTACAATAGCAATGCTGCTGCGCTTGGGTCTGACTTCTATTCTGCGAGCAGCCGAGGCAGGGATCACGCCTGACTTGCTGCGTGGTATGCCGCTGCTGCTCTTGTCACTGCTGTGTATATAGGCAGGATTGTCAAATACGTCTGCCTCATCCCTGCCAAATCCTGCAGCCCTCAGGGCTTCTTCCAAAGCAGGTGCTTCTGCAGCAAATCATACGTGACTGGTTGGTCACTATACACATCAACAGTCTGGCATGCATGGTTTGCTGCATGTATATTTGTGTATTGCGTCTGCATGCAAGTTCAATATGCTTGCTATGCATTCAAGGGCAGAGTTGTGATGTACCAGGGCTTGAGTCTGGAATGAGGCAGAATATACCCAACAGCAGCACAAAGACCCCGACGCCAAACATGGCCAACTGCAGTTTGCTGAATGTCTCAAAATCTTTGAAGTAAAGTCCTCCTGACACCATGATGAACAGCACCCACTGGATCTCCAGCATTGGCACAATCACCACAGCTGGAAAGAGTACTAGACCCTGCAGTCAACACTGTGATGAATGACCATGTACAAATACATGGCCAACACCTTTGGACAAGCTATTGTAATAGAGGGCTCATGCTCAGCAAGATACAAACATGTGACTGCAAAAAGTCTCATACATGTTTACCCTGTCCAGCTGTCCTACCCAAAAGATACTCATGCCAATGATTCCAATCACTACCTGCAAGTAAGCATCAGGTGAATGACACTCCACACTCAGCGAATCCAGATGCATCCAGTCTAAGGACACAACAGCTTGCGCACAGACAACGCATTTACAATGGATTGAAGCATGATTGAATAGAGAGCTTCTCAGCTTACTAAGTATGTGTACCACTGGGTGAAGACATCATTGCCTTCAATCAGGTCCACAATGATGATGCACAAGGAGGTTGCAAACAGCACTGCATGGGCGCCCAGAATGCCTGCATGCACAGTCCCCACATTTAGGAAATACAATAAGCTTTTGATTGTATAATGTGCCACTTCTTCCAAGACTCGATGCATATGTACAACTAGCCCGGCAATGATGATGCACAAGGAGGTTGCAAACAGCACTGGATGGGTTCCCAGAATGCCTGCATGCACAGTCCCCACATTCAGCACATACAATAAGCATTTGGTCGTATGATGTGCCACATTTTCCAAGACCCGTTGCATATGTACAACTCGCCAGGCAAGTATGGCCCTGATGCCTTGATATACATAGTGTGCAGCAACAACATGCGCAGCTGAAACTTACTGGAGAACAGTGCATACAGCACAGGTAATGCCTTGGACCACAAGGCAAACGTCCTGGTTGGCATTAAGCGTTTTGTCTGCTGTCCGTACAAATACAGCGTGAAAGCAAGAGGGACCACTGCAACACACAATTTTGTTTGCTTGATGATGGTGGGCATGCCAGATGCAGACATGTGGGCAAAGCAACAGGACAGCACCTGGAACAAATACTTTGGTCCCAGTCAAGACTGGCACATATGCCACGAACAAATAGGACAAGCACACTGCAATTAGTGTGGTGAAATTTCCATTTGCATCCTTGAGCAATGGTGCAAGATACATTGTTTCATGCACGCTGAAGGTGTATTAGCACTGGTTCTGAGCAGGACTCTGAGAAAGGCCAGTGGTTGTGTACCTCCGCCATATGCCATGATCATGTAAGCTGCCATGCTGTCTTGCCTATACAGAGCTGCTAGCTGTGACACTGTATACTTGGGGCTAGTCTTGCTTCCAAACACCACCAATATAACATTGCCCGCAACAATGAAGAAGGTAGCTAGGATGCAGCGCAGTGGGACCTTCTCTCTCAGCACCAGCACAACAAAGACCAGGTTGCTGATGAATTGCACAGAGCCTAAGCCTGTCAGTAGGGACTGTGAAGCAAAAGCTGCACAGCATGATACACATGTTGTCATGTCAGCATCTATAAACAGAGGGGCATTGTGCACAGCGGGGACTTGCACACTTCTGTTGACAACCATGGTTTCAGAAGCAGCTTTGGCCTGACCTCGAGCTGCAAAGTTTGCGACATTGCCGACCACAAACATCAGCATGCCAGTCTGCCACTGCCAGAAGCGCCTGCGCAGTACAACCTGATGACTCCAATTCATACTTTGATGATGATGACATTTGTTTGCACGTGTCTTGTGTTGCTGAATGTATTGAGCACAGTATGTTTTTGCACTTAGCACATGGCTGGTGCACACATGTGACAGCTGCAGCCATGTACCATATTGCAACATTGCTGTCCAAACCCAAGCTTTCCCTGTGCATATACCCCAGCTTCATCAGATTCTGCAGGTGTTCTGACATCTTGTGGCCCTATTGATACTATCACGGCCATGTGAGGACTTTCTAGCATAGCTCCTTACCGTCCCCAGGTTGATTGCGATACTGCCCACCTGCAATACAATGGTCTTTTAGCATATGCACATCACAAGCAGAACTCCTGTTGTATACGTGCAACAACGAACCACTGTCAGAACAGCTCCGAGCACCCAAGCGTCTTTCATGGGTAACGTAGACTTCAGCTGCTGGATGAGTCTCGACGATTTGCTTGCTAAGGCCTGTCTCAACCCTTTGATTTACAGATGCACAAAGCTTGTGCCCAGCAATTTTGTATGCATGCGCATGCCGCGAAACTGCTTGACCGGCTCGAGCCACAGCTGAGTCTGATAAAGCCCAAGGTTTCCCGTGTGCAACGCCAGGAAGCAAGCAACATGGGCAGTGGGTAACACCGGGGTGCGCTGTGACTGCTGCCGTCGCGGAAGCTCAGGTCGACTTCGTGACGATTGAAATTCCCAAACAGCCCGACTGATTGCAACTGTTCAAAAGTCCTTTTTGAGCTTTTATCTCCTAGGTGAATATTTTGTGTTCTTCACTCGAGCTCAATCAGATTCATTCATGTAAATACACTCACACGCAAATGCTCAAAACATGTACTCTCCAGTATATCATTGTGAACAGCTAAGCAGCTACTCAAACCATCTGCTGATACCAGCTGCAGGCTGCTTGTTTGCTTGCTTTAGTGCTGTTTGCCCAGGGCCTGCTTGTGTCTGTCCACCAAAATACTTGGCCTTGTAGTTTGCCACCATGTCATCAAGCTTGTCACCTTTTTCAGCCTTGCCAGGACGATTCTTCTTGGCGCTGCCTTGCTGTTGCTTCCCTGCAGCAGTGCAGCACAGCTGCATATTAGCATGATGACATGCTGGCCTGATCAAGAGCCTCACACCCCTGGCCTGATGCCAAGTAGAAGATACAGCTGCTTTGTGGAAGTGAGCTGAAACAATAGAAGCTGGTGTAGTGCCATGAATAGGCATGTCCAGCTTGTGATTTAGAGCACACCTTGTGACGGATGGGAAGCAAGATCATCAAGTACAGCATCTGCCTTGCGCTTGCGGTCCACAGATTGCTTATCAGGCCCACGGATCTGCTTGGCAGCCTTCCTCACATTCCTTGCCTCTGGCTTGACAGGAGGCTGCATTGCCTGCTTTGCCGTAGCGTGAGTCTGCAGCCAAGACAACTGTCAGTATGGCCGTACACACAGTTCGCAGTCAGCTTGTGCTGCCTTATGCTGAAACGGTCAGCACGTCGCATGACTCACAGCAGTGTAAGAGCTGCTTGCAGACTGCATGCATGGCAGTACAGACAAAGACGTCATGTGATGCGTGTGCATGCACATACCTGGCTTGGAGTGCCAACAGCCTTTCCATCTGCTGTTTTGGCTATCTGTTTACCCTTGCTTTGCTGCATTCCTCCCTGCACACCAGCAGCTATCTGCCATCAATGCTGCCAACATGCATTTGTGAAGCAAATCACCCGGTGTGATTGCCATCAAAACTCGACCTGCTCTGGCTACAGTGCGCGATGCAAACAGCCTTTTGCCGTAGTCTGGATACAGCATGCAAGTGTTGTGACATCCAAGGTACACAGTGTTGGGCAAAAAAAAGAGGCCAACATGAGGCAACCATCTCACCTCTACTCGTGCTTGCTTCTTGGCCAGCTGACGAGCTTTTCTGGGATTGACAGCAGGAGCACCAGCACCAGCTCCTGGCTGCTCACTCACTATTGCAGGCTTGGCTTGCTGTTTGTCTACAGAGGCATGACATCACAAAGTAGCTGATTGGTGATCATGACACACACAAGGCAAGTAGCCGGTCAACAATCTGTCTACATATGCCTAGGACACTTCATCACAACTGCAAGGCCAGACGCAGGCATCCACTGCTCACACACTATTCTACACACTTTGCTCACACTTTGTGCATGCAAGGTCACACAGTTTCACGGCTTGGATGCTTTGTGAGAGGACTGCTAACCTTGAGCTTGAGACTTCTGCCAGGCCTGTTTGGTGGCCATCTTACGCACTGCTTGAGCACTCTCCAGAGCAAACTCCACAATGGGTCGCTTCTCCCGCCCTGCACCAAGTTGCACAACTCACCATTGGTTCACTTCACACCAATTTGCAGGAGCCCACAATGCACGACCAGATTGAAGCATCTGCATGCATGGCCTGCATGCTCTGACTTCACTTTACACACGTGCCCAACTGGGCTTATGCCATAGCACAATCTGCCTGAACCTCAAGAGAGACAACATGTGATGAATCAGTCACAGTTGCTGTGTGAGTGTGACATCTGCTGTGCCAGCTTCATGCCGCATGCTGCACATCCAGAACATAGCTGCAGATGCACTCAAGATTGCATCTTTGGACCTTGCACCATACTCAGCTTTCTCTTTGCCACTAATAAAACAAAGGCATATAAGGGTCAAGCTGCAAACCTCACATCAAAACATAGAATTCAAATATTTCCCTCCTGTATGTGACTGACAAACCCAACAAGTGTCAATGAGGGCTGTTTACTGCAATGTACAGAGCCATCAGCTTCTCTTGACCAACCCGACAATGAAGAAAAAACAGTGCTGCCGCAGCTGACAAAGCTGCAGCCAAACAAAGGTGACAAATGCTCAAATGTGTTTCTGTCCCAATTATTAGCTGTTTTACTGATGCTGCATGCGGTGATACACAGTCTGTACAGTAGTCTTTGATGTTGTGGCATTCCACACAAAGACAGTTTGCTGTAGTGCCCAATAGCTTGGAATCTGTTTCTAGCACCGAGATTCATGCCAATATGGCAACAGCATCACACACAGAGACCCAAGTCTGGGGGCGTCCGCCAGTGCAACGCTGTCATGTGGAGCCTGAAATCAATGTCTTGTGAAAATGTGTTGCAGATCAGCATAGGCTCACATGCCTGACTTAAGGCCTTGCTGCTGCTGATCCCTGCATTGCTCACCTTGGCAATGATACTGCCAATCCACAATATCCACTGCGCTTTCTATACAGTGAACTCTTGGCGCAGTGATGGTTTGTCTGGGGACAGATAAACTCGTGATGTTGTGTAATCAGTGCTTCAGGTACCATGACAGGCCCGGGTCCCGGTTTGCAGGTGCCAACTGCCAGCCTGGCTATGATGATGTCTCTGGTCAGTCACACAGCTTTGACAGGCCAGAGAGTGCGGGAGCCAGTGGATGGGCTTACCAAAGGGTGCTGGATTGTTGTTCATCTGGCGCAAGGCACAGATGGCATGCTCATGCTCAGTGAACTCCACAAAGCCCAGACCCCGGGAGCGGGGCAGCCCATCTGTGGGGTCCACCCTCTCAGGATCCCTCAGAATCTTGGCCTGCTTCACTTGTGGATGAGCCTTGGATGCGTGCTCCTTCACCTGTACCGCCATTCCATGCATCTATATCCTCAACCCAAACCTCCAGGGTGTCTGCCATGTTAACCTGGTGATTACAGTCTGAAAGGTATGATGCTAAACCAGCAGTTGCCACTGGGTAGGGCTGACATTGCCGATCATTGAAAAAGAAAGGTGACCCAGCATGTCATGACAGGACAAAACGCTGAAGCTGTGCAATGCTGCATACAGCTCATGCTGGTTTGTGCTAGTCTGAGCGGTTTCTTAAGTGAAACGTACTGCAGCAATGAAGAGCTGTTTGAGGGCCTTCTCCTGCATGGTGAGGGGGATGTTTCTGACGCTGAGGCGAGTGCGAGAGACACTAAAATTGGGGCTGCGCAGCTTGGTGTTCTTCTCCTCAGCCGCACGCTTGCGCTTGGTCCTGTCAGTCACAGACAGGCTATCCCAGGCTGCTGACCCCTCCTCAATTGTGCCCTCCTTTGCCTGTACCACACAATCATGTCTTACTGCAAGCTACCAATTGTGTATTCTGCATCAGATCACACTGCATACCACTGCATGTTTGCTATGATTGACGTGACAACCAGACAACCTAATTCACAGAAAGTGTGCATGTGACAGAAGCAGATGAATGCCCTGCAGACCATTTTCTGCCATGCACAAGACTGGAGCTGCTTGCTTCTGTTCTTGATATGGAAGCACTGTTGCACACTCGTCACATTGCTTTGCAAAAACGGCATTGAGCTGGTGGACCTTGAATGAGACACAGACATGCATGCCAGGGCAAGAGACAACACAGGGCTGCGAAATGCCAATGGGCATTAGAGCATTACCAGGTAGAGGTTGCGGTTGTCTTTGCCAGCAGCAGTGGAGCGGCCACCAGAGGCCAGGTTGCGAGCATCATCCTGAGACAGGGCCAAGTCCACCTCAACAGTGCGGCCCCGGACCATGATACCCCCAGCACCCCCCTCCCTATAACAAAAGTCACACTCACGCATGTCAACAAATCAGTTACCTGTTCTTCCAAACATTCATTGCATGAAAGCGTTACTTTATAGCAGTGAGCACAATACTGGTGGAGTCTTGTTTGACTGAAACAAAGGCAAGCGTGTGTACCTGGCTTGTTGGCAAGCAGCTGCCGCTGCAGCTGCTGCATTGGTGTCCCAGTATTCTACAAAAGCGGTGCCCTTGGGCTGCTGGCTAGCCTTGTTTATCACCAGCCTGTACTCAACACAGTATGTTCACATTGTGGGACCAAGCTGCGTAGATAGCCATGGGCATGACGCGCTGTATCACCAGGAGGCAGGACACTGGCAGTGTGCAAACCTGAAGCAACTGTATTTGCAGGTGCACAACAGTAGAATACCAAGTGGCATAATGCTTGCTGTAGCCAGTAACACACGAGTATAGAGCCTAGGCCTTCCAAATGTCAACAAGGCTATGTGCCAGTCAAACCAGATCCAGGTAGAAGATTCAAACAGGTCAGCTTACCGGCAAGCTCGCAACTTGCCAAACTTGGTGAAGGCAAGGTTGAGCTGGTCCTGGCTGACATCTGGAGGCAGCGACCTCACAAAGACAGTCTTGCTGCTGTCCCTTGCAGCTTGCGGCTTATCCTGACTGTCTCTGGTAGAGCCTGGCTTCTGAGCTGCATTTGCCCCCAGCTTTTGGGGAGCAGCTTGCTGAGCTTCAGCCTGACTGTCTACTGTGATATCTGCCTTGCTAACAGACTTCTGTTTGGCAGCTTTTGGCTCCTCAGGTTTGCCAGATGGCTTGACCTGAACAGCAAATGCTGATTTCAACCATGTTGCAGGCTGAACGGTTCTCAGGCGGGAGGTTCACACAGACATGCACTCATCAGGCACTATCCTTGTTGCTTGTAGTGGGGAGCAAGACGCGTCTTGTCTTTCTCATGTACTACGGAACTCATTTCCACCAGGGATGCAGGCCTCAGACTGAGTATGCAAGGTCTGTCCTGCTGTCAAAGGCTCACCTGCGCTGGCTGATCTGCATCTTCATCATCCTGCAACAGCGATTCCAAGACACCCTGGATCATCTTGTGCTCTGCGTCAGGATCATCTGGTGCACCTTCACCCTCCTCACCATCTTCCTCTATGGGCTCCACAACCTGGTAGCAGCACACACACTTGCATGATGCCATCACAGCAACCCTGAAGTGCCATGATATCAGGACAAGTCTGAGGGTTGCAAAAACTGCTGCTAAGCTGCTAACCACTGACAATGTGCACACAGATTGGCTGTCAGCTGTCATACAGCTCTTCAGGTTTGAGTCCAACAGAGTACTGCGTTTGTATGTGAATCTCAGATCCAGATAACAGAAAAAGCAACTAGGTGTTGACTGACCTTGTCATTCACTCCACTTTCAAGTGTGGTCACTGCATCTGCTACCTGCATTGGCTCAGGCTCTATAGCATTCCCTGCTTCACAATCCAAACATAAGCTTGACGTACTTCATTCACATTGTAAGGTTTGTATGACCACAAGTCATGCAGATGCCCAGCTTGAGCAGCAAACGTACATGCCAAAAGCTGACCTGAAGCTTGCGCATCTGTGAAGCGTGCTTTAGCCATGGCCCAGTCCACCACCACCTGCCTGCCAGCCACCACCTAAAGCCAGGCAATCAAGTTTGAGCCGTTGCCATGCTGACCATGATGTGATGTGCTTACCCGGCTGCACTCATCTGCACAGCCCAGTTAGCCAATACTTGTTTTTGATGGGCTGTTTTGGGTTTCTCAAATGGCGACTGCGAGTGTGTGGCACAATGTGACCACAGGCCTGAGCATGAGCTGCACAACTCAGCAAGGCACACCAGCATCAGACAGACCATCATGTTCTCAGCAGTCAAGGCAACACTGACCTTGCCATTGGTTGTCTTGATGGCACTCTCTGCATGCCCTCTGGTCATGAATGTGGCAAAGCCAAACCCTTTCAGAGAACCTGAAGCATTTTGTTTGTTAGAAAACCATCAAAGCAGCTTTGTTCAAAATTGAAAGCGGTTTTGTGTGAAACAGCTACATCTTGCTGAGTCAGAACAGCAAGTCCGGCAGAAATACCTTCAGAGCTTTTGGGCAAAGACAGATCCCAGACAAAACTCCCACCAGCTTCAAGAGCTGCCTTCAGGTCTTCTTGCTTCACCTACAGCAGCACCAGTTGCTGCGTTTGTACAGCAATGACACCATCAGGAGGTGCAGGTACATTCACACTGCTGCGGGCACTGCAAAGACAGTGGCATCAGCATCTGCGGAGGATGCCTTAGAATGTACCTGGAAAGACAGGTTGCGAATGATGAGGCGCCACTTCTTGAGATGCAATCCTTCACCAGACACCTGGCGAGCCCATAGGCTCAGCTGAGCTGCATCTGCACCATCTTTGTCGACTTTCTGGCGTTTAGCAGCTTCCTTGGTTGGTTGGCCCAATGATTGACCATGAAACTTTGCCACTGCTGCCAGCGCTACCTTGACGCTGTCGTACACTATGAACACAACCTCTCCCGTGCACCCATCTTGCTTCAGCCTTGCATGACTAATGTCAAGGTCTGATGGTGGATCTGCGACGCTCTCTACCTGCAAGTGGCAATCAGGCAAGTGACTGGTGGTCCAGCAGGGGCAGCATATCATCATGGGTGGTCTGCTGCAGGTGGTCAGGACGATCATTGCACAAGTTTGGGTACCTTGCCAGCTGCTTGTGCTAAAGCAATTGCCTGCGCCTTTGTGTCTGGCTGCAGATTACCCAAAGCTACCGTGCGGACTAGCTGCTGCTTAGGATTTGCTGCTGGCTTGCTGCCTTCTTTCTGCTTGCGAGCTTTCTTTGATGCCCGCGCACTAAGCTTGGGAGGTTTTGAAGCTGTCTCTGTCTGCTGTACCTTTGCTGCAGCAGGCTGTTGAGTCTTTGCCACTGCTGCTGTTTCGTCAGTTGCTGGCTTGGCAACTGTGCTTGGCTGTGCAGAGCCATCAAGATCTCCTAGCTTACGTTTCTTCCGCTCCACAAGCGGAGCTCGCTTGACTGCTGGCTCGACCTATACACAATCACAATTCAGGTTCACTGCTGCTGTGCATTTTAGCGATACTGGCGGAGGCAGACAGACTTGCTGACCTTGATCTTTCGGCCCTGAAACTCTGTGTTGTGCAGCTGCTCAGCCGCCTTTTGAGCATCTTCCGGTAAAGCAAATTGAACAAATCCGAAGCCTTTGTGACCTGTCTGGCCTTTGTCTTTCACAAGAAAACTTGTTCGTACAGGACCAAGCTCACTGAAGAAAGCTTCAAAGTCTTCTTGACCAGTACTGAATGCTATGCCTCGAACAAAGACAGTACGTTTGTCATGTTTGGTCGCCTCCATGCCGACGACGACGATCTGAAGCAATTGCCAACTTCAGTTTCGTTCAAAGTCGCTGGTTCCGGAACCCCTGGCGGCAATTCGATTAGGTCAAACGCGAATTCGCTTAAGCACTCTCCGACACTACATGTCGGCAAGCAGACCGTTTCGCCATATGGCAATGGCATCCTCAAGCAGAGCAATGCGCATCTGCAAATTGGTATCCTTGACCAGCTTTCGTGCAGAGTTAGCCTGCTCGACCGTTCTTCGAGTTTGTGGATCAACGGCTTGCAGTATTGCTGTCGCTGGGAGTGCGGTGGTGAATGACAGGCCAGTCGGCAGCAGACCTTTTGCCACTTCGACTTCAGGTAGACGTCTGTCTTTCTCTAACTTATGGTAACGTGAGACTTCTGGTAGGAAGTTGTTGCTTTATGGCTTCTTAGGTCCCCCTCCGGAGCAGCTGCATGTTCTTCATTGGCCGCCTCGACCTGAAGCGTTGGCAGCAAACCCACAACTGGCTTACGCCGTGCGCAGTGCAGCAAAGCATGCAAGGTCAGACTAGTGGCTGGTTTTGGCAGTCAGTGCTGAGTTTGACTTCATGTCTGAGTCAACCAGTGTGTGCCCAGGGTCGAATTGGGTGACAGGCTAAACAAGAAGCTCAAAAGACGGCAGGGCACTTGGTTGTCCCGCAGCAATCTACAAAGCCTCCAGGTAGTACTTTTTATGCCTAACATGTAAACACCTGAGAGCTTGAGGAAACAGATACAGCAAGTCTCAGAAGTGTTCAAGGCAGCATCCAACAAGTCAGGCATACTTACACCATCTGGCGCATGTAACAGGACACGGACATTGTGGCGGAATTGCAGCAGTGCGGAGTTACTGCTGAGGATAGCAGAAGTGACAATTTATCCACACTCCTTAGCATACTTGAGCAGCATCAGGCTGCAGCACCAGAGCAGCAAGCGGAGTCTCCAAGCAGTAGGTGTGTCCACAGCTGTCAAGTTTGCTGCTGCCAAACCCTACAGCTCAGTCCACAACAAGGCTCAGGAATGCTTGAAATAGTGCATTCATCCAACTGGCAAAACTGTTTGTCCTTTGCTCCTTGTTGGTGTTGAATGTTGCTG
>JAABUK010006985.1_pt1 | contig 16522 bp, 9 predicted proteins | sample 5559141 | NCBI WGS metagenome assembly JAABUK01 (sample SAMN10711869, study PRJNA513367) | rock metagenome | isolation source: Antarctica rocks | place: Antarctica: Victoria Land, Pudding Butte nord | collected 2016-01-03
TTAATCAGATTTTAATTCACTCTAATTTAAAGTGAGTGCACTTTGATTTTAAGTTAAAAATAATAATATAATTTATTTTTTCTAAATTAAAATGTTAATATATATTAAATCTAATTTACACCCTCTCTAATCAAAAGCTGTAAAATATCTGAATAAGCTATTTAATAAAGAATTGAATCAGCTATTTAATAAAATAATTTATAGACTTTTAAAAATTATATTCACTCTTATATAATTAATAATATATTAGAGTTCTATAAAAATCAAGTTAAATATAGATTTTAAGCTTTATAAATAAGATATTAATAGATTTTATAAAGTTTATTATATATATAATCTTTAATATTATTATATAAATAGTGTTTTCTATTTTAAATAGTATTTTAAAGAAAAGTAGTGAAATCAACTATAATCTTAACATCAGAAATATCAAAATCTTCAAAATAATCTTCTCTTTAATTAACATCTTTCAGCTTAACACAGTCTTCAAAATTACTTAGAATTCTATACAACTACTCTTAGATCTTCAGAATAGTTTAATTCAGCTAGCGCATTATTTAAACTACGCAAAATCTGTGTATTTCTAGCTGTTTTAAACTAAAATCAACAAAAATCACTTAAAATCACTTAAAATTAATATTTTCTAATATATTAATTTAAGCAAAGATTTCAATCATTATTTAATCGTCTTAGACGGCCTGAGGGCGCTTAAATAAGCGCCCCCGAGCTGAATCCGCCTCTGTAAAACCCGAAATCAATGAACTTCCCTCAATTTAACGGGTTAAGCGCCCACGAAAAGCCTCCCAGCTCGCTCAATTCTCAGTCTACGAAAACCAAGTTTCCAGAGCTGATAGCTCTAAATTAGGCGCTTTATTCAGCCTTTCTTTAAATGAATTTGAGCCTCATTTGCAGAAGATACAGTCTCATATCTTTGTTAAAATCCCTTTTCATCCCGAATTTCACTCAAAATCGAATTTTCTAGCGCCAGAAATTCACTCTCAAAATACGTTAAATACTCTTCAATTACTGACTGTTAATATTAAGTAGAGAGTATCAAAAATACCTAAAAAATAAACTGAAAATCAGCCAAATAATTATATAAGTATATTATTTTCTTATTTTCTTCTATTTCTTTTAATTTTTTCTTTATATTCTATATATATAACTAATATTTTAATAGCAACTTCTATTACAGATGATTCAACAGCTGATAAGAAGCTTAATAACTTCTTGATTCCTTCTGCAGAAACTGCAGAATAATTCGAAAACCGTTTAATTTCAGAAATTCTTCGTTCTTTATTTAATTTTGAGCCGCTTTCGTTAAAGCCTCATTTAGGACAGCCCCGAAATATCGATCTCAACAGACATTGGCACCCTCTTGCCCTCTTCTAGTTATTCTTTAACTGGAAAACAATGACTATTATTGTTAAAGAAACGAATTCTTTTGCATTTCGCAGTAATTCAGCTCAAAATTCGTGGGTTTCTCTTTCTATTAAAGAGCTATATCATTTTTTTGACTGTTTATTATTATTATCTCTTTATAAACAGCTTCTCCGAGCTTATTCTTAGCGTTCAAATGAAATTTTATTTAGAACTTCTCTTTCAAAAAATCGATTTGAGCAGATTATTAAGAATTTTCACTTCAAAGATCGCGATTTAAATCCGATTAAAAAAGACTCTAATTAATAGAATAAATTGAAGTCTATTTTCTCTATTTTACGCGAAAAATCTGCTTATTATTGGCTTTTTAATACAAATCTCATTGTGAATGAAGTTATACTTAAATTTGAAGAAAGAATCTCTCAAAAAATCATTATTTCTGGCAAGTCTATTCTCACAGGATTTAAGCTATTTGCTTTAGGCGATTCCGGTTATATTTATAACTGGGAATGCACTAAACCGGACATAGTAGAAGGAATATTAAGAGAGAGAAAAAAAGTTTCTATTTCTATTTCCAATTCTTCAATTTCTACTTCTTTAAATCCCACTCAATCAGTTGTAATTCGGCTTGCAAATTCTCTTTCTAAATTTATTGAAAATGAGCTCTTTTTTCATTTCTATTTAGATAATTTATTTGTTTACTGGAAATCTGCTCAGGCTCTAAAAGAGCGTGAAATAGCAGTTACTGAAACTGTTCGAAAGAGAGCTACAGGCTATTCTCCACGACTTTTACAGTTAAAAAAAATGAATAGAGCTCTAGAATGGGGAGCTCTACAGGCCTCTGTTATAGAGGGGGTAGCCTGTTGACTATGAAAGGATGTAAATGCGGTTATGAGTACGTTTATTTTTTATTTTTCTTTATTTCTATTTTTTTCTCCTTTATTTTCTTTTCTAAAATTCTGAAAAATATTTTCTCAATTACTTCTATTTTTTCTCTATTTAATTGTCTGCTTTTTATAATTTTAACTCTTTTTTTCATAGAGTTATACTCTCTTTTATGTGAATTTTCTCTGAAATCTTCTCCTTTTTAATTTTAATGTTATGAAATAATAGATTAATAGTTTTTTAGGAATGATCACTGAACACAGAATCGAAGACACTATTTTACGTCTACGAAAACGCCCTAAAAAGACTGCCTCAAATGCCGCAATTACTCGAAAACCATTCAGAGATTAATCAACCAAAATTCTTTTTATTCCCTTATTTATTGATTGTTATAATCAAAATATGGGGGGGATAGATCAAGCAAATCAGCTTCGAGCCGTCTTTACTACTCATTTTTCTCGAAATCGAAAGGAATTCTTTTCTGAAGTCTTTTTTATTATTGATATAGCTGTTATTAATAATTATAAGCTTAATTTAGCTTTAAATGAATCGAAAATAAGCTCTACTAAAAATCGAAAATCTACTTAATATCGAGAATTCATCGAAGAATTAGTAAATCTTCTATTTTATATAGAAGATGAAGATTTTTCTGATAAAATTACTCAAAAATTCTATTCAAAATATAAATATTAATTAGATTTAAAAGAATAAAAATCCACAGAAAAAAGTATCTTTTTTAAGAATATTGTTAGAAAGCATTAAGACTTAATTTTAGCACGCAGATATAAGCTGACTGTAAAAGTAAATCTTTATAAATCAGCGATCTATTCTTATAATATAAGAGGGCCGTTATTATATATTTATTATATATACTCTTAATATATCTTTCGCATATTACTCGCATGCTTATAAACTTCTATATCTCAGATTCTTATATACACGTGAAGAATATCTACTGTTTATCTAATCTCGAGCAGTCTTCTTAATATTTAGATCGCTTTATTTAATAAATCATTCGGTAGATATCTTTTAACATAATAATGAAAATGTAAAGCGGAACTAATATGATTAGTAAAGACGAAGAAAGATTAATTAATAATATAAACATCGATTTAATAATAGATGAGCAGTCTGCGTCTTTTATTAATAATAACAATAAATAGAAGATTATTAGATAGTATTATAAGCACTTACACGAGCAGATTTAAAAGAAGAGAATACTTGAAAATATTACTGCGATAGAATTCGAACTCGCAGATGAAATGTTTATGAACTTTATAGAAATTATAGAACTATTTATTTATTATAAATAAGTTACTTTCTCTGCTCATTCTTATACTTCTTTATTATGTCTGATTCATATTACTGAATCTCTATATTATTTAGTAAAGAATCTTAAAGATATAATTAATTATAAGAATGATTAAAAGATTTATATACGCACGCTATTATTTATAAATAAGATTGATCTTATTAATTAAGCGGCGATTTATTTATAAGATAAAACACGCGAATTTTGAGTTAATAATATAATTTCAATTACAATCTAAAATAAATATATAAAGTAATATTAAAGTTTGATCGTTAACTCTATTAATTATATATAATATATATTAATTCGACTTAAGATTATTAAGTAGTGACTTTAATAATTAGTTTAAGATATTATAACTCTTATTAAGAGTCTTGAAAAAGATATTTTATTAATAACTGAGAAAGAGCACACAATATAATAACTACTTACTTATTTTATATTAGAGATTTATAGAAAGATCTTAAAAAAGAATAGAATTATTATATTCCGCGAGTAAATTATAATCGCGATATAATAATAAGAAGAATTAACTTAAAAGTCACTTTTAAAGAGTAAAGATAAGTCTTATATTAATTCAGTTAATATTATATTAAATAAAAGCGCACGCGGAGCGCATATTTCTCGCGGGCGTTTTTAACGCGGATACGAACTCAGTTATAATACGGATTATTATTTTAATTTAGCTTTAATTAAAGTAGACTTAACACTTACTAAAGATATAAGAAGTGATAGTGTGATCTATTATAATTGCGGAAAGTTTAATTATCTCTTTTGAGATTATAAAGTATTAAGAAAGATTAATCTCTTATTAATATTAATAAAAAAATAGATTTCGATATTATAATTGCGTTCATAATATTAAGTATGAATTCTAAGAACGCAAAGCTAATATAATATATAATCATTAATATTATATTACAGAATAAATATAATATTTATAGATTATTTGCACTCTTAAATATAGATGTTTAAGAATGCTTTTTATTATAGAAAGTAATTATTAAAGAAGATATTCGGGCGAACTTTATATTCATGAGCATAATGATTTTGAATGATCGATTTATTATAATATATAACTGATATATAATTAAAGCGAATATAATAGACTTAGTAAAAGTATCACGATTCTATTAAATAAACTTTATAGTTATAGATATTTAAAGATATAATATTATATTAAACTGACTTTAAATCTTTAATATAAATTTAAATTATTATTTTAAGTAATATAAATAATTCTATCGCGAAAATAAGAAGAGCTGTGAGATAAATATTATAGAGATATTAAAGCTTAAAAGAGCTGATGTTTCGATTTATATAATATATATCATACCTGCGAGAATTATATTAAAGATATGTGAAGATTTAGAGAGCATTATATGAGACGCATGCGGAGATTCTGTGAATTTAATATAGCATTATTTTATAGATCTTCACTTTATAAAAGTGATTACTATGCAATTATTAAAAGAGTTCAAAGATTATGCTGATATATTCTCAGAAGAGAATACTGCGAAATTGTCTGATAATATATATGTAAAACACGCTATTTTCATTAAGAAAGATAAGAAGATATTATATAAGCTTATTTACTTCTTATCTACAAACAAGTTATGAGTATTACGCGAGTATCTTGAAAGTAGTATAATAAAAGACTAAATAAGAAATTTAAAGTTATCTATAAAGACTTCAATTTTATTCATCTTTAAAAAGAATAATAGTCTGCGCTTATATATAAATTATAGAGATCTGAATCGAGTAACTATTTAAAATAAATATTTGTTATTATTAATTTCTGAGATACTCGATTAATTAAGCGGCGCGAAGAGATTCACGTTAATAGATCTGCGTAATACTTATTATTAAATATGTATTAAGTAAGAAGATAAGTGAAAGACTGTGTTTTACACGCGATATAATTATTTTAAGTATATAATTATATCTTTTAAACTGATTAATATATTAATAATGTTTTAAGTCTATATCAATCAAGTATTAAAGAGTCTATTAAATATTATTTGTATAGTTTATTTTAATAACATTATAATTTATAGCTATAATAAATAGAAGTATGATGATCACGTGCGTTAAGTATTAAAGAGATTACGCAAATTTGACTTATTAATTAAGTTGTTAAAATATGTCTTTTTCATTATGAAAATAAACTTTCTTAATTATTGTATAGATATAACAGATGTTTTAATAAATACACGCAGAATAATCATAATTATTAATTAATTAATTTCGAAGTTATTTTATAATGTGCAGATCTTTTTAAGCTTTATCAACTTCTATAAAAAAATTATTTATAAGTATTCTATAATAATTATTATAATTATAGATCTGTTACTGAGAATAATAAAAGAAAGAAAAACTGAATCATTTCTTTAAATAAAGAAGATAAATGCTGTGTTTTGCATATTAAAAGAGTGTTTTTAAACTGCTTCTCTATTATAATATTTTAATTTAGAGAAGCTAATTTAGATTGAAATAAATATATTAAAGAGAGATCTGGCGGGAATTCTTTCTTAATTTAATGATAATAGTATGAAGATAGCACGTTATATTTAAATATCAGTAATGTTTTACTTAAGAAAACTGATATTAACTGAGAGAAACTATATTATAAAGAATTAAGAGATATTAATAATTATTGTTTTATTTAAGAAGTGATGTCACTACTTAAAGTTGTTTACTTTTAGCGTGCGAGTTTTATATAATTACTTTAACTTACAGTTATTTATAATGATAAAGATGTTAAATAAATGTTAAGCTTAATAAGTTAAGATGCTTATTACTTATAATTTTAAGATTTATTATCGCAAAGATAAGAAGAATTTTATTAATTTATTATCGCGTAAATTGAATTATATAATAAATAATAAGAGAAAGAAAGAGAATTCTCTCAAAATATTTATTCTAAAAAGAGTTAGATTTGAGATCTTAATCATTAATCTAAATTAAGAAGAAGAATCTTTAAATTTAAGATTACTTATAGAAATTATAATAGAGACTGCTATATACTTTAAGAAGAGTTAATAAAGTGCTCTGTCTGAATTTACTATAGATAATTAATATAACGTACGCGAGATATATATTAATCACATGCGAAGAATCGAAGATTCTTTAAAAGAAGAAGAAAACTTCTCGGAAATAAAAGTTATAAGTTCAGTCTTTAATATATCATTTTATAAGAAGATCTCAAACGCTCTTATTAATTATCATCTGACGCTGTAATAAAGAGATATCTTTTGCACGAAGAGAAGCTGAAAGAGATCTTTAAATAATCTTATTAAGAAGAATTAATTTAAGAGTAGATAATGCGAAGATTATATTAATCTTATATAGTAGTAGTAAATTCTATTTATTTAATTTAGACTAAAACTAATTTATATAGATCTTCTTATACGAATATTTAAATGTTTATTAAATTAAATTTTCTATTTCTTACTTAATTTATTCTTCCTCTCTCTCTTTCTCTTCTCTTCTCTTCTCTCTTACTCTATAGAACTTCCTCCGTCAATCTAAATTAATTGAGCAGCTTCATACGAAGTATCATTCTAATAGCTGCTCTGCATTCTTTCTTTTCTAAGAGGATTATTTTTAGATCTATTATATAAAGAGAATTAATAAGTTCTATTCTTTCCGTAATTTATTAAAAACATTTTAGTAGAATGTATTCTACTATTATATCATCTTATATACACTCATATTAAGAGCTTTTAATTTTGGGCATCTTTCTTTTATATAGAAATTGATTGAAGCTAATTTTATTTGTACAAAACTATATAAGAAGTATGCTCTCATATTTCTTAAGTCCTCAATATGATGTTATTGAATTTTCGTTTAATTCTGAAAGAATTATTCTTAAATACTTCTTCTTTTAATCATTCTTCTATCTCTTTTTTCATTTTTATTCGCAGACTGAGCGAATTTCTTCATATATTTTTCTTAGCTTTTAAGACTTTATATACTTCTTTGATTTCTTTTATAATGAATCTAATAAAGAAGTCTTATTATCTAATCTTATTATATTCTAATTTTTTAAATTGAATTGAGTGAGTCACTTAATTATATAATCTCTTAATATTGCGCGAATTATTATTGTATAATCTCTTCTATCTATAATTTATCTTGCGATTCTAGCACATATATTATCAATTCCTTTAATAACTTTAAATACTTAAATTCTGACTATGATCTTAATTATCAGATTCTCCGTGTAAAAATTTAGAGATTGAATATATATCTTCACTTTTAAGATCTTCATTAAGATTACTTTATATATTTCTATAATTATATAGAAATACTTATTTTAAAGAGTTTATAATTTTCTATTTACTTCTTTACAATATTCTTTAATTTCTTCCGATATGTATTAAATACTTATTTCGTACGTGATGACTGAGCGTATAACTGTTTAATATACTTATTTTCCTATTTTTAGAGAGACATCTCAGATAAATTCTGTGATTATATAAAAAGTGTTAATTAGATAGACTGATTTTGCTTTAATTATTTGAAGATGAGATTGTTATTTAAGCGTGATATCTAATTAAATATCAAGAATTTGTACATTATTCTTTAAGTTAATTTCTTATCTCTCAAGCTTTAATTCCGTCTTTATATTAAAATTCTTCTTTATATAACTGAAGTGAATCAGTTCATATTTATTTGAGCAGAATTTTGAGCTATATTTTCTTACTCAGTCCGTGCATTTTTTATAAATTTCAGTAAGTACTTAATAGTTTCTCTCTGTACTTTCACTATATATTAAGATATTAATATTATCTATAAACTCTATTGCGCTTATATAGAGTCTGATGTTATCGCACTTTTCTAATAAATTGATATTATAGAAGAGATATAGAATTAAGAATATCGATGAGTTTTATAAGATTTCTACTGTGATTAACGCTTTTAATAATATAAACTCATTAATCTTTATCTTTATATAATAATTGAAGAGGAAATCTGTTACTTATTATATAAGTGACTCTAAAATTTTTCTTTTTCTCAGATTATAAATTAGTTATACGTGTGAGACCTTATTAAATGTCTTTATCATGTTTAATAAAAGAAGACTTACAACTCTTCTATTTTCTCTTCTTTAAATTATATATATCTTCTTCGTAATCTATTATAATACTATCTCTATTACTTTTAAAGAGCGTGCTCTATATTATAAGTTTAATAGAAGATTATATAATTCAGCGATATATTTTATTTAATTGAATATTATTATCTTTAAGATCTTTTCTAGCGTGTTTAGCAATGCGATTAATCTATACACTGACGAATTTAAGTAGTCTCTCTTATTTAACTTCTTCAGCATTATCGTATAAACGCTTTTAAAGTGATCTGATTAAATTTCTTATGTAAGATAGATCTGAAATAGTCTTCTAATCAGATCTAACTTTTCTTATACAAGAATTTAAATAACTCTGTTTAAGATTCTATCTGATTTAGAGATCTTATTTTTTCTTGTATGACTGACTGTTTTTAAGATTTCTCTTTTCTTAATCTCTTTCTATTATAGAATTCTTTAAGAATATTTATATTCTTTAATATCTATAAGATCTACTTTAGAGAAAGAGAAAAAGTAGATATTGCGTAAAAGCTTTGCTTTACTCTTTATATCTTTCGCTTTATATATTTCTTATTTGAGAGTGAAAAAGAATACTTAAATAATTTATTCTTATAATCGCTATCTTATCTATTATATAATCTTCTAGATTCTTTATAATCTCTATATTATCTTCTATATTACATTTCTAAAGTCTTCTCTTTTTATCTTTAATAATGTCTTTTCTTTTTAACTGCGCTATTATACAAAGTTTTATTATAAAAAGAGTAATAAATTCTTAATAAAGTTTCTATAAACTTTTCTTATATTCTTTATCATCTCTTAACATTCTTTTATTCAGAATCTTTAACTATGCTGAAATTGTTTTATTTATAATATTAAGTCTTCTATTACCGCGTATATAAGTCTTATTAATTTATACATGAAGTAATTAATCTCTTCTCTAATATTTAATATACAACTTTTAAGTAACTTTATATAACTATAAAGACTTTTAATAAAGACTTTTTAATCCATCTTTTTTCATGCTCTGTATCTTTTTAATAACTCTTTTCTAAATTGATTTAATTACTTAAATTCCGTGTTAATTAGAAGATGATCTGATAACTATTCTCTTTCTACTTCTATTTAATATTGTATAAATTGATTCTCTAATATTAATATTATAAAGATGAGATCTATAATTATTTATTTATATGAATCTTCTCTTTAACAATCTCTTATTATTATTTCTAAAAAAAGAATCAGTTTCAATTCTACTTCTTATATAATCTCTAGTAATATATCTGAGAGTTTATATTATAGTAGATATATTAAATCTAATCAGCTAGAATAATAAAGATTTAGATTATTTAGTATAATATGTTCTTCAGACATTCTAAGTATTATATGAAGAGTGCTGAGAGACTTCGTTTCTTCTAATTTCGAGTGTTAGCTTAAAGAGTTGTAGATATTATGAATATTAATTATATAATTAGTGATTTATGTTTCTTGAAGTTTTAATATGATTATGATAAGATCTTTTAAGTAATATATCTTTATTTATGTGTTTATACAAATGCGCTTATTAATAAGCGTAAGAATTCTTAAATCTTTTTATCTTTAATCATTATTATAAAAGACGCTTTATCTTAGATTATATAAAGTATAATTAAGTATATCTCTTTATAACTCTTAAATTGCGAGAATATTATACTTTTCAATCTTTAAATCTTAAAGCAGCTCTATTATTATCTTATTTCTAAATTTATTAATATTATATTATAGAATCTTAAGATTTTATATAGAGATGTTTTCTAATATATAATATCTTCGAATATGAGTTAATAACTTTCTCTAATTAGAAGGAGTTGAATATCTTAACTTAATATAAAATCAGTCTTTATATAATTCTTAGATTCTTGCAGACGATTTTTTAAATGAGTTAATCTTCTTTTTTATAAGTCTTCTACTTAACTTCATTTCATCTCTAATTTAAAGTCACTTCTATTAACTTTTGTTAATAGATTTGAGACTAATAAGAAGGGAGAAGAAGAGAGAATAGAAATAATCTTTTATTAATTTTAAGATTGAAAGTATCTTAATTTCTTATCATATATTTTCTTTGTATGAAATCATTCTCTTTTCTTCTATAAACAGTTATAGAATCAAGCTTTATATCTCTTTAAGTAATTGCTATATTATATAACTTTTCTCTTAAGCTTTTTCTCACATTTATTAGTTTAATAATATTCTATATAATATGCGCAGAATTATATCTTTCTGCACGTATAAAATGAGTGTTTGTATTTCTAATAGCGAAAGTATTAACGTGATTGAAGAATTGAATTATATTATATAATTGTTTTGAACTTTATCTCGTAAATAAGATCTTTTTAAATAATTCTATTTATTAGATTTAAGCAAGAAAGTTCTAGAATTGCGTGTGTGATTATATTTATCTCCGCGTATCTTTTTATTTATCGCAGATTTTTGATTTTTAGATCTAGAATAAGTCTAGTATTCTCATTCTTTAATTCTTGTATAAGTTACTTCTTCTCTTTCTCTTCTTATCTTATTTATACTGCTTATATCAGTACTTAATATAATCTTATCTTAAGTTGTGCGAGTGAGCTTAGCGACTTTATTTATATTAAGTCTTATTTAAGCTTCGTATAATCTAAATTATTCTTCGTGTATAATATAATTTCTCTCTTTAAGAGTTTCTTTACTATAATTATATAATGCGTACGAGATATTTTCGTTAATTTCTAATTAATCTAATCTATAATCTCTTTAGTTAAGAGTTTATTAATTCTAATCTTCTCTTTCTTATCTAAGATTTAAATAATAATTTTTCTTGTCTCTATTTTTAAAGAGAATTAAGTTATAAAAACTGATTTCTTTTTTAAAGTATCGCGTGTTATCTCTACGTATGAGATTAAGAGTTTTTTCTGCTGACTTTGATTTTCTAGTCTGATAATAGATTTCTCAATTCTGTATAATCTTATCTCTACTAAATTAGATGATTATTTAAATAAAGAGTGATTTGCGCGTTTTAACGCGTCTTTTAACACATCTTTTATCGCGTTTTCTGCGTATAAATAGATTTGTAGAATCGATTGGATGAGAGCGCGCACCTCCTCTCACGAAACTGTTAGCTTTGCTCCTCCGTACGAGTCTTCTCATCTCTGCGTTATCTATCTGATAGTCTTGATATTTGCTGATTTCATTTTTGTCTTTTTTTATTAATCTTATATAATATAATAATATAATCTATATTTTTAACAATTATATAATTAGAATAAAGATTCTGCGTGCGAATTATAATAATTTATAATAAGAAGATTATTTTAATTAAAAAAGAATCTAAGAAATCATACTGCGAAGCTATTAATAGTCTAGAATATCGTAAATTATTAGAGATTATATCTTAATATATAATATTTATTAAAGAATAAAGATATTACAATATAAGTCTTATAATATGCTTGCGTTATTACTATAGTTTGAGAGAGTTTAATAAGATATTGTGATGAACTTTATTATAAACTTATCATCTACTGTTCGCAGAAATAAAGTATATAATATTATTCTTATAATAATAAATCAATATTCGAAAATAATATATTATATAACGTGCACAGAAGAAATTAATGCTTCTGAGCTTAAAGAGAAACTTATTAAGAAGATATTCTCAAAATTCAGATTTTCTAGATCTATTATTAGTGATAAAGAATTAATATTTATATTGAAATATTGAAGAACTCTTTATTACTACTTATTTATAAAGAGATATCTCTTCACAATATTTCACTTATAAATAGATAATCAAATTGAGCGTGAGAATTAAATGTTAGAATGCTATCTTTAATATTATATTAATTATCGTTAGAATGATTAAATAGATCTATTATTAAGTGCTAAATTCGCGTATAATAAAAGTGTATACTCAGTTATAGAAAAAACGTTATTTAAGATGATATTATATTTCCTATCTACTTTTTATATAAAACTCGCAGACGAGATATTTATATAAGAAGAGAAGAGTTAATTAATAAGAGAGAGAGCGAAGTAGATTAAAAAGATTATTAAAGAGAATAAATATTTCTGAGCTAAATTATAAGAAGTGATAAAGAAGTTCTATAATTTAAAATATAAGAATATAATTTATAAGATTAAAGATGAGATTTTACTATTATCGAAGAATATTTATATAAGAAAAATAAGTAAGAAGCTTATTAATAAGTTTCTCGGATTATTCAAAATTAAGAAGTTAATAAATAAAAATACTTATTAACGAATTCTTTTTAGAAGTTATAAGAGAATCTATTTTATATTTCACGTCTCTTTATTAAAGTTATATTACAGGTGAGAAGATATTAAGATATCTAAGTCTATAAAGATATAGAGCGAGAATGAATAAGAAGTTAAAGAGATTCTTAACATATATATTTTATATAAGAAATACATATTTTTAATATAATAATAAGAGTTTATAAGAGATTATAATACTTAGAAATTTGAGAAGAACTTATTAAATACTTAAGAAAAGATTATAACTTTTTAATAAAAGCGAAATTATAAAATAAGTATAGAATAAGCAGTTATTTAAATATCTGATTAGCAGATTATTTAAATAAAAAAGAGTGAGAAGCGTTATTATAAAGAATAAAAAGCGTCTGATCAATAAAATGCACGTGAAATATATAAGAAAAATATAATATAGATATAAGGCTTCAGATAATTATTAACTCATTTATTATAGTTTGTTTCCGATTATTTATAACGAAGAGTCGCGATTAATATTAATAATCTTTATTCACTTATAAAATATAGCTATCTCTATCTTATTAATTCTAAGATTCTTACTCAATTTTATATTAATATTATCAGACTCAATTAACTTATTAGATATAACCGACTCAGACGTCTCAGATATAATAGATATTATTAATTTCTTATTTAACTCTAAGAAAGTTATTTTCTTAGAATAGTCTTGATTCTATTCAGATTAATTAGATAATATAATTTCAGTTTATTAAAAATATTAGTACTGTGCTTTTTACTTAAGAATAATATGCTTACAGTCTGCGCAGTAATTTTGACTTATATTTAAATAGTCTAAATAAGTAAGATAAGATTATTCTTAATCTTTGAAAGATTAAAATTAATAATATCATTATCATTAGAAATATGAGCACGCTTAAAGAAAGATCTATTAAATAGAAAGTTAATAATTTAAAGAGATATATTAGAAAGATGATAAGAGATCATTTTATATTGCGATTTAATATCTTCAAATATCTTTCTCTTATAATTAATATAAATATTATACACTTCTTTATAAAGCAAATTAATGATAATGCGCATATTAGAAGAAGACTTAAAATAATTAACATAAATATTTCGCATAAAAAAAGTATATTTAAAGTATGAAACTATTAAGAAAATATATTGGAATATAGATATAATCTTTAAAAGAATAATAATTATACTTAATATAATTAAGTAATATATTATAAATAAATATTATTTCAGACTTATAATAGAGACGTCTTATATAGCGCTGATATTATAATCGAGCTTAAACCATAATAAAGAAGATTGAATTGAGTGCTTCAACTATTATAAAGTATAATATTAACATGATTATAATATAAATATAATAGAATGTTAATTTATGAGCTTTAATTACTTTGTGTTTAAAGCTTTAAGTAACGAGAAGATTAGTAATAGATAAGAGATTAAAAGAACTATTTATGTATAATAGTGACGATAATAATAATGATGATAATAATACTGCTGTTATTATTACTATTATTATTATTATTATTATTACTGATGCTATTACTAAGACTGAGATGAAGATGATTAAAGAAGAAAAGAAGTTAAAATTAAAGAGAAAAGAAGCAGTCTTATATATTATAAGAAGAAGAAAGTATTTATTATAGATTAACTCTATTATCTATTTATTATTAATAATAACAATATTACAAATTCTTTATTTCGAAGAATTAATTATTTTAATGAAAATTCATAACTCATCGGGCAATATAATATGTTCCGAGCATATTAGTATCAGATTAATTATATATTAGCTCTTAAATTAAAGTGTGAAAATTCATATAAATGAAATCTATTATTATAAATAGTAATAACTGTTTATTTAATGAATCTCGTATATAAATATTAAGATTCTATAAAATAGAATAATAAACAGTATAATGAAAGTTCTATTGTAAATAGAATAGCTTAATAACTATAAAGTGATGTTTATATCACTCGAAGATCGAATAAGCGAGATGCTAAATAATCGAGAGATTAACTTAATAGCAGAAATCAAGTAGACGAGATGCTTAATAATTGAAAGATCAACTTAATTATAGAAATTAAATAAGTGAGATGTTAAATGACTGAGAAGTTAATTCAATTATAAGTATTAAAAAAGTGAGATGCTAGATAATTAAGAGATTATTTCGATATAGAATATTATCTTCTTTTTTTATGGAAGTGACGAGATGTTATAAGAGATCTTAATATCACGCTAAATAACTTTAATAATTATGCTTTACGCATATAAATATATTACTAAATAGCTGTAAGCTTATAAAGATAACTAGAGTCTTAAGAATAAGATCTTTAAGAGAGAGAGTAATATTAGAAAGTATTAAGACTTAGTCTTAATATGCAGATATAAGCTAACTGCAGAAGTAAATCTTTATAAGCTAGCGATCTGTTCTTGTAATATAAGAGGGCCGCTATTATACATTTATTATACACGCTCTTAACATATCTTTCGCATATTACTTATATACTCATAAACTTCTATATCTCGGATTCCTATATATATATAAAGGACGTCTACTGCCCGCCTGATCTCGAGCAGTTCTCTTAATAAATATTCATTAATTTTCTCAGCATTCTTAAATTCGAAATTCAACTCAAAAACAAAAATATTATATTATTTATTCTCTAAAAAGCAATTTAGAATCTCAAAAAAGAAAAGAAAAATCTAAAATTAAGTTTTAATCAACACTTCAATTAAATAATAATTTAATTGAAGTAGAAAAGAGCAGTTAATTAAGAAGTCGAAGAAGTCGAACTATTTAACAGTGTAAAGAGTGTGAAGTGTATATTTGTTAAGTATATTGAGATTTGAATTATGTAAATAGTGAATAATATCAATTTTTTACTTCTATTTTATTTATTTTTTGTTAATAAAATAACTATTAAAGTTTATATAATATTTATAAATTTAAATAATTTAAATTTATATATTTATAAGTTTAAATAAAAGATTTTATAAAAGAATTAATAATATTAAATATATTTATTTTATATATATAATAAGCTTTATAAAATCTATTAATATCTTATTTATAAAGCTTAAAATCTATATTTAACTTAATTTTAATAGATTTCTAATATATTATTAATTATATAAGAGTGAATATAATTTCTATAAGTCTATAAATAGCTTTATTGGATAGCTGATTCAATCCTCTATTAAATAGCTTATTCAGATATTTTACAGCTTTTAATTAGAGGGGGTGTAAATTAGATTTAATATATATTAACATTTTAATTTAAAAAAAATAAATTATATTATTATTTTTAACTTAAAATCAAAGTGCACTCACTTTAAATTAGAGTGAATTAAAATCTGATTAAGCCATCTTATAGCCTTAAAAGCTAGCCTTTTTTATGATACTATTTATAGAATCTCAGCTATAATCATTAGCCCTTTATAAGTAATTAGATTTTAAAGATTTTTATAAAAATAAGCTAAATATTAAGTTTCAGCTTAATTAAGAGATTATAAATAGAAATAAAGAAACTATTATATAGAGATTCTCTAGCGCTTTTTAATGAAT
>JAABUK010006986.1_pt1 | contig 16520 bp, 9 predicted proteins | sample 5559141 | NCBI WGS metagenome assembly JAABUK01 (sample SAMN10711869, study PRJNA513367) | rock metagenome | isolation source: Antarctica rocks | place: Antarctica: Victoria Land, Pudding Butte nord | collected 2016-01-03
TACGAGAAACCGACAATCGCTACATTGCTGATAAGCTCCTGCAAGATGAGGATGTCGTGTTCGAGCTTCTACGAACGAGGATCAAGACCATACGTAACAAGAAAGGTTCGAGTCAAAACAAATTTTCTTCATCTCCTGTACTTACGCTGTACAACGTTAGACTCTGCTTCGAGCGCATCTTCACCCACGTTTTCACGAGACGACGCCAAACCTGATCCTAAGATCGCCGAGAATACGAACGATGTGGGTGATCGCCATGAGAGTGGACAGGACGGCACATTAGATACAAGCTAGCGGGCATCATGCATCCAGGTTGGGTGTGTGAAGCATTTGATTATCAAGGCGGCGTCACCTACGAGCTGAGGGCCGCGTGAACCTAGCCATCGTTTGCTACTATTCTCAGTCCACAAATGTTGTTCTACATGAGGCAATGATGAATATTGTTCCCGGACCCTCGCTCTTCTTCTTTCGCCAGTGTTAACCCTTTAAATCCTCAGCTCATGAATTTAAAAGGTTCGTTTGATTTATCAGGCAGCCACTATTCAGGACAGGGAGAAGCATCTCGGTTAAGTGTCTTACAGACCTGTTTCATTTCCTCAAAGATTCTAGTGAGTTGTTGAGTATGAATTAACCAATCAACATGTAAATACATTGTGGTAACTGAGATTTCAAGACGTGAAGTGATTAAGATATTGCTATGTAAGATTGAGTTGATTGAAAGATATGACTAAAGCGACTTTAATGTAGTACTAGCTGAACAGATCTCTTCATTCTCGACTGATCATCTTTAATCATTAAATAAATCAATTAATTGATTATCTAACTAGTTATTTGACCATCTATTTAAACGGATTGTTGACTATGTAGAGTGCTTAGTAGGGAGTCATGAAGGGAGTTATGAAGAGAGTCATGAAGAGAGTTATGAAGGAAGCTATGAAGGGTGTTTGGCAGGTGTTAGAACCCGGCCTACCAGTAGGGTAGACGGGACTTGTATGGGTTATATGGCAATGTGATATTCTAAGCAGGCACAGTATAGATATATATTATAGTAGAGCTAATTATTAAGGAGTCCTCGATAACTCGAGGGAAGCGGCCGACTATAGGAAGTTTGCCAAGCATTGTCAAGTCGGGCACGGCACAACCATTGACATAAGGTATTAAATATCGTAGGCGTGACGTAGCCTGAGGCATGCCTTGGCAGGCCTAACCCGGGTCTAGTCTAAGGACTTCCGCTTTCTTCCGCTTTCAGCTTTCGGATTTTTCTTCTGTCAGATCTTCGCCTTTTCGTTAACTTGTTTTCTCTCATTCGTCTTCTGCTCGCTTCTTCACCTTACTTGTTTATTTTTGCTTTCCCGTCACATTTCATCCGCTTCAATTCTGTTTATATATCATTCTTCTTCTTTCTTTCCCTCTTTCACCCTATTTACTCTATCTATCTAATCTCATTCCTATTATCGACTCTTTGCCTCTCATCAACCCTTCTTCACTCACATCATTACAACTCGCATTCAAATCGTCATTCTTGAAAGAATTTTAATTCTATATGCTTTCGCAACTAAGATATTGATATCATTAGCGATGTTCGACAAATCTGAGGGGTCGAAGGAGAAGAGGTTGAGCTGCTCGGAATTTGTCTTCTTTGCTACTAGATTAGCGACTCTCGACGTTCTGAGTGTCGTGTTGGTGAACATGATATGTATGCTCGGAATGAGATTTCGAGCTCGGGTATCAGAAAACCTAAACCTCTCTCATCGCTAAAGATGTTCGTGATATCTATTCTATTTCTTAAATACGGATAAAGAAGTAAGGTGGACCAATAGCTATTTGCTAGAATTTTACGAAGTATTCGGATCGTGATAATACCACCTGTCTCGGGTCTAACAGAAATCAGTGCCGTCGCGATACAACCTCCATCTAAATCTCCTATGGACAGCTTGATTCTTTGGCAATATATCTCGCTATATATGGCTTGAGGCAGCTCACAGTAAGCCTACTCTGGCTGGAAGTATCTAAGTACGGTGCGAGTACTGCATCTTCAGGGCGTCCGCATCAAGAGCAGAGCCTCTGATCTTTCCTCGCCGCCAAGATGATTGAGGATACGCATTGGCAGTCAGGATGAACTGCTCTCCACGCCCACAACCCAAATCCACTCTGCCACTTCTAATCACTCTCCTCCCGCCCTGACCCGCTCGATATACCCCGCCACCCCTACTGAGTTACCCCTCGTCAAAAAACAGCTTTCCCTCCCTCCTTCACTGATGCACTTCGCAAACTCCGCAATCTCATACCTCAACCCCGCTCCCTCCGCCTCCACCTGCACCCTCTCACACCGCGCCGGATCTGCGAATCTCATTTCAAACGAGCTAGCAGTCCACCACGGTGCGGGCACGTAGATGTGTCCTTTGGTCCCCGCTATGACGAGATCGCTTTCAGCTTGGACGCCGATGCCGACTGTGGCCGTGGCGATGGCGTCGTTGAAGGAGATGTCGATGCGTGAGAAGATATCGACGCCTGCTTTGGCATCGTAGATTGACTTCACTTTGACACTCTGCATCTCGCATGCGCCAAGAATTTTAATGGTGGCGAGCAAGGGATAACTGGCGAGCTTGGAAATACTCCCCCCATCTTGTGCCTTGTCGTATTCTCTGCCGTTCGGTGGTGTGAGGATCGTGCAAGTGGCGGATATCCCGTGCACTTTTCCAATTTTCCCGCTCTCGGCGGCTGAGACGATTCGTTGGAAGCAGGGGGAGTAGGCGGTGTTGATGCCTTCGAGGAGTACGAGGCTTTTGTCTGATGCGAGAGAGTACAGTTCTTCGGCCTCGCGCTTGGTGAAGCAGAGAGGTTTCTCGCAGAGGACGTGTTTCCCTGACGCCAGAGCCTGCGTGGTGTAGGACACGTGCGTTGAGTGCGGTGAAGCGACATACACGGCGTCAACTGCTGCTAGAAGGTCAACGAGCGTAGCCGAGACATGGGATACCCCGTGCTCTTTTGCAAAAGCTCGTAATCGTAGTTCAGAAGGCGAGAATGCTGCTTCGACGCGTACTCCGCTCACGAGGGTCGCTTCATGGACGAATGTCTTAGCAGCACGACCACAGCCTACCACTCCTATTCGTAGCTCGCCTCGTAATTGAGTACTTGAGATGCCCGCCGTGCGTTCCAGATAGACAACTTCGCAGTATTTGCGCAAGTAATCGTGAACCCCGGTCCAATCGCTCCCAACGACCAAGATATCGATCTTCAGCTTCTGGATGTCGTGGGACTTTTGGCCGTAGTATTCCTCTGTTATGACCTCGTCTGCGAACCCAGAAGCTTCCACTGCGTGAATACGTTGCACGAGGCTTTGGCGAATGTTGAGCTTGCCTTCGGTCAGGTCGAAGCTCTCCGTGGAAATTGCTACCGTTAGGTGGGATGCCAGAGCACGTGCACGCTGCAGAAGTCTCCTGTGGCCCTCGTGGAAGAGGTCGAAGGTGCCATAGACGATGCAGCGTTTACCTAGCTCAGCGTTTTGTGGGACAGACATCTGAGGCTGCGAAGATGCGGATTGGTTCCGCAATGACAAGCGGATCGGATGCTATGTGTATGTAGCTTGTTCCGATAGTTCAGCCGCTCCTACTGACACTCAGGGATCTTACTTGCTGCTGGCCGGGCCTTGGAGGGTGGATGAAGATCTTCATGCGAAGGATGTGGCCCAAGAAGGTAGCCATTATGAATAAAAAGTCTTATTGCGATGGCCCACAGAAGCGGGGTCGCGTGCTAATCGCCTTGTTCAGGCAATGCTACTACCTTGTGTATTGCGACCCGAAGGCTCTCGCTTGATTGGGATAGCATCTTCTGGTTGGCCTTTTGACGGCCGTTGACTGATAACCTTGTTGCTACAGGCTTTGGATGATCGTCGACCACCAGGAGCTGTGGGCTCATATAAGTGTCGTAACGGAGAGAAGTAGAACAGACATGGCGAAGGTAGACGACAAGGAAACACAGCCCACATTCATATATCGCCCAGCCGTGATTGATCATTGCAGAGCCAATCTCACTCCGATAGAGCCCACCTTCGCTCTCTCAGCGGCATCTCCTTCCCTTCGTTTATTCGCGAATTATCTACTTCTGCTCGCCATGCCCAATACTCTGCCAGTCTGACGGCACCATACGACACCCAATCAAAATCGACATCAGAGATCGCGTCTTGTATCAGGGCCTGGACACCCCAGTAAAGCCCTGGGATTCCACGATACCGATCGGCGTCAGCAAGCAGATCGTCGACCACGGAGCTTGACATCGTGTTCGGAAGAGAAGCGTATCGGCTGTAACTTTCAACGTACTCCTCGATGAAAGCTCGCCGCACCGCTTTCGTGGGCAACAAGTTGTAATCGCATTCGAAGCCACCCCATTCTGCGAAATGGTTGGCAAGGTCAAAGGCTGCCGGGCATGGGACAGCGTATTCGTAGTCAATGAAACGGATTCTTTCTTTGAGAGTCTTGGCTTGCGTGACGCCATCAGAATCATGCGACGGCGTGTCTCCTTCCAAGGGAAGAATTATATTTGCGGTGAGAAGGTCGCAGTGTCCCAACACGAGCTGCAGATATGTTGAGTCAGGTTGGATCACTAACGAAGTCTAATTAGTACTTACACCGTGATGTCCGAGGCCTCGGTCATGATTTAATTCCCCATAAGACTTTTCCACTTCTTTCTGGAGGACCGCCTTCTGGGCTTCTTCCGTCTCATTGCGAGTTGGGAGCGCAGAGATCCATTTCCGAATCACGCTCCATATATTTGCTGATTGAGAGCGACCAGTAATAACTTGATCATTTAAAGCGTTGGTTGCAGCAAGCTCATCTTGTGATTCCACGGCATCGAGTAGTGGCAGGGGAAGACGAGCATGCCATTCTCCTAGCCGGGCTGCAACAGCACGCCATACCGTCTCTTTCTGAAGATCCTGAGGAGTACAGACACGACCCGGCGTGTACCCGTATAGCAGTCCATTGCGGAAGCGAGCAAGGAGTGGTGCCGCAAGTCCCCACGCTGCAAGCAACGCGTGTGTTGCGGCTTCCATGTCCCGATCAACCAGGACGTCTGAATCCTTGCCATAGGCTCTCAATAGTACGGCTTCTTCCTCGTTCACGCTGTCAGGTCGTCCGGGGACCTTTTTGGTCAGTTTCAGGAGCTATGGATGTTAGTCAGACACATTAAGAGGAGCCAGAGTAGTGTGGGAAATGACGAACGGTATTCATGATGCCGTCTGTGAACCGAACGACCTCCACTGTGCCTGGATTCGATTCCCAAGCTGGACTGACACTGTGAACAAGCTTCAAGGCAGATTCTTCTGAATCAGCATCGCTATAGGTCATGGAAAGGACATTCACTTCAGCCTGTTGGATGGCGACGGCTTCTATGCAAGGATCATCCTCCACTATATCAAGGCTCTGCATGGTTCCAGCAATATGAGCCTGGTCGCCCTCGTCGGACGCGTGTTTTGCAATGTCTTCCTTGGGAATATCATACTCTGCTTCCGTCTGCTTTATAACGAATAGCTGGGTACTGTCGCTGTTCAAGCACGGCGTCTCCTGAAAAGGCTGGTCGTTTCCCTTGTTCAAAGATTCCTCATCGGCCTGAGCATCGAAATCTAAGGGCTCAAGGTCTGATTGTTGGTGTCCATTTCCCTGTGTGAAGAGCTCGACGGTAGCATTACTAGCCGACTTGACATCCCACGCAGGCGATTTCTGCAATTCGACGGTATGTGGAGAAGGGAATTTGCGGACCAAGTAATTGACGGTTTCGTAGGCCCTAGATTACACGTAAGCTTACGTTGTCTTCCGGTTGTTCGTTGGCAAAGAATTACCTGGCCCTGACCTGCGAGCCTGGAAAAAGGGCAGAATTGATGAAGAGCTCTTTCAGACTGTACAAACGTATGCGATCATCCCACTCATTGACCGGCTCACTGGCCTCGAAGTGACGCAGGTACTCCCTCTTGTAGACCTTGGCTCGGAGACGATGGTGATCCACTGTCAACGGCCCTAGCTCCATCTCATTATGAGCATAATAGGCACATGAGTCGAAGATGTAGATCTTTCCCGTGTTGTACTCAGTGCCCACGTTTCCTTCCCAAAGGTCGCCATGAACTAGACACGGTTTTATTTTCCTTCCATCTGCTTCCAAGGCCCCGAGCAATCGCGGTATCACGGTATCGATGACCCGTGTGAACAATGTTTCCAGCTCCTCCCAGAACCCATTGATCCTTTTGTCATGTTCGTAAGCACTATGTAGGAGCTTGGCGAAGAAGTCGGGCCAGCTGTCGTTCCATTCAACATTGTGTGGAAGATTGCCATCGTAGGTGGTGATGTGGAAACCGAATTGGCCGGTTGGAGAGACGCTCTTGTGATGTAATTCGGCGAGGCGAAGGCCAAGCTGAACAGGGTCAGGGAGCTTGTTGCTGACGTTGACAAACTCTATGAGGAAAAAGTATGTCGGCGGGCTAGCGAGGCGGAACCTTCCGCACGCAATTGGCGACGGTACCAAATGAGGAACCGTTCTTTGTAGCTCGGACATCGCATGGTACTCGCCCTCGAGTTGGGCTCGACCTTCTTCTGTCGCTAAGCACTGCACGACCTTGATATCAGTCAATGCAATCTATAGCTCGCCCCTTGCAAAGGCTTGGGAAGCTGCCTGGTCGCACCTTGAGGAAAAACCCAACCGGCGCACCTTGTTCTGTCACTGCATCGATGCGTGCAGTGGTGGACCAAGCAGAGGCTCCAAAGCTGTCTGCCGAGATGACTCTCGTCCCTGAAGGCAGTGCTACATGGCTTGTCAATACCATGTGAGGTTCTGTTATTGACAGACATACCCTCGAGTACAGCATCATCCAGAGGGAAGTTACCACCAAGCTTACTCTGCACGGAGGCTGCTCGCTCAAGATCGGGTACCATGTGTATTTCCGTTGGGGCCTGCATTGCTTTGTAGGATGCTAGAACAGCCAACTCTGTGTTGCAATCAGTATATTAATGGTTGGGGTAGCCTTGAGCGAGCGATGGGTGTATCGCTTGAACGATTGTGCTGATCTTTCCTTCCACTTGCTCGACGATGGCAGCCTTGTCTAATTGCCAATTCATCTTCGTCAGGTAAGGTAGTACCAAGTTGTACACACCAATCACCCCCCCGCCCGCTTCGTGGCCCAGACTCTTGCATATCAGCCTAACTTAAGGGCTGCAGCAACGATAGCCTCGCCTGTCCTGTCATTGATGAAGCCTTCATATTACAATCATCCTCGCAACGTTCTGATAAGCCAAGCCTCGAGAAAATTGATGGCTGGGATGCTGACTTCCTTGCTTGTCGACTTGTACAGGCACTTTCCTTATGTGATTCATATCCTTCGTTATGGTACGATGCGGAAACACCGTAAGCATATCCCCGAAGCTGACCCTCCATCATTTAGTCGCCACATTTGCATCATCCCAAAAGCAACAGTCCTTCCAGCTCTACTGCTGGTCGTAGAGAAGGCAATGCAAACGCCCAATCTGATTCTTCTGGACTTCATGTTCTCTTCGCCCCATCAAAAGCGCCCTCGGCGGACATCATCTTTGTGCACGGATTAGGCGGATCGAGCGAGAAGACGTGGTGCTACGACGGAGATTCGGATCGATTTTGGCCGAAGTTATGGCTACCGCTCGAACCCGAGATCAGCAGCGCAAGGATCATGAGCTTTGGCTACAATGCCGACTATAGGAACACAGGACCAAATAGCGTATCGAGTATCTCAGACTTCGCAAGGGATCTGCTATTCAATTTGAAATTCGGACGAGATATTGAAGATCGAAATGATCTAGATATTGGCAAGGTGGGGAGCTTTGACCCAAATTCGAACAGCTTTTGCTCACTCGTATACCAGAGACCAATTATTTTTGTTGTTCATTCGATGGGTGGTCTTGTCTTCAAGAAGGTTGGTGCACTGCGGGTTTTCGTTGATCAAATTCCGATCATCAATATAGACCGCGCTCGAACGTCAAGGGCGGGGATCAGCTATCAGACAGCGGACCATGTGTTGATTTCTGCTGACTGAGACGGTCACAGGCTTACATCCACGGCCAGAGTAACGATGAATACAAGCAAATCATCTCGCAAACCCGTGCTGTGCTGTTCCTTTCCACACCTCATCGCGGCAACAGTCTCGCAGACTATCTGAATCGCTTGTTGTCTATTTCACCATTCAGTCATAGTCCGAAAGCGTATGTCGCAGAGCTTAGCCGGAAATCTCCGTCAATATCTGAATTGAATGATTCTTTTCGAGATGTGTCTGGTCAGATACAGTCTATAGTCTCCTTCTACGAAACACTGGAGACATCGGTTGCCTCAAAATACATGGTAAGTCTGACCAATGGTTCCAAAAGCCACCGCATATCGGACTAATAACTTGAAGATGATAGTGAATAAAGATTCGTCATCCCTTGGCTATCCTGGCGAAATCATAAAGCCTTTGAACGCAGACCATCATGACGTGTGTAAATTTAGCAGCCGAGAAAACTCCAACTACCAAAGTATCTCTTTCCTTCTGAGCAATTTCGTCTCAAGGTACCAGCATACTTGTAAGTCCAACGCACATTCAGGATCACCAAAACCTAACTGAGCAAACAGCTTCTGAAGCCTCGCTTTCGAGGTCGAAATCAAGCACACGAACGCTGGAGAAATTACTGGGAGTGTCTAACGCACCGGAGGAAGATCTTAATTCTCAGCTTCATCGATGGAAGGAAGGTACCTGCAGTGGTATATTGAACACACCGGATTTCATGAAGTGGGAGCATTCGTTGCAGTCTTGCGTTTTATGGCTCTATGCTCAGCCAGGCTCCGGGAAATCCATCCAAGCCTCGTTTCTCATCAACCACTTTCTCAAGAAAGGCCATCTTTGTCAATACTTTTTTTTCCAGCACGGAGATTTGGCAAAGCAATCTCCGGGCGATTTATGGAGATCATTGGCGTTTCAGACAGCGCAAGACGTACCAGACCTGCACGAAATGCTCAAAATCATGAACGGTAAGGGCGTCAGGCTCGATAAGATGGATTCTTGGAGTATCTGGCAACGAATCTTGGTTTCAACTCTTTTTGGTCTAATGAACAATGCCCCTCTATATTGGGTCATCGATGCTCTTGATGAATCTGATTCACCATTGGCTATCATTGAGCATTTCAAAAGTCTCGCCTCATCACAAATAGTCATTCACGTTCTGGTGACGAGCCGACCAACCCCTGATATCAAAGTGGCTTTCGATAGAGTCGCTGCAAGCATCACGGTCCGCTCAGCGTCTTTAGACAATAATGAGAACGACATCCGGCACTACGCCACATCAGAGAAGCCATTTATGCGTGGGAGTCAACAGTTTCGCCAGCAGATAGTTGATAAATTAGTTAGTCGAGCGGGGGGAAGCTTTCTATGGGTGCACCTTGTGCTCAAAGAGATAACCCGATGTCATTCGGAAAGAGACATTAAGCAGGTTCTTGATGAGGTCCCTTCCGGCATGGAGGATCTTTACCGACGCATGGCCAATGCCATCAACAAGCTCAAAAAGCCTTCTGATGTGTCATTGGCTCGTTCGATACTGGCATGGACAACATATTCGAGAAAGTCTCTCCATACGGATGAGTTGTTAGAGGCGTTGGGGCCCGAGCATCCCAGAATTCTCGATCTGGCAGACACCATCAACCAAGTCTGCGGTCACTTCGTCAAACTGGACAGACGCGACGGTAAGGTCTACGTCTCACTGGTACATTACACTGCTCGCGAGTACCTCGTCAGTAATTCCAGGATTTCTTTCCTTCTAAAGGCTGAAGCTGCGCATGAGAAACTCTTCGAAACAACGCTTTCCATCTTCATCCATCGGAACCTTCGCGATATGTTGTCCCAAGAGCCGTGGCCCCCATTATATGCCTATTCGGCATCGTCGTGGGGCTGGCATCTCAGTCATGGCTCGGAAGAGTCCGAGCATGCTTTGGAATTGATGACCAAATTCTTCTCCGGACGTTTCGTCCTTCCATGGATTCAGGCACTGGCCATGATGGGCGAGCTGAAACCTCTCGTTTACACATCCCAACATGTTACGGCTTTTGTTCGGCAATACCAGAGCTTTTACGCTAGGAGGCTATCACTCAATTCTCACCTGGCAGACTTTGAACTCCTTGAGCTCTGGGCTGTCGACCTTCTGAAGATCGTCGGAAAATTTGGCGGTCACCTCCTCCAGGACCCGAATGCCATTTACAGATACATACCTCAATTCTGCCCCGCTAATTCAAGGATCTACCGGCAATTTGGACAGTCGCCAGCCTCTCCACTTCGTGTTGAAGGGCTGTCGACAGATGAATGGGACGATTGCTTGGCCCGACTGTCGGTCGGCACAAATCGTGAAACATTGCTGATACGGTGCTTTGGCCGTTTCCTGGCCATCTTGACCTCTGTAGGCAGTACGACTCTTTGGGATTCGCGGTCTTTTGAGGAGATTCGGACATTTGTTCATCAAGAGCACGTCCATAATATATGCTTTAGCGATAACGGCGAGATGCTTGCATCATGTGGCAGCAAATCTACGAAGATTTGGAACATCTCAGAGGGTAAGCTTCTCCACGCCACCGCTAGTCTTCCCAATGTTCGACCCTTAGAACTCAGGTTTTCTCAGCTCGACTCTATCCTCGTCGCGGGTCTGGACACTCGGAGGGTTGCACAATTTAACCTTGGCGATACAGGGCATGGCTGGCAGCATAGTTCTTCCGCCATCTTTCGAGAAGATAACACGATACCCGGTGCGAACCCAAATTCGCCAAACGACATGGCATTCAATCCAGATATGACTCAGGTTGCGATCGCATACCGTGGCTATCCTCTCTCCGTTTGGTCTCTGAAGTCACCAGGACTGATCAGTAGATGCAAGAGAAGAATTGAGACCAGCCATCCTTCCCGTAAATCGTGGACAGGAGTCAGTTTCGTGCGGTGGCATCCGCGAAATGGCCAACTACTCGGTATCTATATCGACGGGGCGGTGTTCAAATGGCATCCCTTCGAACAAACGCATCAGGAGTTGAAGGTAGACACATCCGAAGGCACCCCCTCAGAACTCGATATCAGTCCCAATGGAGCTTTCTTCGTGACCAGCGACGTCGACGGCACTGTCAAACTGTACAGCTTTCATACCTTCCAGCTCATCTACCAACTTTCGTCCGAAGATGTGGTCACAGCCATATGTTTCAGCCCCGACGGCCGACGATTCTATGATATCAGAGGCTCTTATTGCAATGTCTGGGAACCAAATTCCCTGATCAGGATATCCGACATGGATGAACAGAGCCACGATACCGACACTTGGGCCGAAAGCATGAAGAGCGTTTCTTTCAACACCTCGGAGTCGCATGTCCAGAGTCTTGTCCCTATCACAGCACTCTCGGCACGACGTCAGGGCGATCTATTATGCATTGGTAATGCTGTCGGTATTGTGGAATTGGAAACCATTTCCAATGCAGAGAAGGTCCAAGGAGGAAAATCCCAAGCCAAGATGATCATTGAGCATCTCGTTTGGGCAGAGGATGGGATACATTTTGCTTTCGTAGACCTTGGAGGACGTATTGTTGTCAATACGGCAAGAGAGAAGAAAGACCACCAATGGGAAATCCACTCCGTCATGAACGAAAGCTTCAATGTTCAGAAGGGTGGAGCGCACCGATTACTTATCAGTCCTGACTCCAATTTTGTCTTGATCGCTAGTCCAGAGTCAGCACAGCTATGGTCGATAAAGCGACGCTCTGTGTGTGGGACCTACAGCTCTTCATCGCAGGGGCCTGTCACGTGGGCCAATCACCCATTGGACCCTGGAAGACTCCTTGCCTTTTCGCCGTCCGCAGTCACCGCTTACACCTGGAGCACACTCGAGCGGGGTCGTCAGCGGCGGATCGAGCCCTTTCTATATGCGTCTCCTTGCTATACGGACGAGAGCGGCACAGATCTGCAGCCTTTAGAGCTAGTGCAACTTGACCTCGACGGTGGTCACGACACCATTGACAAATTGATCGTATCCCACAGCAAAGCCTTCATACTCCTTTTTATCGCAAAATTTCGGCAACACGGACGACGTACGAACCGCCTCTACGTGCTTGAAACCGTATCCCTCGCCGAACCCTCCGGTACAGCAGAAGCCCAAGGCCTGATTTCCATTCCCATACCATTTCATATCGCCTCTTCCATCGAACGACCCTTGGAAGTGCTGAGCAATGGTCGCCTAGTGTTCATGGACGAGTCATTCTGGGTGTGCTCGTGGCGGCTACAGAGGCCCGAAGGTCCCAGTGCCCTCCTCCGTCACTTTTTCCTTCCACGAGACTGGGTTAATGCCGAGAGTTTGAACTTGTGTCAGGTTACGGCCGACGGTATTTTCCTGTGTCCGAGAAAGGGGGAGATTGCGATTATATATAGCGATTTGGGATCGGAGTGGTGAGAGGAAGGATATATTTGACACTGACTACGATACATATATACATATAAGAGTAATGCCAAAAAGCTTCTATGATACTTTCAGAAAGCTTTAGCGTGCAGTGATTGAGTTAGCTTCGCTTGAGTCTTGTCTTGATCATCATCATCGAAGACAGTGAAGAAAATTGCCTCAGAATCTCAGACGTAGATAGATGAAACCTAGCTTCTTCAAGACTAGATGCATTACATCTTTTCAAGTAAGCATACTCGTATAAACGAGATTCTCACGCAAACAAGGTTTCTGCGCACTCTAACCTAGAAAGATTAGCAACAGATAGTATCGAGTTTAGCATTCTAAAAATGACACTAATATAAATAGTTTTAGTTAGCATGCGCAGAAACCTCGTTTGCACAAGAATCTCATTTATACGAGTAAATGACTAAGTCTCTTTAAGTTAATTATTATGATTCTAGCCTTCGTCTATTCTTCGTCTAGCCTTCGCCTGATTTCATTCTAATCGAGCCTAGCACAAAGTTGAGAAACACACATATAAGAATTGAGTTTTTTTCTGTGAATACTTTTCTTTCTTAGCATTTATTTATTAGTTAAATGACATCTTTATGACTCGCTTTAGATCGACTTCTAACAGTAAATAAATGCTAATCAACTACTCTGCTATCAACGTGTAAATGTCAGAATCATGTCTAGATGATACAATCAATGAAGATCAAAGTTGATAGTGCTTGATCTTTAGAAATAGCTATAACTGAATATTAAGAATATAGAAAAAGATTGATACAAAAGCTTTTATTTATGTAATGTTCAGAGACTGCGCTAGACTCAAAAGAAATGTGTTTGTGACATGAAAAGAAAATGATGTAAATGAACAAGATGTTGATGAAAGAAAAAGAGTGTTGAGAAAGAAAAAGAGTGTTGAGTCATATCTGAGTCAAATCTGAATCAGATCTAGATCAGATCTCGACTAGATTGTTGACTAGTTTTAATCATTACACAAAATACTTGCTAGCGTGCATTGCAAATTGATTAAAGCTTCAGTCTTGTTCAGTCTTATTGATCTTGATATGCTTGTAACATTATTTCTTTCTTCGAAAATTCATGTTTGCATGAATGTAGTTTCTTTGCTTGCTTTTGTTGATAGTTATTTCGCTATTTAGCGTGATTTGCTTGAATATAACTTATGAAATTCATTCAAAACTTTCTCTGAATTATTGAATTCTTTTTTATCAACATAGTATCATTTATCATCTTTATCTAGATTTTTTCATTTGACTTTGTACTGTATTTGATCTCAATAGCATCTGAAGTTCAATATATCATCTATCTTTCAATGTTCATCATCTTTAATAGTGATTGATCTGAGTGATTTTAAATATTGTTTTGATAAAGAGTCTTTTGAATATGATTGTAGTAGTTTCAAGCTGAACATCAAGTGTATATGCTTCATGCTTGTAAATAGATAAATGTCACGATTCTAATCTTGTCAGACTCAGTTTTCTAGTCTTGTCAGATTTATTCTTGCTTTATCATCTTGACTAGTCTCTATTGAGTCTAGCGTCGACTGAGAAACACATATATGTAGTCAGTTTCTTTTCTGTAACTATCTTTCTTTCTTAGCATTTATTTTCTAGTTAAATGACATTCATATTGACTCGTTCTATACTGATCTTTAACATTAAATAAATGCTCATCATTTACTCTGCTATCGATGAATAGATGATATGAAACAATTTATTCAGTAAGAAAAATTTGCAAGAGATTCTTCAAATTTGCATCATCATTTTAGATTGCAAGAGATTCTTTGATTCTACACTCATTTTCATCATTTTATTTGCAAGAAATTCTTTGAATAAAGCACTCAATTATTATTTGAAATTCACAAGAGATTCTTTGAATTTTCACTCATCAAAAAACATCAATTCAAAACATCAATCTCTCATTTATTCTTATTTCAACAACTTCTATCTTCTCTCATCATGACATGCAACGTCAAGTCAGTTGAGTTTCAAACAATTCATCTGCTTAAAAGCACTGTCAGTAGAAGAGTTTCACTTTTACTCATTGATGCTTCAGTTGAAGCTGAGAAAGCTGTCATTATATAAAACATAAACATCGAAGAACAACTGCGTCATTGAATCAGCAATCAACTTGACGAAGTCATCAATATGCTGAACGAGCTTCGAAGTCAGCGAGACTTGACTCTACAACTCAATGAACACTGACTTCTCATACAAGAAGATCACAAAAAAAGAGCGAAACAACTAGAAGTCGCTTTTGATAAGAACGATGAGCTAGAGAAAAAGATTAATCAGCTACAAGACAAGCGATTGAACTTCAGAGTGAAACAACGTCAGACTGATCAATCTATGTATCGTCAAGATACTCAGTCAGCTGAGCAACGAGTCAATCAAAAAGTTGAATGAAGCTTTGCTTTCAAAGCTCACTCTCAACGAAAGTCTTCTACTTTATCTGAAAATGAGAATGATCATCACAAGTTCATCAAGCTTTCAAATTCACTCATTTTCATTGAAACAGATGATTTTATCTGAGAGACATGAAACATCAAGATAGCTGACAAGCTCAATGTCAACGTGAATCATTATTCTACTGAAAAAATTCGTATTGTCTATGTGATTTTCAGACTAGAAGACGATGCTGATCAGCAAATCTATGCAAAGCATCATGTTGATGTCTTCTCATTCTATCAGTCACTATCAAAGCTATTGAAACATCTGAAAGAAATTTACGAAAATCAGAATCTGATTTGAAAGTGTCATTGCAAATACATCACTCTGAAGCAGCTCAACAAGTTCTTCAGCTTCTTCTATTCAGAATTCACTAGAATATTCAGCTTTCTGAACTACGACGATATTATTCTGATGAACGACATTCAGAATAAAATCAACAATCATCTTCAAAACGTGTTGTCAGTTTGCCTCATAAAGTTTAGCTTGCTTGACAAGCTCAAGATCTTTCTTCAAGATGTGAATAACAAACAACAAGTCAATTATCAGCTACGTGATGAGCAATAAACAGTCAAATTGATAGCAGCTTTGAAAAAACGTTTTGTTTCTTCGTCGACATTAACTTCAATCTCAATTACTAGCTATGTTCAACTTGCTACTTTTTTCATTCTTGAATCTGAATGATCAAGAATGTCAATCATCTGCTTCAACTGCAAAGTATTGAATCATCTTTCAAAGAATTGCTCTCAGCTGAAGACTAGTACTTCGACATCTCATGCATTCATCTCTCGTCTCAATGAGATCATCATGTCAAAAGAAGAGAAGAAATTATTTACAGAGAAATCAAAGAATGAGACAAAAAACTAGTGACTTTCATCAAAGACATGATGAAAGATGTGTTAATTTCTTCAACAATGAGCAGCTCAAATAATTTCTTTACTTCGAAATCTTTGACTACTGAATGTATACTATCTAGCAATGAAATTAGTTACTCATTAAAATCATTGATTGACACTGAAGCAGCTGACTATTCATTCATTGATAAATTAATTGCGCAGAATGTTTGTGATCATTTGCAAATTGAATCATTATCTTTAATCAAGCTCAAGTCAATAAGAAAATTCGATGATCATTATGCAAAAAAGCTCATTACTCATGCGATTTATTCAAATCTGACTGTTCAAGATCATATGAAATGTTTCATTTCTATGCTGATTACTTAATTGAATCAGCATCAGATTGTTAAAGATCGATCTAGAGTGAGTCATAGAAATGTCATTTAACTAATAGATAAATGCTAAGAAAGAAAAGTATCTACAGAAAAGAACTCGATTCTTATATGTATGTTTCTCAGCTCTGTGCTAGACTCGATTGAGTTGATGTCTTACACATATGATGCAGAGTCTCAATGATATCATCTTTAGATCAGATTTTCGCTAGACTCGATTAGAATGAAATCAGGTGAAGACTAGATGAAGACTAGAATCATAACATTATTTCTCTCTTCTTGACTATTCATGTTCGCATGAATGTTGTTTCTTAGTGCGCTTTTCTTGAATATTTGATATGAAAGTCATCAATCATCTCTTGAGCGTTCATAAATTCG
>JAABUK010006987.1_pt1 | contig 16517 bp, 19 predicted proteins | sample 5559141 | NCBI WGS metagenome assembly JAABUK01 (sample SAMN10711869, study PRJNA513367) | rock metagenome | isolation source: Antarctica rocks | place: Antarctica: Victoria Land, Pudding Butte nord | collected 2016-01-03
GGGGTTTTCCACTACGTAGTAGACTGTCTAGATTTCATGATGATTTGAACATGATTGCCATAATTGGCACAAGCGATCGGCTGTGTTGGCTGGCAGAAACTTGTAAAATCCTTCTTCTTCTTCTTCAGACTGAACTTATGCTTTGCCGAATTGCAACTTCAGAGAGATAACGGTGTGCCTACAACCAGTGACAGGGGTAAAGGTCGCGGTGTCGTGCCCTTCACGGTGCGCAAGTTACCACATGCAGTTCGGTTTAGGGCTTGTTTGGCACTGACTGCTCTGCCCGTCGGCACGACCGGCAGCAGGATATCATTGACCTTCTTTAATGAGCGAGTGAGAACCAGCAGGTCCATCTCAGTTTAATGGAGTGGCACGGCCATAAATGAATCGACACAGAGTCAGCCAACAAACTACCTTGGCAGTGTAGTTATGAAAAGACAAGTTCAGCCGGATGCAACACCAAAGCCGTGTTTCCAGTTAAAATGGCAGAGGCTGGTGGACTGTTCCCACCTCCATGCTGCTGAGACACATATATGTGTGATCATGCACGAAACAAGTCTTGGATGTCTACAACGCACTGGTTGGGCTGGCACGTGTATACACAAGAAGCAGTGCAACATTTCATTACTTGCAACCTCTGTAGTCTATCCAGTTTGTACTGCAGCAGATTGAAGATGGGCTCTTACAAATACTGGTCTGTGTTCTGCTGATACAGGTATAGCCATCAACACAACCTCCAAGGTCTACATGCACTGCGCCTACGGCTGTGGCTGACCGTCAGGACTGTCAGCCTTTAGTCAGACCCAATCGTCAGCAGCAGACACTACGACTGTTCCTCAGCAGCACTCTAAAAGTGTGCATACTACAGACGATTTTTCCAGGCTCTGCAAATCAGTGTGTCTGTCCTTGGGACAAGCATCTGGAAGCCAAACTATCAAGGAAAGACTGTGCCTATCCAAAAACAGTCTGCAAGGCCTGACTTTGACATTGCAATGCCAGGTGGACATGAAGGTTTAGGTGTTACAATTGTTTGAGTTTGAACGCCTTTAGCCATGTTGCATGGGCACAATCAGCATGCCTATTTTGAGCCAAAGGACAGAAGTAGTCCTGTCTGACAATTGGTCGTTGTTGCGCTTGGCCTTTCAACGGACGACATGCTCAGGCTTGACACACAGCATGCACTACAACTGTAAATTGGAAAATGTAGCTGCATCAGGTGCCTGCCACGCTGCAGCCTTTTGTCCAGACTTGGGGAGACTTCGGACATCAGCAAGCCTGTATGCATCATGTTGTACCCAGAGATATAGAAGCAGTGTTGCAGCCACTGCGTCTTACTTGCTTGAATAGCTGATCTGGCCAATCTGCATGCAAAGCTTGCTGGTCCAGCTGGATTTCGATTATCCATACCTGCTTCAATGCAATGCATCGATAGCCTCCCGTGCCAGCCTGCAGACAAGACAAACCCGCCAAGACTAGTTTAGTTCGACTGCGTAGTAGCTCACAAGATTGACGACGAACTTTTGCTGTCTGGTACGGGGTTATCCTTTGTGAGCAGGATATCATAGTTAGGGTGTCACTCGGTTGCGCGGCCGTCCCCGCGTTGCCTGAAGACGTCTGCGCCAAAGTAGCGTCAGATTGAGCCTGGTCGTAGTCAGACAGCTCTGCAATTGTGTCCCGCAAAGGTCTGCACAAGAACGTTTGCCGACAAGGTCACCAGATCGGTCTGCCAGCTTGCACAAACGAGCCTAACTGTCCCCTCAGAGTCGAGCTTGACTGGCATCGACATTTCCATGCGGTAAGCTTTGTGCCACCATGCCAAAGGGGTTCCCTGTAACCTGCTTCTGCTGTAGTAAGTGCAAAATTGACTGCAGGGAGGCAGCTTTTATGGCTTCTGTCACAGTACGCTGCAGTGTCTTTGGAGTAGACTTGGCAATACCCTTGCTTGAGCTGCCCTGTGCAGCCTCAAGTCATGCCCCTGTAGGCACAGCTCAGCCTGCTCAGGGCAAGCAGCCAGTAGCAGTTCCAGCGCCATCTGCTGAAGTGGCTGAATTGCAAAGGAGATTAGCAGCTAGCGGGGATGAAAATGTTGCAAGCCTAATGTCCATCGATCCTGAGCAGTTGGACCCTCTGGATGCCCGTGGCATAAGCCGATGGTTAAGAGCCAAAGGAAGGGATATGGACGTAGCAGAGGAGCAGATTCACATCCATGCACAGTGGAGGCAGGAATTCATGCCAGCTGGACACATTCCTGAGGTAGACTGCAACACATCGCAACCATGTTACCAGGGCAGCATCATGACTAAAAGTTCAAGCCGAAACATTCATATACCAAGCTGCAGCCATGAAAGGGACAAACATCACCGCTGGCCTTTGCTGATCTCTCTTTGCCCCTGGCCTTGCAGAACCAGGTCATGAATGAGCTTGCGTCAAACAAGGTATACTTGCAAGGTTGTGACGCGCAAGGCAGAACTGTGTTCATAGTGCTTGCCAAGCAGCAGGAAAAGGGAAGGCCAGAGGAAACCAAACGCTTCATCTGCTACACCCTTGACAATGCCATAGCGGCAGCGGACCCTGTCTGTAATGAATTGGGCCAGTTTTTGTGCCTATTTGACTTGTCAGGTATGCAGCACATGTACATCCTCTCGTTTTGATTGCAACCTCCTCCTCTTCTTGTTTACAATGCTTCAATATTCATGAGCGCACCCCTCTATACTCCCAATGCTTGTGCCTGTTACTCTTGTTCCCAGCTTAAGGATGTTCAGTGAATGGAATGCAACCCACCTCTGATGCCGCAAGCAAGGGGAGACATATGTTGACTGCAGGTCTGCGCATGAAAAATCTGGATGTTGGTGCTCTGCAAGCTGTGTTCGAGGTGCTTCAGCAACACTACCCAGAGCGCCTGGGCGAGCTGTGGTTCCTGAATGCACCCTTCATCTTCTGGTCGCTGTGGAGGGTTGTCAGCCCCTTCATTCAGGCAAACACCAAAGCCAAAATCAAGTTCTTGTCAGGCAAAGATAGGGAAAGGATGCTGCAAGAGTCCATCCCATCAGACGTAAGCTGTACTGACCAGCCCTCTCTAGTGGGCTCAGGCCTGGCTGTGACGACGTCCACATGATTAGTGTCATCACTCTGCACGCCAAGCTTTTCCCCGCATCTGGTTTGATTCATGACCATGCCTCATTCAACAGGCTCATCTACGGTGATGGCTTGACGATGCTGTATGAGCTCAAGCTTTGACCTCTTCTCAACAGTCTGGCATGTCCCGGGTAAAATTGCCTGCTTCGATGCACATGCTGTGTGCTGTAAGTGCTGTTATGTTCAGGGAGAGTAGATGTAGGCCCTGGCCAGGAGCTTGACCCAAATGTATTTTGCGTAGGTCTTGCCACAAATCTATGGCGGTGAGGCAGCGATGGTGCCCATTGAGGAGGCTGTGCATGCACGCCTGGTCAAGGAAGGCCTGGAGCGTGCCAGGAGCTCTGCTGACAACCAGACAGCAGAAGAGGTTGAAGATGCTGAAGGCCGCCTCACCAGAGCTGGCAGGTACCGACCTGCCTGCGCCTTGCTAGCCTCTACGCATTGTCAGGCCGTGATCTCTCCCTTGCATAAGAATAACAATAGGAATAACAACAATAAGAATAAGAAGAATTATGATAAGAGCGATGATGATCATAACAAGAATAATTATAAAAATAGACAGGATGATAACAACGACAGTAACAATAACAATGCTTTCCAGCTCATGATGAGCTAGGTACGTGCAGGACAAGTGTTGTCTATCCAGAGCAGCCTGTCATGTGCATCCCTCTACGGCCTACTCATACCACAGCATAGTCGGCAGCATTCTCAGCATGTGCGATCCTCAGCCTATAGAGGTGGTCCACAGACTCTGACACTGGCTGCATTCAACCATGTTTCACTCCATTTTCCCACCCAAAAGCAGTTATTGAACAAGCAAAACGAAATGATAAAATAGCGTGGACCTTTTTTTCCTGTGTTCAGGGCTGTGCAGCGCTGGGCTAGCGCATCAGCAGACTTTGCCAGGCGGCACAACCCTGTCAACCCAATAGTCCACAGCAGGACTGTGACTCGCTTGAAGGGCTGGCGGCCTTTCAACAGGGAAGGGCAGGAGGCTTCCTACAAGGACGAAGCCACCTCCACAAAGGGAGACGGGGATAATGACAGTGGGCTGAGTCAACTAGAGGGAGGCATGGGCCAGCTGGTGCATTACCTGATGCCCCAGGTCTTCATTGTAGCCATATTCAGGAAGGCTCAGCAGGTACATGGCGTTTGCTTTGCACATGCAAGCATGTTGATAGTGCATGTTGGCTCACAGGACTAGGGTTTAAGCACACCTAGTAGGTACCTGGCAAACAATTAGCTGGAACGCCTGTAAATTATTATTATTATTATTATGCAAGCATGTTTCTAGAATCCCTGGCCCTCAAAGCTTGCTCAAAGTCATTTTGTTACAAGGCACAGCCAATACATGGGCTTGTGCATTTGCGAAATGCGGCAGAGGTCTGTGCAGAGGCACGCCCAAGCTTGCAATGCAAGCAGTGCTATAGCAGGATGTCTTGCTGCTGTCAAAAGATAGCTGTTCTCTTGCTGAATGCGCAGTGACTCCTAGCTGAGGTTGCTCGCTAGCAGGCTTTGCTTGAAAGGCTACAGTAAACTGGGCTCTGCATTGAGTGTGTTCTGAGTGTGATTTGATCCCCACATGCACTGAACAGTAGCCCTTGAATTTGCCTCTGCAGGCATTGTGGTGGGCCTGGTCACATGCTCAAAGGATGAAGGGTTTACAAAGAGTGCACGAGCAACCGCATCACATCAGCAACCAGCCTCGTAGTTTCCGGCTCCTCAAGTCTTCATCAGAAAGTGACCTTGATGATTTGTATGAGCAATCCGGTCAGCATTCGCAGACAGACACGTGGCAGAGGCCAGCTGATGATCGTCTGTACAATAGACAGGTGTCAAACAGGAAGTCCCTGCAGGCACACCGTTGGAGTTTGTCCTACAGTAGACAGGTGTCAAACAGGAAGTCCCTGCAGGCACATCGCTTGAGTTTGTCGGCTGAACGGTACACTCCAGAGGTAGCAGCCAGGATATGGCAGTCCATTGATGGGTTTGCATACATGCAGGACGCAAGTCCAGAAAGCAGTCCTCGCTCATATAGCATTGATGAAGATGATCTGCAGGAATCTGTTGGAGATGATGAGGGTTTTTCAGTTGATGATCAAGCAAAGACTGCTGAGTTGCAGCAGCTTTGGCAGCGTCAGCTGCAAGAAGATGCTATATGTTACAGGCAGACACCATCAGGGTAAACCAGTATTTTCATGCTAGCGTGTAGTGGTCATGTACAAGAGTCAATTTTGTGCAGCTTCTGGTTTCTGCTGTGACTCCTTATTAACAGTTTCAGTATGCTTGCGCAAGTTTTGAAAGGCTACGCTTCAAGCGCAGAGTTTTGAACATATACTCATCTTGGTGTTACGGATCATTTTGCAAATGGAGTTGAACTATGCTGCATCCAATTGTTGGCAATCTCTGGCTGAAGCTTACAGTGTTGTGTTCTACTGCGACCAAACAGTCTGGTCAAAACACAGCTCTGGCAGATGCTCGAACTGATGTCAATTCATGCCATGTGGATGCTTCACCCACAACAGAAACCTTGACATATTTTAATGCACCAATAGACGAAATTTCAGGAGGCGTTATTGCAACTCAAGGTTGCGGTTCTTGATCCTCCCAGCAAGTGGCTTGAGATGGGAATCCCAGTCAATCAAGCTGTTGAACAGGGCATTCATAAAATTCATGTCCCATGGCCTCACCTGCAGTACCATACACAGTTTTCATTTGATTCGGCAAAATCAAAGTGAACTAAACAATCTTATCCTTGAGGCAAGACTTGCGCCAGATTACCTGTTTTAGAGGAACCTCAAGCGTATACTGGTTGCCTCCTCGAGCCTCCATGATAAGTTCTACTTTGCCGCTTTTGCCTGTTTGCATGCCATACACTCGCATCCAGCCATCTTTTCTCAGCAGTGCATAAGGAGCTTTGCGCCAATATATGACTTTGGTGAACGGGTTCTCTGGTGAACCACTGGGCCAGACTCTTTCAGGCCTCAATGCACTGTTTGCATACACATCTGCTGACTTGGCAGGTGGAGGTCCAGTTGGTGCTGCAAAATTGAAGCATGCTAAATATACTATTTGAGACAGGTGTTATCATGTAGAGAGGTTGGAGGTTGTGGTGCAAGCAAACATGAGCAATATGTTGATTGTGGTCTATGACACCCAAAGCAAAGACTCTGCATGTTCAGCAGAGGAATGCGTCGACCATATTTGTACCTGACAGGCGTTCTGGATGCTGCGTCACATTGTATCCATATGCCACTGCTGCAATGCCTAGCAGTGCAATGATGGTGCGTCTGGTCTGATCAGCAGGCTGCAAACAGGCACATGCCAAAATTGCAGCATACAGGACAGAATCGACATGTGCCTTTGTGCAAACGAGCACAGAATGAGCATTCACCTGATCTTCTGGCACGCGACGTGGTGGTGGAGGCGGTGGTGGGGGTGACTGCCTGGTGGTGTTTGGTGGTGGTGGGGCAGAGGGTGCTTTGGGAGGTGCAGTTTGCTCCACATCTCGCTGGTATGAACAGATTTTGCTGACCTTAGAAGATTGAGTACAAGGTGCGTGGCTCGCTGTAAGTGGTGGACACGTATGGTATCTGGTGTTACTCTGCACTGTTTGTTTGCTGCATTGGGGCACTAGACAGGTGCCGCAGGTTCCAGAGCGCCCCAGGATCATAGACTTGCTGGTAACGGCACGCGAGAGGTAGGTTACGTGAACGTTGTCACTCACAGACTTTCTGTTCAATGCGCAAAAGGAAGTGCTAATGACATGATTGGCGGATCACCGGAAGCTTCACATAAAAGCCTTACAGATCGCTGCTGCAAGAGGTGCCTGGGGCCTTGTAGCCAACACCAGCCGAATGCTACAGCTCACCGATGGCTTGAAGTTGGCTGTAGCATTGGAGTGCCAAAGGAACTCTGCCAGCGTCGATCGACGAAACAAGCGGAAAACATGTTGCGCAGATATAGCTTTTGACGTTGACCTAATTCGCATCGAGCTTCACTTCACGAATTGATCAAAGGAGATGTCACTTGAACGCGAGACGCGCTGACGCTCGGTTGCTTTACATTATGGACAGACCACCTGGCCTTTCGGAAGAAACGGACGACGAAGACTCCGAATACGGTGTAAACACCTAGTGAGCACCGCTAGACTTTTGAAAGGCTTCAGGCATGCACGGATGTTGCTAGCTTTTGTAGAATTGACGCAGCTTATGTCAGTCGTACGTGCTGCAGCCCGCTTCACGATGCTGCCGAGAGGCCCGATGCGACCCAGCTGCAAGCCCTTTTGCAAGTCAGGGACGATGACTCTGAGTTTTTCCCCGTGAGTTGCATACAGTCATGCACACCAGTGCACGATATGTTTCTGCAATATGTGATCATGTGATTCAATAAGTAATGTTGTCAATTACTTTATTGTGCAGGGTTTGCCAGACGAAGGACTCGACCTCAATACCAGGGATCGCAATGGCTGCACACCACTGCATGTGGCCCTCTTAAGTGGTGCGTTCCATGGCGTGCAGCAAACAATGGTGTCATGCAGCTTCTTGCATGCTAGCTGACCCTCTGTTCTGCACAGGCAGCTTGGAATGTTTGCGAGCGCTCCTGGATGCTGGTGCTGGTGTTGCTAAACTCTGTGAAGGGTCCCCTGTTTTACATATAGCTGTCAGTGTTGGTTCTCTCCCACAACAGCAGGCCTTTTCCTCAGCTGCCGTGTCGCTCCTGCTGCAGCACGGCACTGTACCATATGAACGGTAAGATCAGGACATTGTGCAGTTCAGTCACCCAGTGCTGAACACATTGCCCATTGCCGAGCCTGAAACCGGTGCATGCGTTTGTCAGAATCTCTTATCAACTCAAGTCAGCATCACAGTGGAAGCGTGACAGGGCAATCATGTGCAGGGATGATCATGGCCGCACAGCTCTGCACTGGGCTGCTGCTCATGGCCTAGTACAGGAGGCAAAGGCATTGCTTTCGGCTGCTGATAATATGCGTACACCGCAGCAGACAATCGCAGCTGGTGGCATTTCATCAGAAATATCACAGAATGCAGAGTTGCCCAGGCTGGGACTACTACAGGTATTGCAAAAGCAGATGCTGCTGTTGTGATACCTTGGCACTAAGAAGACAGAAGCATATGTCACAGAAATCATGATCCTTACAATGCATGCCGAGCTTAGCACATGGCACACCCCATTCATCAGCAGCCCATTTGCCTACTATAGTTACATCAGCGCTGTCGTCAGCTGCTTGTTGCTCTGGACTGCAGGACAAGCAAGGGAATACGCCACTACATCTTGCAGCGTTTCACAGGCAGGCTGGCATCATTGAGCTGCTGTTGTCAGACTCTGCAGCTGAGTCGCCAGCAGAGTCCCAGAAGCACGGGCTTGCTTTGGCAATGACGGCTAATAGGGCTGGCATTCTGCCCATACACGCCGCAGCCATTGCTGGCTGCCTGACCTGCTGCTCAATGCTGTACATGGCAGCCAGTGCAAGCCCTGATGAGGACATGTTGTTACTGAAAGACAAGAGAGGTCTAACAGCAGCTGCTTATGCTTTGCAGCAAGGCAATGAGGTGGGCTACTTGGCTTTCACTTGCTTGGCTCTTTGCTGGTGACATAGCAAACACAGATTGGAAGTCTGAAGGAGTTTGCTGTTGGTGCTGAGCAAGTCGTGTGTGCTGCATTATGGGTGTTGCATGATGGCTTGCTGGTATGAGCATGCTAATCAGTTGCAATTTGCGTGGCTACTTGCTGGTGGCAAAGCAAACAAAGATTGAAAATCCGGAAAACCTTGTTGTCGGTGCTGAGCAAGTCACGCAGGTTGCATCATGGCTGTTGGGGATTATGTCTTGCTGAACTGTGTACACTGATCAGTTGTAGTTCACAGCGTGTTGCTTCATCAACTCGTACCCAAGCTTGTCTGCCATGTGCATTGCTTGACTTGTGTGTATGGACAAATGGGCTTAGCTTGCACAAGCATGTGCACCCACATTCCATTTTGCACAGCTGCGTCAGCTTGGCCTGTTGTTGCTGGCTATGGGCTAACACAACTGGTGCTGTCTGTCATGCATGCTGTTGCGCAAGAAGCTGCGTGGCTGCAGGCACTAGCAAATTTTCTGACCCCTGTCAAAATGAAGATGGTCGCCCCCTTGGCGGTTGGGGCGCCCAGAGAAAGTAGCTTGGCAGGGCTTCTCAGTGTCAAACCCACCCTTGTTGTTGCGCCTGCTGAATGCTTCAGTCACAGGACATGCCCAGAACCCATTGTCAGAGATGGGCCTGACGTCCCCCCCGAGAATGTCAACAGGCTTAAGGTGCTCACCGATCCAGGTAGCTTATAGACCAATGTGATGACGAGCGTTCACCAACTATCACAGCCTGCTTTTGATGCTAGTTTTGTTTTGTGTGATCTGCCTAGCCTAGCTCTGAGTAGTGTGAGCAACTGGCTGCATGAGATGCACTGGATCTGATCCTGATATGGAGATAGTGCCAAGTGCTGGTTTTCCACATAGGCTCCTATGGGCACAGCATGCAGACACATGCATAACTGCTGCAACCAGTGAGCTTTCCTTGTCAGAACGCACCTCCCAGAGTCTTTGCGCATGGCATATAGCTATGTACCAGTTTGAAGACATTTTCTGTCGTCTTGCAGCAACTGGCATTCTACGCAGCTCTGAGTTCAGCACTCTCGAGTGGGATGAGACCTCGCGGCGGGGCTGCATGGCAGACATCCTGCGAGTGCATGACTGGAGCTATGTGCGCTCCCTGCAGCACATGTGCGCCAGTATCCCTGACATCCCAGCTGTCGTTGGACACTTGGATGGCGACACAGCCATTTCAAACGGCACCTTCCAAGCGGCTCTGGCGGCTGTTGGGGGAATCTGCAATGCTGTGGACCGCGTGGTCAAGGGAGAGGTACAATCACCTTTCTTACTCATGCCTCACTGTTGTTTTGCATGACACTCACACACACACGCACACGCATTGCGCAGTGACAGAGTGCACAATGTCCTGGGGATGCCAAAGCCCAGGTTGCCTTTGTAGCTTGCAGCCATCATCAGAATGCATTCGGTGTTCATGTGAAGCCAATCCTTTTGTTTGATTGAATGTTTCATGACCTCTGCACACCCAAGTCATGCCCACAAGGCCTGTGACCTACCATGACTCACCCATCTATCATGGTATCATGCGGCACTGCCAAACATGAGACCTGCTGCTCAGTCAATGAAGCATCAGCTTGGTCTATGGATCCAAACAGTACTGTATGGCTGCAGGTGCGCAATGCTTTCTGTGCAATCAGGCCCCCCGGGCATCATGCAGGCCCAACTGGGGTGGTAGCCTGTGCCAATGACCCCACGGGCAGTCATGGTTTCTGCCTGCTCAACAACCTGGCTATAGCAGCTGCATATGCCATGAATGCTCACAGACATGCTGGTGAGTTTCACCCTGTCTTGAGTCTGCACTATTGAGATGACATTGCCATAGCAGGTGCTTATGCTGTGAACACTCACAGATATGCTCATCACTGAAGTTGTCTGACTGTGCTTTTTTGGATGGCTTAGCTACATGCATCTGCAAATTTTCCTAGGGAGCTTGTCTGTGCGGCACTGCTTTTACACCTCTGCACCCTGTGTCACTGTCATGACATAAAAGCCAGCCTTGCAAGCACAGCTCAAACAATTCAACATCTGTGATTGGTGTGAAGCGTGTGACAAAGCCTTTGCAGATGTGCAGAAGGCTGCAAACCCAATGTGACAAGTTGAAAGCAAGTAATGAGTTTAGAGACTCCCTACCTGGATCATTCCATGCCTTGGCTCACTTTGCAGCATATCACACTGGAATGTCCTGGCCTGTCACTAGGGTTATCCGCCATGCTGGGTATGACCTTAGGAGGATTGGTCATCATGTGACAGGCTGGGACATTACAGTGTAATATGCTGCAACCTAAGCCAAGCATGGGACGCTACAGCTAAGGGGTTACAACCCATTACTTGATTACAGCTGCTCAGGTCGTCACATCAATAGGAGCCTCTTGATCAGTCGATATGCACAGCAAAAGAACACTGCAACGCTCAATGTCAGGCAGGTCAGATTAATTGAGAAGGAACATTTTTGGTGAAGCTTAGTATTTGACTATATCACAGCAAGGTGTGAAGTCTGTGCGTGGTGTGATGCAGGTATCAAGCGTGTAGCTCTCCTTGACTTCGATGTACATCATGGCAACGGCACTGAGGCATGTGTGGCTGCCACTGCACCCAGCCTGCGTAAGTTCAGCTTCAAGACCCCCTTCAGCGAGGGCAGCCAGACCTTCCCCACTTTCTCCCCTTGGCTTGACACTGATGACGCTGAAAACATCTTATTTGCCAGGTGTGCCCATCAGCACAGACAGGGCAGCTGTTTTCAATCCCAAAACATATTATTTAAACCAGAAATGTCATCCCTACGCTGGAAAGCTAAACTCAGAAATGTCCGGGGACACTAAAAACGCGTTTCTACATTGTGGAGATGTTTTAGGCGTCTTCCATGAAGCTGCATTGCACAGCAGCTCACCTGCATCTTCCCCCTGTGTACTTGCATTTTCATGCAAATGCTTCTGATCCTATCTCAACAAGGTCACCAAGAAAGTGTATCTGTTTGTTTGCCTCCAGCATGTAGTAGGCTGTGATGAGTGTGCAGATGTGCACTGCATTTGCTGGCCAAGTCAAATGTGCCTTTTGTCCTCCTGTGCAAGCAACTTTTGTGGCATTGCTGCGCAATCTATGACCATGCTCAATCCACCCAATTGACCCTGCCAATGACTAAACCCTCTTGGTAAGATACACTGCAATGCTCAGCATGTGTACATGCAAGTCATGTCACCTGTTTGAGCTGGTTGCTGCTGTGGCACAAGGCTCATGTGGCTGTTGCAGCGTTCAGGGCTACGGGCAGAAGGCCCCAGGGATAGGGGCTTTTGTGTACCCTGGATCAGGTGCCACATGTGACACGCGCCCGGCCTCAGCCGGCCCGGCAACCGACCCAAACATTGCACAGCCTCCGGGCATGTCAATGACTGAAGAGGTATGCCCTTGCTCCACCATGAACACAATAGCTCAGCTGGACACTTTGCATGTGGGGAATGGCCGAACTGAATCTGGGATAATGACAGCATGCTCAAGTCTGTAGGTATGGTCATATATACCTGCGCAGCCTGATATAATACTTGGCTTCTCATTAAATTGACGCCGAGAGGCGTAGTCTTTTCTTTTCTCTGGTCATATGTCACGGCAAGTGTGTTTGCAAAGAACTGACCGTAGATCCATGTGCACATACAGGCTTCAAGGGCTGTACATATAAAGCGTGTCTTTTAGGAATTATTACAGTCTGCACCCTGACATGGTCCCTGTGGCATGTTCCCAATCCAAACACAAAGTGCGTGCATAAGCTTTGCGCATTCTGTTTCATGTTCTGCCAGATGCTATGAAGTCAATCTACCTAGGGAAAATGGCAATCCTTAAAAACATATCACTCTTCTCTTTTGCCTTACAGGATTGCGCAGACCGCTAACAGATATCAAGACCATGATTGCAAACTTATGCTTGGAATGCTTGCTACAAGGTGCCCGCCCCGTGGCAGGGAAGCTGACACTTGCCATGTGGTGCAGAATGACACCGCACAGGATGTAGACAATAATCTGGGGCACATGGATGCGCCAAGGGTAAAGAACCCCATGTGATCCACATGTCTGACAGCATCTTGATTCCCATGGGGTCAACAATGCCTTACACGTAGCATGGTGCAGGATGACATTGTGGAGGATCCAGACAATGAGTTTGGGACGGACGCAGCCCCCCAGGGTGAGGGCCCCCGGATTATCAATGTGGGTATCCCTGGGCCAGGGGCACATGTGCCCATGTGGAAGCGTGCATGGCGAGACAAGATTTTGCCGGCTGTTGCTCGCTTCAAGCCGGATATCATTTTCATATCAGCTGGCTTTGATGCACACAAGAAAGATGACATCAACTTCAGGCAACCCCAACTGCCCAGACTTTTGAGTGACCCCACTTGTGGATGGTGTTGCGTAGAGCTTCGGCTTGTTTCCGACCTCTTCTGTCGGATCGACTCATATGTGCTGCTGCATTTCGTAAATTTGCCAGTGGTTGTGCAGCAGCTACAGCCACACATGTAGCTGCAGCTCTTTGTGCATACCCATCATGAGCTTGATTCACAGCATGGTCTGTTTTTCCACCTTGGACATCTGCTGTCATGCGGCAATGTGGCACCTTTCTCACATGTGCATTCATGCATTTAGGCTACGCAGTCATGCACTTAGGCTGCGAGTTCATTCACTCATGCAATCAAAATGCTTCTGTTCAAGAGAAGCAAGCAAGCAGGCGACAGGCAAAGCAACGATCCTTGCTATAGACTAGACAGTCTTGCCTGATGTGTTCAGCTGCATCATTGCATCAAAACTGCCCTTGCCTGCATGAACCACTGCTGGTTGCAACCACTGCTGGTGTCACAAATTTTGTCATCATTTCCAAGATGCATCCTGCAGGCCTTGTAGCTGCTGTACAGGTGAGACTGCAAGTCGAGAACAACAAGCATTTAGAGTCAACATCAGTGTACTGCACAGGTACATTGGTATCCAGCATGCCTTGCAGCTGCTGTACAGGTGAGACTGTTGGAAAAGAAAAATGAGCATTTCAGACAATATTGTTGTACTGCACAGGTACATTGGTATCCAGGAGAAGGAGTTTGAATGGCTGACAGAGCAATTAGTCAGCCTGGCTAACAAGTACTGCCAGGGCCGTATCGTGTCAGCCCTGGAAGGGGGCTACCGCATCCAAGGGGGGATCGTCTCGGCCTTTGCCCGCAGCGTTGCCAGTCATGTGAGGGCCCTCAGCGCTCCAACTCATGCCCAGTGGAGTTGGGACGATGTCAGAGCTGAGCAGCAGCGAGAGAAGCAGCGCAAGGTGATGATCCAAAGGCACAAAGTTTGACCTTGCTGGTGTAACAGTGGTTGTGTTGAAGAGCTTGATTGCTGTGGATCATTGGGCTGGCTGTGATTAGGCTCAGTGGCAGCTCGTATGTTATCTCAAACCACACGCCTAGCTCTGGCTGTGTCATTGATGTACGGTCAAGCCGGTGACCTGATGAACAGTCTGTTCTGTGTTGTACAGGCTCAAATGGCTGATCAAGAACGGCAGAAGCTGCTCAAGACTCAAGCCACCAAATATGCACAGCATCAAGCAGGCCTTGCCGCTGCTGCTGCTGCTGCTGCCACCCAGTCTGAGTCCACCTCAAACAACCCCCAGCTTCCCCAGGCATCCCAAGACACACTCATGCCTGCAGCTGATGCGGTAGCCGCTCAGGCAGAGGAGCTGTCTGCTTTACATGCTGCAAGTCCAAGTGGAGGTGACAGTGAGACATCTGGTAGAAAACGGCGGCGAACCGCTGTGGACTATGTTGCCTTGAACAAACAGTTGGAAGCTGAGGCCGCTGGCCCTTCTAGGCAGTCTGGGTCACAGGAGAAGGGCCGTGCAGCAGCCATGTCTCTGAGCTTTGTGACTGAAGTTCCTGCTAGTGCAGTTGGTGTGCAAGCCACTAATGCTGTGCCAAATCAGAGGCCAGACTCGCCTCTGGATGGGACAGCATTGAATGTTGGGCAACAGCATGCACCTGCGCCACAACCGCATGAAGGCGATAGGCTTCTGTGAAGACTTTCCAGCTTTTGTACACTGTTAGCTCGCTACTGAGTACAGATCATGATGTGTAGAGATATCAGTATGCTGTGTCTTGTTACTTTTAACAGTCACCGTCGTGATGAGTGCACTACTGCATACTGTGTAAATGTGCTGTCTTTTGAGAGTCATTCTTTTGATCATGATGGCGTACTGATGAGACAGCAATACCATCCATGAAACTGCAGACCTTGGGCGGCAACACTGATGAGCAGGGCTTGCATGCGCTAAGCGCAATATAGCCTCCAAGATGCATTCCAACCCTTCAGTCCTTGCTTGATCACATATTGCAGCTCATATATATACGAGCCTATATATAGTATTGCTATTATCCAGGCGTTTTACTGGACTCTGCAAACCGGTGCGTCCATGAGAAAGTATATCTGGCTAGCAACCTATCAAGGAAACGCATACTGGCATGTGTTTACACAATCAGAAGCTGGAAAGATGGCAAAAGCAATGTGCAGTACCAAGGAGACTCATTAGTTGACACGTTTGGAAGCAAAAGCATGAAAACACACTGTCAATGTCAGCATTACACAATGTCGTGCACAGGGATGGGCAGCGGATTGAATAAACCAAATGTAGCCCCAGCATTGGCTCCTGCCTGTTCTGTTGCACCTAATGGATTCAGACGGATGACTGGGGTATGAGGGTAAGTATGGGGTGACTGCGGTGGAGGCCTTGTTGCAATGCCACCACAATCATGTGCTTGCCCTTCTAATAGCGTCTCATTGGCAGGGAATGGCCTCTCAGGCAGCTCAAAGTTGGTCAGGATCCTGTCTTTGTAAGTTGCAGAGCACACGCCTGGCACCTGCAGGATGCATCATCGCCCCATGTTCGGATTGGCAACATGCTGCGTCCTTGACAGATTGAATCTGTAGACACATTTTCCCAAAAATGGACTGGTACAACATGCTGTACTCAAAGCCACCTCACACCAAAAGGACAGACAGTCAGTGCAATTAGTCAGCTGAGGAACATTTGGCAGCATCTCATAGGCTCTGTTTTGCGACAAACTCTAGACTGCAGTGAGATCTGATTCAGCAGAATTCAAGACAATGCAACAGACTCGACAGCATCATGACCCCACCTTGGGGACATAGAGCTCTGGCCGAGCAGTGTGGTGCTCATGATGCAGGTCAGAGATGGTGGCCACCAGGCCCCCCTGACCAGGTGACATACTTGGAGAAGCCACAATGGCAGCGCTCATGTCTTGGTGAGGGGCTTCAATCGGCCATGTGGCAGCCTTGTAGATGGTGTCAAAGAAAGACAGCCCACCTGTTCCTCCACCCTGCACTTGTGCATTGCATTCACAAATGCTTCTTTATGATTGTGGTGTTGCTTCAGACATGTGCAAAGCAATAACAAAAGCTCCATTGTGATCATGGTATTGCTTCAGAGATGTGCAAAGCAGTTCCAGATGCTTCTTTGTGATTGTGGTGTTGCTTCAGACATGTGCAAAGCAATAACAAAAGCTCCATTGTGATCATGGTATTGCTTCAGAGATGTGCAAAGCAGTTCCAGATGCTTCTTTGTGATTGTGGTGTTGCTTCAGACATGTGCAAAGCAATAACAAAAGCTCCATTGTGATCATGGTATTGCTTCAGAGATGTGCAAAGCAGTTCCAGATGCTTCTTTGTGATTGTGGTGTTGCTTCAGACA
>JAABUK010006989.1_pt1 | contig 16511 bp, 14 predicted proteins | sample 5559141 | NCBI WGS metagenome assembly JAABUK01 (sample SAMN10711869, study PRJNA513367) | rock metagenome | isolation source: Antarctica rocks | place: Antarctica: Victoria Land, Pudding Butte nord | collected 2016-01-03
AGAACCGCTGCCTCGACCGGAGCCGCTGCCGGAGCCGCTACCGCTACCAGAGCCGCTACCGCTACCACTGCCGCTACCACTGCCGGAGCCACTGCCACTGCCGGAGCCACTGCCGCTGCCGCCTGAACCAGAACCGCTGCCGCTGCCGCTGCCAGAGCCGCCACCACTGCCGCTCCCGCCTGAACCAGAACCAGAACCAGAACCGCTGGGGCCGCCACTGCCGGGTGCTGTCAGGGTTACGGTCTTGGTATCGCTGCACCGTTGATTACTTGAGTTATTAGCTGTATCGGTTGCTGTGACCGTAACGGTCAGAGATTCGCCGGGTGCTAAGAAATAGTCGCAAGTGTTATTTTGACTTTCAATCAATGCCCAGTTAGGCGCTTCAAAACCATAAAGAATCGGCGGATTGCCGCCATACTGTGTGGCCGTGACAACAAATTTGTACTTGCCGCGAACTGCGTCCCACTCAGGCGCGCCAATTGTGACATCCAACACAAGACAAACCACATCAAAAGCAAATGTCGCTGATTTGTAGGTATAATTCCCATCCGCGTCCATCGTATTATTGAAACTGGGGTCGTTATAGCCAGCGATGTAGGTAGCGGTGTAGCTCCCCGGCATAACAGGGGGCGGCACTGTAACAGAACCGCTCAACGTCAAAAACCAGCCGTTTGCTCCATTTCCCATGGCTGCGCCGTCGTTTACAAAAATAGTTACAGGCGGCGGGTTGTGGCTTTTGCTGGTAAAAGTTCCAGTGACAAGAGCCTGCCCGGTAGTGCCACGAGCGATTTTCGGATTAGCCATTATTTTTCACCTCTCAAGAACTCTTTCGGTAGAGCTACAGGCTCTTGGCCATAAAAACCAATTCCGGAACTAAAAGAAACGTTCAGCACGGGCTCAGTTCTTTCATCAATCTTCAAGTAATTGGGCATCACTTTCCCCTTTTTTCCTTCCATTCAGTGGCAGAAATGCCAGATTTAATAATTGTTCGAGCATTTATAAACTCTGGCGGTGGTAGATTTTTCCATGAGGTGTAGTCGAGCCACTTGCCATCGAAATGGTGGTTGCCACAGCTGCACTGCGGCCAACTTCTGACCCAACGTGGATCATCGCGCGCATCTAGAGGTAAGTACTCTCTTTCATCCTGCAGTGCTCACCTATTGTGGGAAAGGTGATGCCGCACCAGACTGAGCGACGCTTTCGCTGAGCACTGAGGACATTATTGACAGCCGATTAGAACCACACACGCTTTCGTGGAAAAAGCGTTTAAAAGTTGTTCAAAGTTTTAGATCTGGCACACAATGCAGTAGGGTTATTGCCATTTGACCGGGATATAGAGTCGTACGAGTCCGCCGTGCTGCTCGCTCACATCGCGTTTGGCCCATTTCGCTGCCCGGCTAACCTCGCCCAAACACTCGCACTCGAAACGTTCCGGCGCATCGAAGAAACATCGTGGCTTCCGCACCGTGAGCGGCTGTTGCGAGCGGTGCTGTTGGGTCTGCGCTCAACGCCCCTGCGGGCTTTGGTGCAGAAGCGATTGAGGCTGTGGTTGCTCGACCGGCGGCCTCATGGAAGCCCCGCTTTCAACGCTTTGCGCGAGTGGCCGCCCTCTTCATTGTCTCTATCCGACCTTGAAGATAAAAGTAACCGTCCTTCTGAAACTACTCTATGGAGAACTGTGCGAGATGTGCTGTGGCGCGGGTTGAACAGTGAAGATGTTGCGGAGGCACGACTGGCGGCACGCACGCTGGTCCAGCTTTGGGCCGGTGATGTGGTGATGGGCGAGCGGTTGGCTGATTGCCGCGCATTATTCCCGATCCCAAAGTATGTCGCGAACGCCTGCTCGAATTGCTGCGCTCGAATGAGACCATTGAGACAGACACTATCCTCCAAGGCTTATATCATCTACGTGCGAAAAGCTCAGTGCTTCCTGAAGACGAAAGCACTACTTGGGACGCGATAACAGATGAAGTGATCGACCTTGCATTGCAGGTTGCTTCTCGGTGCACCAACTCGCACTTTAAACACCACCTATTGGTGCGCCGAGGAGCTTGAACGCCAATTGAGTGCTGCTGCAACACCTGAGATTGACTTCGACTGGGCCAACTTTGCGCTTCGGCCGGTCGCTCACGTCTTGCTCCTGACTACACGTTGCGGAGCCATCGAGTACTCGATGGCTCATATCCTTTGTCGGTAAACTAAGCGTTATGAGCATCAATGGAAAAGACGCGATGAGCGAGCAGAGCGACGTGTTTGATTTTCAGGAACAGCAGATTCCGGAGCTTTCGGTATCAGCTGTGACCGTCGCTTACTGGAATACGTTGGTCGCCGGGCAAAGCGTGCTCGAAAGCGAGGACGGAACCATCCTTGAGATTTTCCCGGATGGCACACGGCGTGAAGTCAAGCGCATCCCGCCGGGCGTGAAGGTCGTCGCTGGAAGTAAGTTGAGGTTGCGATGACTGAAGGTGCGATGAGCGCCCATATCCCGCGCTTGCGTATGTTCGCGGGCCCCAACGGTTCGGGCAAAAGCACCATGCAATCGGTTATTCGCCCCGAATTGCTGGGCCGCTCCATCAACCCTGACGAGATCGAGAAAACCATCCGGCAGCAAGGTTTTCTCGATTTGGAGCCTTTTGGCGTGCAGACGGCTCCTGAAGAGATCCTCTCCTTTTTTCTTTCCTCGACGCTGCTACAAAAAGCCGGTCTGACCGCGTCGGCGTCCGACTTGAACTTTTCCGCCGGTAAGCTGGGTTTTCAGAGCGTGCAAATCAATTCGTATTGGGCTGCCGTGGCCGCCGATTTCCTGCGTCAAAAGCTCCTTGAAAAGCGAGAGTCTTTTACTTTTGAAACCGTGATGTCTTCGCCGGATAAAGTGGCGCTGCTGGAAAAGGCTCAGCATTTAGGTTATCGCACCTACTTGTATTACGTGGCAACCGACGATCCGATTATCAATATCTCGCGTGTTCGCAACCGCGTCCGCCTGGGCGGCCACTCGGTGCCGGAAGATAAGATTGTGAGTCGCTACGCACGTTCACTCGATTTATTGATGGAAGCCATTCGCTACTCCCATCGCGCCTACATCTTCGATAACTCCAATCATCGGCATATTTGGCTGGCGGAAATTACCGGCGGCAGCCTGATGGAACTCCGAACAGACCGCATTCCCCATTGGTTTAAGAACGCTATCTTAGACAAAATCGACAACGCGGAAAATCAAACACGATGAAGGAAGCCGCACTGTCGTCGATTGCCGTAAGGAAACGCGGCAACTCCAATTGCCTGGTTACCAGCCGAACAAGTACTCGATTACGTCAGTTCGCCGTTCACTTGCGGCATACCTTGGGCAAGGTTGACCTGCTTTTCACCGATGTTGATCTGCATTGTCGGCAACTGCAACTTACGCACTTCAGCCAGCGCCTTGATTGACGATATATAACGCTTGTGCGCCTGATCGAGACGCTTGTGCTGATAGGCCGCTAACGCAAGCGGCATGAAATCGTACTGCTCCGCCATCTTCTTATCGCAAAGCTGCAGATGCAACCAGCACATCACGATGCTCGATACTAACAGACGCTCCAGCGGCGCCGCATGGTCGCCTGCGAGCTCCTGGCGCATAGCAGCTAAATTGCGCTCCTGGTTTTCCCGCAAGAAAACGTCATCTCGGGGGTAAAAGGCATCTACTAAGGACTTTTCTAGGTGCGCTTCACAGTTTTGCAGTCGCGTCACATCCGCCGTCACGCCGTGCTCAGTCAGGATCTTGAAAAACTCATGCCGCGCTGCCTCATCGGTGTTAACTGTTTCCAACAACGATCCAAGACGCGACACGACGCTTTGGTCGAGATCGGCTTTACCCAGATCCACTGAGTCAGATTCGATTTTGCCGGATTGGACTGTATCGGATGCAACCTTATCGAACTGGGGTGGCCCCAAGTCATCTTCATCGGTTTCGATTTTCTGTATCATACGCTGTTTCCTCCATTGTCCACGCGCGTGTTGACGGTATCCATAGCTTTGTAAAACCAGGCGCTTGATCGCTGTCACCCACACGCAAAACTCTTTGACTTCGCCATCCAACGCTTCGAGCCGGCCACGTTCTTCGCGTTGTGCTCGTCGTTGCTCCGCCTTTTCCTTACGCTGCAATGCTTCCAGCCGCGCTAAGCCTTCGCACCGGGCACCGCGCCCAATGTACTGGCGCGTCACCCTGTCGCCAATGCGTCTGGAGCGATACCAGTAGCCACGAGGATCTTTATGCATTGTGTTCTACAGTTTTCTATCTGCGCCGCTTCACTCTCAACATGTTATCACTGTTTATATTGAATTGAAACAGAACACGTCAATGTAGCAACCCAAAACGCTACAACAAAACGATACCGTCGTTCTTCAACTTTGCTTGGGTGCAAGGACTCCAGTAGCTTGACCACGCGGAACGCTCGCGCCAGTTGTGGCCTTTCTTACTTTGAACAAACCTAACATGATAGGTTTTACTGAAATCTGTTCAGAAAATTATAACGATGCCAACAGTTTTGGGACGAAACGAATTTGAAGTGATGATATACACGCGTGACCACCTACTCTGTCATATCCAGGTTTTGCGCGCTGGCACTGAAGTTATTATGGACATCGACGCCCTGGAAGTTCGTGATGTCATCGGGATATGCGGAGTTGATTGCATTTCTAAGTGATGCGCTGGTTCTTTTTGACCTCAGTGGGAACGCACAACGTGCGGGAATCGCACAGTGGCTAAAGCCCTGGCCGCGCGTACCAATGGCGCTGAGGGTGGACGGCCGCGCAAAACACAGCGAACCGGCGACAGCAGACCGTCGCATAAATTAAGAGTTGGTATTATCAGGCAAACAAAAGCCATGTGAAGACTTTATGGAGCTATTCCTCCAAAAAGTTGGCGCAACGTTTTGTAGGAAAGATACAAGCGCAGGGTGTTCTCGGGAGCGGGAATCATATCAAATCGCTCGTAAAAAGCTTTGGCCGCTTCATCTTTGGCATCCACGATGAAAAAGCGCACTGAAGCCGCACCCGACTCCATGACAGCCCAGGTTCGTCGAATTGCGTCGGTGAACAAAGAGCGACCCAGTCCCTGACCCTGAAACCTGAGATCGACCGCGAAACGCGCCATCAGCAGCACAGGAATCGAAGATGGCATGCCGCGCGCCAGCTTCTTGGGCGCTTCGGTTTGGGAAACAATGGCGTGTGTCAAGGTATAATAGCCGACAACCATCACGCCGCTGCCAATCCTCTCGCGGCCGCGCGCGCTGCTGGTGACAGCATAAGTGCGAGAGAGCATCGCGTTTTGCTTGTCCAGTGCATGCCATTGCAGGAACTCATTGAGCGGTGCCTGGCCGCAGTCGAAGTGGGATGTATCTTGTCCAGGCTGTAATGGTTCGGGTGGAGTGATCTTATTCATCCCAAACCGGCTTCTGCGCCAGAGCTTCGCGCAAACGTGGCGCGGGTGGTGCGTCCATGATCTGGCACAGTTGTGCGTACTCCGTCGGCGAAACCAGGAGTTGTGTTTCTTCGCGAACGACGCGTTCGGCCTCTTGCAAAGAGACTTGCAGCACGAATTGGCTGACGTTCATGTGACGCGCTTTGGCCGCTTGAGCTAACACGGTCTTCTGACTGGGATTAGTGCGGATGGAGAGGCGTTCCTCTTTGGGCTTTTTAAGGTTCTTGGCCACTAAATTGGGCATAGCTACCTCCTTTGTCATTCTTCTGATTGTGACTTATCGTATTCCCATTGTCCACCCGATTGTTCCAAGTAAACAACATGCATCAGGTCGGCAATCGACCGTTTTACAGAGTACACGGCCATGCGTCAACGACATTGGCTCGAAACCTGTCAAATGTTGATGGACATGCGACAGCCACACCACCTTGTATGATCGCGCCGTGCGTTGCAGCCGACCCCGGCCGACATCGAGCGCATCCGCTACGAAAAAGAGCGGTGAGGAAAAAGAGCGGTGAGGCGGATCGAGTACCCGATACAGTGAGTGGCTTCAGGCAATCACTTTGGATTGAAAGCACCCAAACAAGCCCGGTTGATGAACATTCATGACGTTTTTTCCTGCTCTGCCAAACGGTCGGCGAGAACGCCGAGACTTGCGCCCCAGACAAGATGCGCAATGACCATCAGCCAGTTCGGGCGCGCCGGCTGTTCTTTGGGCTGATCCAGAATCTCAAGAGCGGGTAGCAAGCCGAGGTAACTCATGCCCCACACGAGCAGACCGAAAGCGGCGCCTTTGAGGGTGGGTGACGCTTCGGTTCTTTCGGTGAGCGGCGCGTAGATTGCGCCCGCCACTATGCCGAATCCGAAATGCGAAACCCATGTCGCCACTTGGTGCTGCCCCTGGCTCAAATGCTGGCCGATTTCAGCACGGTCTGCCAGTTCCTGGGTGATGTCTTCGGGCGGCAGCGGGTAACGTTGTTCGTGCCAGCGAAGTGTCCGGTGTAAGAGCAGCATCGTTGCGGTCATCGGCACGGTAGCGGCGCAACCTGACAGTGCACCGGCGAAAAACTTGTTCATTAATTCCTCCTTTGCGATCAACATGTGCACGTCAACAAATGCGCAGCAGCGGAAGCAAAATAAAGCAAGATGTTGATCATTGGGGCTGTGAGAGGAAGCTGTTGCACCTGGCTCATGGCGTGTTGAATTCAAAGCGGCCCTTCGATCCTGCTTTTTGCTCACCAGTTAACTTGACATTCAACACAATATCTCACCCGTCACCGGAAGCCGGAGCGACGAACGAGCGGACTGTAGCATGTCCTTTGTAGCACCTCGTTGTCTCGCTGTTAAACCGGGTATACCCACATTGGGCATGCGAAAGTTGGAGCCGGGCGCTTTGTTGACTTCGATGTGATACAAGCTCGGCGCTTCATCTTGCCCACCGGGGCTGATGCCCCACATATGGCGTGGTGGCAGTGGATCGGTGCCGATGCCGATTTACGAGAGGTTTAGGACACCGAGCGCTACCTGCTTTTTTGGTTTTTCTAAATACGAAAAATGTGCTCAAAAGCGCGTTTTTTCGCTTATGAATTCCCTATGTACTTATATGTAAGTACTATGATGCATTTTTGAGCACGCAAAGTCGGAAATGTGTCAGAGTCAGAGGTTCTAAAGTCAAAAATCTGCCCGAGTCAAAGGTTCTAAAGTCGGAAATGTGTCAGAGTCAGAGGTTCTAAAGTCAAAAATCTGCCCGAGTCAAAGGTTCTAATTTTTTGGGCGGTTTGCCATGATTTGCAGTTATAGCCAGGCGATTCTGATTCGACTCTGCTTGCAACCCACAGCCGTTCACAGAACATTCACTTGTGGCGCACTCCGGCGCGGCGCGTGGTGCGAGCGGCGAGTTCTTCAGCTGTGGGCGCCTGGCCGCTGTCGATCCAACGCAGCACGAACGACAGCACCTCACGCGGGATCGGTTTGCCGCGCACCCGACCCGACTCATCCGCAAGCGGTCCTTTTTCCCAGTAATCGATGGTTTTTTGCGAAACACCGAAGATGCCGGCCACTTTCGCCTGAGAAAGTCCTTTTTCGGCCCGTCGCGCCTTTAAACGCGCCCGAATCGATTGGGAGTCGTCCACGCTCTCGAAATGCTCGCCTGCGGTCTGTAAATGGCTTTTGTGGGCTTCTTCGCGGCTTTGAGTGACCTTGATTGGATAGGGAGTCTTGCCGTGTTCGTATCGTTCGGCGTGATACTTTTCTAAATCGGCGGCCAAGCGACTGCGAAAATCGGGCGCGATAAACATAAACCACGATATTTCCTGCAACAGTTCCTTTTCCGGCAATGTGGCGGCGTCTTGGAGTGAGAGCCAACGCCCCTGTCCTGGATTCAGTCCCGAGTTCTGCCGGGGTTGCCACGCGACTGCATGACCACCCAGTGCTTCTTCCACAACGGCGCGCATGTCCTGCAGGGCCTGCATCAGCATTTTGTTGCGTTCGACACGTGCGCGTTTGGAAGGCAGGATCTGCCCCATGACCGCCAGCAAAGATTCATTGGGAGTACTCGCACCGCGTTCGCTGCGCTGCAGTTTGCGTCCTGTTTCCGGGTTGCGCGCGAAATGTCCCAATGCGCCGTAGAAATGTAAATCTTGTGGCAACAGCGGGCAGAAGTCGTGACCATAAAGCCGCGGTTCGTCCGCTTGGGCGTCGCCTTGAGCGACACGTTTGGTCTTATGCGTTTTGCGAACGGCATCCCTGTTGAGTGTTATCTCGTGTTCGATCCAACGCAGCAAGTTGCTTTGCGTCGGTGTAAAGCCTTTGGCACGGTCATAATACGGTGCCAGGGTCAAGAAGCCACGCGCGTAGCCGGTCAAGTTTTCACGATTTTCCTGCGAGAGTTTTTGGTTCCAATCGTACATGAGCACTCGTTCGGTATTGGCGGCTTTATACTGGCCTGTGCTGAATACTTGCAAGCAGCCGATCGTGCCAGGGGAAACCTGCAGGTAATAGTCGCCATCGGTGTGCCTCCCCTGCCCGCGTCCAATATATTTCACGTCACCAATGAAGGGGCCAAACGATTCCGCTGTCGCTCCGGGCCCGCTGTTCTCGGTCTGAATGTGGAAACGCACCTCTTGCAACGCGCGCAGGCAACCTTCAACGCGGCGAAAACCATTGTCGTCGTTTTCGCATTCGAGCAACGCCCGCAGTTGCCACGCCGGAATGTGCAGCGGATTTTCGCCGTCGCGCCCGAAACTGCGCAGAATCAAATCCATCACCAGACGCGCATCGCGGATCGATTCCATCTGCCGCAATTGACCGTTCAAATCGGCGCGTCGTTGCTCTTCCAATTCCTCGAATAAGGACGGATTGCCCAAACTTGACCGCATGTCGAGAGCTCGCAGGCTCGACTGTTGATACTCGACGGCGTCGCTGACCAACGGCCAGGCCATGTTGTACCAGGAAAGGCGGATTTCCAGGTGTCCCGATGGCGTGCGTAACCGCTTGATGAGGTATTCGCGCTGTACGCCGTCGTCATCGCGGATCAATCGACGAAATCCGCGCAGGCTTTCACGCTCAGCCAACGCACGACTGGCTTCTTCACTCAGCTCGATCACGCTTTCGCCGCTCGGGCGCATCCTGCGCAGCAAAAGAGCGCCGCGCGCTCGCTTTCCCCGCCCCGTCTCGCTCGCCTCAAAGGCTCTTGCCTCAAAGGCTGCCACGCCATGTTCTCGTTGCAGGCGCTCGATCTCTTGCGCTTCCATTTGATGCCAGGCACGAATTGTTGTCCACTTGCGCGGCAAATTAAGCCCGTGCGCGTAGGCGACCAGCGTTGCCGCGCGTCGGTCGAAGCGGGTTGGGCCTTCCAGTAGATAGCGGCTTTGCTCAGTTAAAGCCACGACTTCGGGTGTCGGCAATGTCAGAGGCGAGTATGCGCCTCGGTTATCCACATCGTCTTCGGGATTGCTGCGAAACGCGGCCTCTGCGGCATCCAGGGCCAGCAGCACCTTGTTCCAGTGCGCCTCGCACTGTGCGGGTGTCCAGGCACGCACCGCATCACGCACCACATCCGGCGGTGTACTGCGCAAGAGTTTTTCGACTTTTTGGGAACTTGGGCCTGGAACGGTGCCACGGGGCCACAGACTGAGGCCGGTCACAACGGGATAATAAGCGCGATGTTCGGCCTCATCCACCACGAGCGGATGCACCTGCAAAACAACGATGCCTTCAATGCCATCCTCGAGCGCGAAGCGCACAGCTGGCACATTTTCCAGGCGGCGCACGATATGATCGGGCTTTTCGTCCTCGAAATCGTCCATTAAACCGACAGTGAAGGGTTTGAGCAGCAAGTCGAGGTACTCTTCGATCCATTTTTCATGCTGTTCCGCGGGAATGTCCTGTAGCGCTTCGTTGATCAGGTCCGAGTGGTGCGGATTGGGAATCACAAAGTCGCGCCCTGCCCGCCTTCGGCGTGCCGCGCCATGAGTCAATACCTCGAAGATGAGCAATTCCTGCTGGCGGTGCGTGGTTTTGATCAGCCAGTCCAGACGATCTTCGCGCGGCGAAGCGGGCATTTTGAAGGGGCTTTCAAGCGTCGCGTCCGCGCTCGACCAGTCCCACTCGACGGGATAGCGGAGCTCAGCCCAGGGATGATCCCAGCGAAAAGCGGCTCCGTTCGCCTTTTCCTCCTGTAAGGACTGCGCCTGTGGGAACACCCCCCTACCCGCTTCCTCTTCATGTTCCGGGTCAGCCGGCTCCGGGTTAGCCTGCCATCCGTTGCTATGTCGCAGTGCTAACAGGGCTTGCCGAACCAAATTTAGCAGGGTCAGCTCCGGTAAGTTCGGGTCGTGGGCCGCGGGATCCGCAATGTGTTCCATGAATAGACGTGCATCGCTGATTCGCCAGCCGGCACGGCTCATAAACTTCTTAAGAAATTTGCGATTCATAAGCGAGAAGTTGACAGTACCCAAGAACGGAAAAACGTTTACGTTGAATCAATGACAATATTTGAAACGTTTAGCTGTGACAATTACACCAGATCGACTGTGGAGAAGTATTCGATGCAGAACGATGGGCGACGCAATTTCTTGTGACAAGAGAAAATGAGCATCAACGTAAACGTTTTACATAATACCGCTATTGTAGCTATTTCAACGGGCGACCGCCCTTCAGTTCGTGTGGGCGTGGCTCAAACGGGCGGCCATTTTGTTTTTCCAACTCCGACACCAGTGTCTCCAATGCCCGTTCACCTAAATCGGCCAGAGTGAGACCCGGAGTCCAAAAGACTGCGTTCTTTGCTCGCTCGATCAAGGGAACCGAGATATGAACTGTTAAACGTTCCTTGGATGGACGCAGTGGAGCGAGCGCCTTCCCGATGCTACCGTTTGCAGTGCCATCGTTTGCATTGCTTCCTATTGCGTTGCTTTGTGCTCCGTTGTTCGTTCTGCTGTTCCCGGATCTGGTGCTCTGGCTCACTGTCGATAAATCCGGCACCACCGCATCCAGTGGATTTGTTCCAATCGTTTTTCTCATGACCGTTCTCCTATGACTTCTTTTCCTGGGCAATGACTTCATCGGCCAGGGCGCGGTAATCTTTGGCGCCGGCGCTGCGCGAATCGTATTGTGTGATCGGTTGGCCAAATGAAGGACATTCGGCAAGACGGACGTTTTCTCTAATAACGGTATTGTAGACAACGTTCCCGAATCTTTCACGCAACTGCTCGACGATTTCCATGGCGTGGCGTGTGCGTGCATCGACGCGACAGGCGAGAATACCGGAAATGTCGAGCTCGGGATTGAGGCGCTCTTTCACGACTTCGACCGTTTTCAGCAATTGCGCCAGGCCACTGAGCGCCATGATGTGCGCTTCGACGGGGACCAGGATCTCGCGGGCTGCCGTCATCGCGCTAACGCTGAGTACGCCAAGTGTCGGCGCGCAGTCGATCAGCACGTAATCCCATTGTGCCAGCGCTGCCTCGTGTAAACGTGAGCGCAGAATAATCTCGGCCCCAACTTCACCGGCCAGCGATTTCTCCACGCCGACCAGCCACGCCGAAGAAGGCACGATCTGCACGCCGGGAGCGGCGGTGTCCAGAACAAGGTCGAAAAGGTTCCCGCTGTCGATAAAGACATCCAGTAATCCACGCCCGCCTTCAGTGATGCCGAGCCAGTTGGTGGCGCTCGCCTGTGGGTCGAGGTCGATGAGCAGAACTTTGCGCTGCTTTTCGCCCAGCGCTGCCGCCAGGTTCACCGAAGTCGTGGTTTTTCCCGTACCGCCTTTCTGGTTCACGCAGGCGATAACGCGTGTCGGAGTTTTCGTTTTTTTCATATGTAGAGATTAGAGGTATTGAAAGTAGGGGCCTTGGGGGAAAGAGGTGTTGAGAGAGTAGGGTCTTGGGGAAGTCAAGCTTCTAAAAGCAAAGCTTCTACAAAACTTCGCCAGCGCGAGCTTCTCTGACGCAGCCGTAACGTCCCTCAAAAGCGAGGCGGGCCCATTTGCCCGCTTCGCCATAGCGGTTCTTGAGCGTCCCGACTTCGAGCAACGTCGACGCTTTCAACTTCTCGATTCCGCGATAGTCCGCGGCATAATTGAGCAGACCCAGGATCAGATCGGCTTCCTGCTCCGAGCCACCCTCGCGTAGGTGATGCAACTCGGGGCGCGCCTTGAGAATGGTGTCCTTCGCACTTTCGTAAGACGCGTTGTTCATGCTTCTGGCATAGCCTTCGGGAATCGCTTCACGGTTGATCTGCGCTCCGGTGACAACTGGCGTAGCCAGATCGACTGAAAGAGTTTTCAAGCGTCGCCCGATGGCTGAGACTTCTTGATCGCGGCGATCAAACCGGCCAGGCGGTGGCGGTACGCGCTGGAGATAATCGACCATGATCGCACCGATCGGATGCCGCTTGTGCAGCGCGCGCGCATGAGCATCGATATCGTCTATCGTCCAGGTGGGACGGTAGACGACCAACAGATGGCACTGCACACTTTGCAAAAGCGCGCGCGCCTCCTTGAGCTGCTCTGGGCCTGGCCATAAATAGTCGGAGCCACGCGAGTAGGGACTGCGCAGATAATCGCGGATTTGTGAAACCGTCCAGCCCTCATTGCCATTTGCAGTCAGCATCGCCAGCAAGCGGTGGTAAATGCGGAGTTCCGGTTCTTCGGCAGAGTAGAGCACGAGCACTTCATCGCCGGGCGCGTCAGCCAGCGGACGCAGCCAGTTCAAGAGGAGCGAGACCAGGGCGCTGGTTTTTCCGTGGCCGGTGCGAGCGCCCAGGACAGCCAGTTCGCCCGCGTTGAAGCGCACGTCCAACTTGTCCAGGGACGCCCAGCCGGAACGCTTGCCTGTGGGAACGACTGTGCTTTCCCGCTCTAATCGCTCGACCGAAAAGGCGGGTGGTGCTTCAATGGAAAGCGCGCGAAGCGCCGCCACCTCGCCGCTCAGCGCTTCGAGTACTCGGAGCGCCGGCTCGCGAGCGGCGCGCTGTTTTTGTGCATCGCGCAAGGCCGTGTCGACTTGCTTTTCGAGATGTTCGCGTGCTTGGCGCGTTGCCCAGTCCTCAGCCAATGCCGCCAGCGTCTCGTAAGAATAGCCGGTGAAGCGCGCCGTCAGTTGCAAGACATCTTCGCGGTCAAGTGCGGCACGGGCGCCCTGCAAAGAACGATCAAGATGCAACACGGCGTCAACAGCTAAGCGGCGCTGCGCATGGCTGCTGCGTGGTGTGATGCCGTCTAAAAGCAAACGGGCCTGAAACAACACCGCCGATTCGCGCTCGTTCAGCAATGCACGCAGAGCTTCGATACCCCGCGAGCGTACGAACGCATCGGGATCTTTGAACTCGCCCATTGTCACAGGATGGATAACATCAACAATGGGAACGTTTTCAGTATTGCGGATATTTTCCACAACAGCAACCGTTCCAGCCAGGCCAGGCCCTTTCCCATCATTTCCACGGTCGTTGTCAAGGAGAAGCGCGATGTGCGAAATGCCTAGCGTGGCCAGCTTCTGCAAACGCGCTCTCGATAATTCCTGGCCACCGCCACCAATGGCGGCGACGTTGAGGAAGCCGCGCGCATGGAGCGAGAGAGCATCAAAAATGCCTTCCACGATTAACAACAAACCGACGCGATGGGCGACGGGTAGAGCGGTATCGAGACCGAACAAAAGCAGATCGCTCTTCGGCTGAGCCCATCCATTTTGTGTTGAAAGGTAGAGATACTTGCTATCGGATGTGCCATTGCTGCTGAGATCGCGTGCCGTGAAGGTGCCGATTTCGCCGCGATGGTTGCGCCACGCCACCAGGACTCGATTCTCCCAGCGCGAGTCGCGTAACAAACCGGATGCAGTAATTTCTTCTTCGGAAAAGCCAGCCGCGCGGAGTTCGTGAGAAATGGTTGCTAAACTCGGACAGAGTCCGAAGACGTCCAGTTGTGTGTCTGCAAAGTCGCGCGTCTTTGTGAGATAGTCGTGCGCCCGTTGTCCGGGAGAGCCGGGTAGGGCAGGGGCGAGGAGCATCCTTTGCGCCAGTTGCCAGAATGCTTCAAGAATCCCAGCGCGACGCTCTTTTTCCTGTGCGCGTTGCATCTCGGCCGGCGAAAATTGGCGGCTGGGGAAAGGAACGCCCGCTTCGTTTGCCAGCTTGCGCACGCTTTCGACCCATTGCGCGCCGCGCGGCTCGCTGCCACCATTGAGAAACGCCAGCACTGAACCGTTGCCACACTGGGAAAAACACGTCCAGCGCAACGTTTGTGAATCAACGGAGAAGTTGGAGTCATCGCCACCGTGAAGTGGACATTTGCCACGCCAGTAGCGCCCTTCGCGCCGCGCGAACACAACGTTGCCATAAATGTGCTCCGCGCGCAGACGCGGCTTAACATCGTTTTCCCAGAACGCGACAAGATCGGGCGCGGAATCATTTGTATTACTCATAAAACCCCCACCTTGATTCTACGTCAACAATGATGAATGCACAACCTTTACGTAAAAGGGAACGTTGATGTTATTGTCAGTATTACAATTGGAGGTTTCAGAACGCATGAGGGCTTTGACTTGCATCCTATTCAACGTTGTTGGTTGAACGATAGGTCACTTCTACGAACGTTTTTTGTCAACTCGCTTTCTGAACGTTGATCAAGAGAGCGAGTTGACAACGACGTTGGCTGGTTTGGGTGGTCTGCACTTGTGTTTCCAGGTCGCGACTTCAACGACAAATTAGTTGAAGCGCAGGGCGCTACGTTGACGAGCGAGATGATCCCAAAGCCCGAACTGCCGGATGTGACGGTGTTTTTCGACAGCGAGTGCCTAGAAGGCTGCTTAGTTTCCCAATCGAGTACTCGACGCTGATTTTGACTGAATCCCCTCTGCATGCTTTGAGCTTGGCAATGTGCGGCTTTCCGTCTATGGCAGTGTTCGGCTGCAACTTGCCGTCGTGGATGCACCGGCGCTCGATTGGCGTTTTGCTCCAAGAAGGCAAAAACTCCGCCGCTTCAGCCGTCGTGCGTCGCCAAAGTCTCCTTGAAGTGCCGACCGACGGCTCCATTCCCTTAAACAAATTCTCGATATTTTAACAATGACGTGGGCTTAATGCCTCATTGTGCATGGCTCGTTAAGTCTTTTACCTGTTGTGGCTTTCAGGTCGTACTGCTGGCACATCTCTTTGCGCGCATGCTTTTGTTCACAAGTGCCGTTAGATCCAGAGCATCCTCGTTGCATTCCTAAGCATGACCGAATCAGCCTTCTTATGAGTACTTATGCCGCGTCTTCGTAGCCTTCGTAACCCAGTTCGCGGCGCAGAATGTTGCGCCGCATAGCACCAACTGCGCCATTATTTAAATTGGATCTACCGGCCATGGGGCCGAGCCGACGCTTCACTTGGTCATCAATGATTTGCTTTTCTTCTGGCGCCAGGCTTTCCCAAGCTGCATCCAAGTCCGCAATTTCACGCATTTCTTCTTCTTCCTTTTTTTGCTGGACGACAGCTGCTGCTTCCTGATCGTTGCGAACTGCTTCTTCTCTATTTTGGCGTTCTACCTGCTGGGCTGCACGTTGAGCCATGGTGACATATCCGGGTGGAAAATTACCTGTCCGGACTTTAGAAACAATGAAACCAGGACCGACAGGCGAGCGTTGAACCTGCGCATATTCAAGCCATGCGAAGCATAACTCGCCGCCTGAGTTCTCAACTTGGTGGTGTGCAATGTCGGGTGTCATGCCGAAAGCAATCAGCTTGTCTACTATGCCTTTGTCGATCGAGCACATGATCGATGGAATCAATAAACCCGGTGAAGCCGACATGGAAGAATTTACATTTCCAACAACACCAACACCCACGCGCGCCTGCGTGTTGTCTTGTTGTTTTAAGTGTTGTTGGTGTTGTTGTACTAAGTCTTGTTCATCCTTGTACATGGAAAGGACAGAATCTTTACAGGTGTGGTCAATTTTCTTTATCTTCAAGGAAGGTAAAGGTTCTTTACAGGGGTGGTTCATTTTGTTTACTGCACCTTCGGCAATTTCGTCGTCTTTACCCCCCTGTAAAGAATCTTTACCTTTACAAAATGGAGCAACAATTGGAGTCGGGGTTAACTCGTTGTTTGGCTCATCTTTCAGCTTCCCTGCCTCGCCGGATTCTTCGAGTTCCTCGCTAGATTTCAGGCCGCCGGTGATGTCCCAATTGGTTCGATTGAGGAGTGTGTAAAGGTCGTTATCGCGGCCACCGCTGCGAAGCATACGAATTGTCTTTTCGATTAGCCCATACTTCTCCAACTTTCGCTTGCTTTTAGCGACGACGGGTTTTGAGATGCCGGTGCGACAAACAATTGTCGTTGAGCCGGGATCACACTGCTGCGTATTTTTGTCTGCACAGCGACAAAGGTAGCTGTAGATAATTACGGCGGAGGCGCCGAGCTCTGTGGCGAAGGTGGTTTCTTGGCCGTTGACAATAATGGTATTGGTTTTTAGTGCGTTGTTAGTTTAACTTGCGTGTATGGTGAGTGAGATCTACAAGTGTCCGGCGTGTGAGGAATCGGAGCCGGTGATTCGTTTTGGTTTGAATCGTTGCGGCACGCAGC
>JAABUK010006990.1_pt1 | contig 16510 bp, 11 predicted proteins | sample 5559141 | NCBI WGS metagenome assembly JAABUK01 (sample SAMN10711869, study PRJNA513367) | rock metagenome | isolation source: Antarctica rocks | place: Antarctica: Victoria Land, Pudding Butte nord | collected 2016-01-03
TACCTGGCCTTCGACACCCTCGTGCGCGTGTGGCGCGACGCCGGCCTGGACGTCCTCTACGTGCAGAACGTCACCGACATTGACGACCCGCTGCTCGAGCGCGCCGCCCGCGACGGGCTGGACTGGATGGCGGTCGCCGAGCGCGACACTCAGCTGTTCCGCGACGACATGACCGCCCTGCGCGTCCTGCCCCCCTCCTCCTACGTCGGAGCGGTCGAGGCGATGGAGGAGATCGCCGCGCTGGTGGTGCGACTGCAGGAGCTGGGAGCGACCTATCTGGTGGACGGCGACGTGTACTTCTCGGTCGAGTCGGCCGGGCACTTCGGGCAGGTGGCGAACCTTGACTCCGCCACCATGTTGCGACTGTCGGCCGAGCGCGGCGGCGACCCGGACCGGCCGGGCAAGAACAACCCGCTGGACTGCCTGCTGTGGATGCAGCAGCGGGCCGGTGAGCCGGGCTGGCCGTCACCGTTCGGTCCCGGCCGGCCCGGGTGGCACGTCGAGTGCACGGCCATGGCGCTGAACCGGCTGGGTGACACCTTGGACGTGCAGGGCGGCGGCTCCGACCTCGCCTTCCCGCACCACGAGCTGTCGGCGGCCGAGGCCGAGGTCGCGACCGGAGTGATCCCGTTCGCGCGGGCGTACCTGCACGCCGGGATGATCGCTCTCGGCGGCGAGAAGATGAGCAAGTCGCGCGGCAACCTGGTCTTCGTGTCCACGCTGCTGCGCGAGGGGGTCGACCCGGGGGCGCTGCGCCTGGCCCTGCTCGGCCAGCATTACCGGACGGACCGTGCCTGGACCGACGCCGATCTGGCGTGCGGCACGGCGCGGCTCGCCGCCTGGCGCAGCGCGGTGGGGCGGCCGGCCGGCACCGACGGCAGGGCACTGCTCACCGAGGTACGAGCCCGGCTCGGCGACGACCTCGACACCCCACGAGCCCTTGCTGCCGTGGACGCCTGGGCCGCCGGCGCCGGCGCCGGCTCTGGCGACGGTGGCGACGACGACCCGCAGGCCCCCGCTCTGGTCCGGGACATGGTCGACGCCCTGCTCGGCGTGGCCCTGTAGCGAGCCCCGGGACCATCTGGCGCCCGGGAACTCCGCGATCTTCTGATCGTGCACCTGTTGCGCGACACGCCCGCGTGTCGCCACGGCAGCGGCTCACTCAGAAGATCATCCGGCGAGCCACCCAGCGGGACGGCCCAGACCGGCCGGCCGGCCGCCCGTCAGCTGTCGTCGCGCCGGCGCAGGTAGCGCTCGAACTCCTTGGCGATGGCCTCGCCGGACGCCTCCGGCAGGTCCTCCTCGGGCTCGCGCTGCTCCAGGGTCGCGATGTACTCGGCGACATCGCTGTCCTCCGCGGCGAGCTCGTCGACCTGGCGCTCCCACGCCCGCGCCCGCTCGGCCAGGTCGGTCATTGGCACGGGGCTGTCGAGCAGGTCCTCCACCCGGTGCAGCAGCGCGACGGTCGCCTTCGGGCATGGCGGCTGGGCGACGTAGTGCGGTACCGCGGCCCAGAACGACACCGCCGGGAGCCCGGCCCGCTCGCAGATGTCCTGGAAGACCCCGACGATGCCGGTCGGACCCTCGTAGCGGCTGGGTTCCAGGCGCAGGCGCGCCGCCAGCTCCGGGTCGGAGGAGGTGCCGCTGACCGGCACCGGGCGGGTGTGCGGGCTGTCGGCCAGCAGGGCGCCCAGGGTCACGACCAGCTCAACGCCGAGCTCGACCGCGATGGCCAACAGCTCCTGGCAGAAGCCTCGCCAGCGCATGTTCGGCTCCAGCCCGCGGACCAGTACCAGGTCCCGGTCGGTCCCGGGCAGGGGGCACACGGTGAAGCGCGTGGTCGGCCAGGTGATCTTTCGGGTGTGCCCGTCGATGAGGGAGACCGTCGGGCGGCTCACCTGGAAGTCGTAGTACTCGTCGGGGTCGATGGCGGCGACCGGCTCCGCGCCCCAGACGGACTCCAGGTGCTCCACGGCCGAGGTCGCCGCGTCGCCGGCGTCATTCCAGCCCTCGAAGGCACAGACGAGGATGGGCCGGCGCAGCGAGATGCTCTCGTCCGGCCGGGTGGGAACCGCGGTCACCAGGACACCTCCTCGGCGGCGGCCCGGATCAGGCCGGCCACGAGGGCCGGCCACTGCAGGGGTACGTCGTGCAGCGCACCCGCCCACCGCTGCAACCTCGGCTTCGCCAGCACCTGCGCGGCCTGCTCGAGCGCGTCAGCCTTGCGGGCGGCCCACTCGTCCGGGGCCCCGATCGGCTCGCAGGACACCAGCCAGGCGGGGCAGCGGACCTGGGCCAGCCGGGCCTGCGGTTCGTCGTCCAGGAGGTCGTCGACGATCGCCATATGCGCCTCCAGCGGCAGCCGGGCCCGGACCAGCCCGTCCGCACCGAGCGAGAACAGGGGCAGCAGGGCGGCCTCGACCCGCGGGGACCACCAGGGGGCCAGCGGACCGGCCGAGACGCGGGCGACGAGGTCCTGCGGCCGCACCGCGAAACCGGGCGGCGTCAGCCGCTCCCGGGTCTGCTCCCGGGAAACCCCGGGCTGATGCATCGAGCCGAGCCCTCCGTCGAGGCAGACGACCGACAGCACCCGTTCGGGGGCGGTGGCGGCCAGGCGCAGCGCGGTGGACGCACCCCACGAGTGGCCGACCACGACGACCCGGGAGATGCCCAGGGCGTCCAGCGCGGTCAGGGCGTCGCGGACCACGGTCGCCCCGTCGTACGGGCCGGTGGGTCGCTCGCTGTCGCCGTGCCCGCGCTGGTCGAGGGCGACGACAGGCAGGCCCGCCAGTCCGGGAACGACCAGGTCCCAGAAGCGACGCGAGGACGCCAGGCCGTGCAGGAGCAGGACAGGGGACGGCCCGCCGGCGCGCCAGCGGGTGGCGCGCAGGCGGATCCCGTCGCCAGGCAGGTCGAGGTCGACGCCACCGGCCACCGGCGGGTTGTCGACGAGAGGTCCCGGTCCGGTCAAGGGCTGTTCGCGCCCCGGCCCGTCGTGTGCACGACCAGCACGTCGCAGGTCGCCTTGTGCGTGAGGTTGGCCGGCACCGAGCCGAGCAGTCGTCCGGCGAGGCTGTTCAGGCCGCGATTGCCGACCACGAGCAGGTCCACCGACCGGGCCGAGATCGTGTCGAGGAGAGCGTCCACTGCGTCGCCCTCGATCGCGAGGGTGTCGATGTCGGCCGCGCCGGCGTCCCCGGCGAGCGCGGCCGCCCGGTCGACGGCGCGAGAGGACGACTCGGAGCCGTCGGTGCCGACGAGCACCGTGGTGTAGCTGCTCACGTGTCCTCCTGGAGCTCCAGCGCAACCTACCCCGCAGGCCCTGCGCCGCCGTCCGGTCCTGGCGTGGGCCGCCGGTAGGCTCAGCAGGTGCCTCACGTGCCTTCCACCGCCGATCCGGACCTGCTCACCGCCCTGCGCGAGCGGGTGGTCGTCGCGGACGGGGCGATGGGCACGATGCTGCAGGCCGCCGACCTGACTCTGGAGGACTTCCAGGGCCATGAGGGCTGCAACGAGATCCTCAACACCACCCGCCCCGATGTCGTCCGGGGGGTGCACGACGCCTACCTGGCGGTCGGCTGCGATGCGGTCGAGACCAACACCTTCGGCAGCAACTGGGCCAACCTGGCCGAGTACGGCATCACCGACCGCATCCGGGAGACCGCGCTGGCCGGCGCACAGCTGGCGCGGGAGTCGGCCGATGCCTGGGCGACAGCGGAGCGACCGCGCTGGGTGCTGGGCTCGGTCGGGCCCGGCACGAAGCTGCCGACGCTCGGCCACGCGCCGTACGCCCTGCTCAGGGACGCCTACCAGGAGCAGAGCGAGGCGATGATCGAGGGCGGCGTGGATGCCGTGCTCGTGGAGACCAGCCAGGACCTGCTGCAGACCAAGGCGGCGCTGGTCGGGGCCAAGCGGGCGATGACGGCGACCGGGCGGCGGGTCGTGCTGATCGCCCAGGTCACGGTCGAGCTGACCGGCACCATGCTGCTGGGCTCGGAGATCGGCGCGGCCCTGACCGCGCTGGAACCCCTCGGCATCGACGTGATCGGCATGAACTGCGCGACCGGTCCGGCCGAGATGGGCGAGCACCTGCGCCACCTGTCCCAGCACGCCCGGGTTGCCTTGTCCGTCATGCCGAACGCCGGTCTGCCGCAGCTCGGCGCCCACGGCGCCGTCTACCCGCTGACACCGCCGGAGCTGGCCGCGGCCCTGTCGGGCTTCGTCGAGGAGTACGGCGTCGGCCTGGTCGGCGGCTGCTGCGGTACGACACCCGAGCACCTGCGGCAGGTCGTGGAGGCCGTGCGCGGCCGGGCGGTTCCGGTGCGCACCCCGGTGGTCGAGCCGTCGGCCGCCTCCCTGTACTCCGCCGTGCCGTTCGTGCCCGACGCGGGCGTGCTGATGGTGGGGGAGCGGACCAACACCAATGGCAGCCGGGCCTTCCGCGACGCGCTGCTGGCCGCGGACTGGGAGAAGGTCGTCGACATCGGCCGAGAGGCGGTCCGCGAGGGCGCCAACATGATCGACCTGTGTGTCGACTACGTCGGCCGGGACGGCGCCGTCGACATGCGCGACGCCGCCTCCCGGTTGGCCACCGCCAGCACCCTGCCGATCGTGCTGGACTCCACGGAGCCACCGGTGATCGAGGCGGGCCTGGAGTGCCTGGGCGGCCGGGCCGTCATCAACTCGGTGAACTTCGAGGACGGCGTCGAACCGGACAGCCGGTTCCGCCGGGTTATGCCCATCGTGCAGGAGCACGGCGCCGCGGTGGTGGCGCTGACGATCGACGAGCAGGGCCAGGCCCGCACCGCCGAGACCAAGGTCGCCATCGCCGAACGCATCATCGACACCCTCGCGGACGACTACGGCATGGCCGAGGGCGACATCCTGGTCGACTGCCTCACCTTCACCCTCGGCACCGGCCAGGAGGAGTCCCGGCGCGACGGCATCGAGACCATCGGGGCCATCCGCCTGCTCAAACGGCGCCGGCCTGCGGTCGGCACGACGCTCGGGCTGTCCAACATCAGCTTCGGCCTCAAGCCGGCGGTCCGCGTCGTGCTCAACTCGGTGTTCCTGCACGAGTGCCAGAAGGCCGGCCTGACCAGCGCGATCGTGCACGCCAGCAAGATCGTCCCGATGAACCGGATCCCGGACGACCAGCGGGAGTGCGCCCTGGACCTCGTCTACGACCGTCGGCGCGAGGGCGACGAGGCTGCCGGTGTCGCGGCGTACGACCCGCTGACGGCGCTGCTGGACATGTTCGCCGGTGTCGAGGCCGACACCGGCGGCAAGAGCCGCGCCGAGCTGCTGATGGAACTGCCGCTGGACGAGCGCCTCCAGCGTCGCATCATCGACGGCGAGAAGAACGGCCTGGAAGCCGATCTCGAGCAGGCGATGGCGCAGGGCCAGAAGCCGCTAGCGATCGTCAACGACACCCTGCTGTCCGGGATGAAGGTCGTCGGCGAGCTGTTCGGCTCCGGTGAGATGCAGCTGCCGTTCGTGCTGCAGAGCGCCGAGGTCATGAAGACCGCCGTCGCGCACCTCGAGCCGCACATGGACAAGGTCGAGGGCCAGGCCGGCAAGGGGCGGATCGTGCTGGCCACCGTCAAGGGCGACGTGCACGACATCGGCAAAAACCTGGTGGACATCATCTTGTCCAACAACGGCTACTCGGTCGTCAACCTCGGGATCAAGCAGCCCGTGACGGCGATTCTGGAGGCCGCGGAGGACAACGACGTCGATGTCATCGGCATGTCCGGGCTGCTCGTGAAGAGCACCGTGGTCATGAAGGAGAACCTGCAGGAGATGAACGCGCGGGGGATCTCCGCGCGCTACCCGGTCATCCTCGGCGGGGCGGCGCTCACCCGGGCCTACGTGGAGCAGGACCTGGCGGAGGTCTTCGACGGTGACGTCCGGTATGCCCGGGACGCCTTCGAGGGCCTGCGCCTGATGGACTCCCTGATGGCCGTCAAGCGCGGGGAACAGACACCCGAGGTCGCCGAGGCAGAGCAGGCCAAGGACGCCGAGCGCAAGGCCCGGCACGCCAGGTCGCGGGCGATCGCGCAGGCCAGGGCTCCGGAGCCGGAGTCCGCCGGTGGCCGGTCCGACGTCGCCACCGACAGCCCGGTGCCCGTCCCCCCGTTCTGGGGCTCGCGCATCACCAGGGGCATCGCACTGGCCGACTACTCCTCCTGGCTCGACGAACGGGCGCTGTTCAACGGCCAGTGGGGGCTGCGCGGCAGCCGCGGGGGCGCCGGTCCGTCGTATGAGGAGCTGGTCGAGACCGACGGCCGGCCGCGGCTGCGCGAGCTCCTCGGACGGGTGCAGGCCGAGGGGATCATGAACGCCGCAGTGGTGCACGGCTACTACCCGGCGGTGAGCAAGGACGACGACCTCATCGTGCTGGACCCGGACTCCGGCACGGAGCGGTGCCGCTTCAGCTTTCCGCGGCAGCGGCGGGACCGGCGGCTGTGCCTGTCGGACTTCTTCCGGGCGGAGTCCTCGGGGCAGACCGACGTCGTGGCCTTCCACGTCGTCACGATGGGCGCGCACGTCTCGGAAGTCGCGAACGAGCTGTTCGCGCGGGACGCCTACCGGGACTACCTCGAGCTGCACGGGCTGTCGGTACAGCTCACCGAGGCCCTCGCGGAGTACTGGCACAGCCGGATCCGGGCCGAGCTGGGTTTCGGAGCGCAGGACTCCGGCGACCTGCACCAGATGCTGACCAAGCAGTCCTACCGTGGCTCGCGCTACTCCTTCGGCTACCCGGCCTGCCCGCAGGTCGAGGACCAGAGCAAGCTCGAGGACCTGCTTGCGTGGCGGCGCATCGGGGTGGAGCTGTCCGAGGAGCACCAGCTCACCCCGGAGCAGTCCACCTCGGCGATCATCCTGCACCACCCCGAGGCCAAGTACTTCGCCGCGCGGTGACGGCGCCTGCCGCTGTCCTGTTCGACATGGACGGCCTGCTCGTGGACAGCGAGCCGGTGTGGACCGTGGCCGAGGGCGAACTCGCCGTACGGCTCGGCGGCAGCTTCACCCCGGAGCTGAAGGCCGCCATCGTCGGCACCCGGCTGGAGGTCGCCGTACCGACCTTCCTGGCCTGGTACGACGCCCCGCGCGGGCCGGCCGAGGTCGCCGCCACATGCGCCTGGCTGCTGGGGCGGATGGCGGAGCTGTTCGCCGCCGAGCTGATCGTGCTTCCCGGCGTCGTCGAGCTGCTGGCGGCGCTGTGTGACGCCGGGGTCCCGGTGGCGCTGGTCTCCTCGTCCTACCGCGTTCTCGTCGACGCCGTCCTGCGGCAGGGCATCGGCCCGTTCGCGGTGAGCGTGGCCGGAGACGAGGTCGTGCACGGCAAGCCCCATCCCGAGCCGTACCTGACTGCCTGTGCGCGACTGCGGGTCGACCCTCGCGAGGCCGTGGTCCTGGAGGACTCGCCGGCCGGGGTGGCCAGTGGCGAAGCGGCCGGCTGCGCCGTGGTGGCGGTGCCGAGCGTCCCCGGTGTGCACCTCGAAGCGGGACCGCGGCGTCTCGTGATGCCCTCACTGGTCCCGGTCGGCCTGGCAGAGCTGGCCTTGCTGAGCAGCCGGTGACCGGTGGGCGACCGGATGACCCGTCCTGACTAGGACGTCGTGGTCCACATTGGACCGTTCGGCCCATTGCCGCGGCTGGCGGAGCCACTACGGTACACAGAGTCACCAGTCACGACCGGCTCTCGGTCGCGCAGCGTAGCGACCTCAACCCTTGGCCCGGGGTCAACGAGACAGCAGGAGCGTCTACATGTCGGCTGAGTCCGTGGATGCGGGCCTGGTCCAGTTCGCCGGCTCGGGTGAGGCTGGCGCGGCGCCTTACCTCGCCCGTCGGGCCGCCCGGCCGGGGCCGTACCTGCGGCTGGGCAAGCCCGTGCTGGACCGCGTCCTCGCCGTGGTCGCGCTCGTGGTTCTCGCCCCCCTGCTGGCGGTGACGGCCGCGGTGGTCGCCGCCGAGTTCGGCCGGCCCGTGGTCTTCCGGCAGCAGCGGGTGGGCCGGGGCGGCCGCCCGTTCACCGTCTACAAGTTCCGGACCATGCAGCACGACCGGCGCTACGGCGGGGACGGGGTGTACTCGACGCAGCAGGACCGGCGCCTGACCCACAAGAGCCAGGACGACCCGCGGCACACCGCGCTGGGCCGTCGGCTCCGCAAGTTCAGCCTGGACGAGCTGCCCCAGCTGTGGAACGTGGTCCGGGGCGACATGAGCCTGGTCGGTCCCCGTCCCGAGCTCCTGCAGGTCGTAGCCCGGTACGACGACTGGCAGCACCGGCGGCATCTGGTCCATCCCGGCCTGACGGGTCTGTGGCAGGTGAGCGCCCGGGGGCGGCAGCCCATGCACGAGCTCACCCACATCGACCTGGCGTACATCGACCACCTCAGCCTCAGAGGAGACCTACGCATCCTGCTCGCCACCCCCCTTTGCCTGCTGAGCCGGAAGGGCAGTTGAGCGCCGGTATGCCCCGTGCCGGCTCGGAGCGCATGCAACCATGAGACGTGCCAGAGCTCAGGAGATCAATGCCGGATCGTGACCCGGGTGTCGTGGGGGTCAGCTCCGAGATCCTTCGCGCGCTGCGCCGCTTCTGGGCCCTCGCGCTCATCGTCGTGCTCGCCTTCGGTGGCCTGGGGGTGTTGTACGCCTCGAGCCGAACGCCCACGGCAACCGCGACGGCATCGCTGCTCGTCCAGAACCCGCTCGCGGGCGGCATCTTCACCCAGGGCAGCACCGACGCGACCTACGTCGCGAACCAGGTCGCAACGCTCGGTCTGTCGACGACCGCGCAGGCCGCCGCCGGTGTGCTGGTCGCCCGGGGCTTTCCCTCCTACAACCTCAAGAGTCTCTCCAGCGCTCTGGTGATCTCGAATACTCAGGGCGACGACCTCATCACGCTGTCCTACACCGACCGCTCACCCAGGGTTGCTCAGGCGGTGGTCAACGCCTACGTCACGGCCTACACCGACGGGCTCGCCGCCCGCGCCACGCGAGACCGGGCAACCCTCATCGGTCGGCTCGACGACGCGCTCGCTGACGTCGGCACGCAAATCAGCCGTGCGTCCAAGAGCTCTCAGTCCGGTCTCCAGGGCACCTACGACGACCTGGTCCGTCGTAAGGCCGAGGCCATCGCCATCGACCCCTCGGGCAGCGCCGGTGTGCAGACTGTGAGCGAGGCCGCCCTACCCGTCCTGGGTCGGCCCGCCCGCCGCTCGGTGAGCGCTGTCCTCGGGGCGGCGCTGGGTCTGGTTGTGGCGGCTGCGCTGTGCTACGTCCTGGCACACGCCCGACGGCGCTTCTCCGACCGCTTCGAGCCCGAGACGGTCATTGGCGTCCCCCTGCTCACCGAGGTCCCGGACTTCCGCCTGGAGCGGCTCAGCTCTGACGTACCCGTCATCGACGCCCCGGTCAGTGCCGCGGCCGAGGCCTTCCGCTTCGGCTCGACCTTGCTAGGGGTGCGCCAGAACGCCGAGGGCAGTCGGGTACACGCCATCGTTTCGGCCGCCTCGCAGGACGGCAAGAGCACGATCAGCGCAAACTTGGCCATCACCACGGCGCAGGCGGGCAAGCGGGTGCTCGCCGTGGACGGTGATCTGGGCGGCCGAGGATTGTCCTTCCTGCTCATGGAAGGACGCAGCGACGGCCCGGGCCTGGTGGACGTGCTCGAGGGCAGGCTGTCGTTGGCATCGGCCGTCGTGGAGGTCCCGCTCGCCGGGGGGACGGTGCTCCATCTCCTGCGTGGAGGAACCGACAGCGGGGACGCCGGACGACTGCTGTCCTCGGCGCGGTCGCAGCGCTTCCTGGGGGGACTGCGGGCGGACTACGACGAGGTCATCGTCGACGTCCCCCCGGTGCTGCAGGTCGCCTACGCCAGCAGCCTGGTTCGGGCTGCGGATGACGTGGTCGTCGTCGTGCCGCACCACGCCGCGATGGGCCCGCTGGAGACGCTGATCGAGCGGCTTGGGGTCCTCCAGGCCGACGTCGTCGGGTACTTCTACAACCTGGCGCCGCTACGACGCGAGCTGGGTGTGCAGTCGCGCCTGGTCACAGACGTCCGCCGTCGACCCCAGCGTCGCAGTGCAGCTTCGCCAGCGCGGGTTCCGGTGGGCAGTGCTGACGGGTGGCGCGCGTCATGAAGGTCGTCCTGCGACACGTCGCGGGGCCGTGAGCGCAGTCGTGGCGAGCGTCGCCGACCTGGACCCAACACCAAAGCCCCGGGTCGGCGGCGTTACGGTGGCTCAGGCCTTGGGACGGCGTCCGTTTCTCTCCTGCTGCCTGCTGCTGGCCGGGGTCGTCGTGGCGATCGTGGTCGGCCAGCTCCGTCCGACCGAGCCGACAGCCTCGATCCAGGTGTCGCGCGACCTGCAGTCCAACCTCGACTCCTCGCCGGACACCGGCTCGCTGCACCAGCAGGCCGAGCTCGCTGGCCTGCCGGTCGTTCGGGCCGCTGCAGCGCGCGCCGTGCTGGCACGGCATCCCGACGTGGACCTGACGGCTCAGCAGCTGCAGGAGCGCCTCACGGTGACTGTCCCACCCGGCAGCTCCATCGTGTCGCTCACCTTTCACGCGCCTACCGCTGAGGAGGCGGTGACCGGTGCCGATGCGGCTGTGCGCGAGTACGTCGCTGTGAACTCGCGGCGGCAGGTGCAGCGGGCTGATGCCGCGCTACGCAGGTATGACGACCTCGAGCGCGGAGTCGTGCTGGCAGGAGGCCGCGACGAGGAACAGGCCCGGGCCCAGATCGACGTCTTGCGCTCGGCCGCCCTGCTCGCACGGACCTCGCCGGAGGCGCTGCTGGGTACGGTCGGGCCGACGGAGGTGTCGGTGTCGAAAGCTGTCAGCCCGGCACTGGCCGCACCTGCCGGGCTGCTCGCTGGTTTCTTCCCTGCGCTCGTGCTCGGGCACCGGCGTGAGTCGACGCACTCGCGTCAACGGCAGCGGGAGGACGGCACGCTCGTGCTGGGCTGCAGCTCGCTCGGCACGGTGTACGGCTTTCGGCGCTGGGCCGTGCCGGTCCGGGACGCGGCCAGGTCCAGGGCCGCGCAGGAGTACCGGGTCTTAGCAGCCGCCCTCACGACGCGACACGACAGGCATGGGCCACCTGTTCTGGCCGTGCTGGACGCAGGGGGCGGCGGTGCAGCGTCCGGCACGGTCCTGGTCAACGTCGCTCTGGCCGCGGCGCGCAGCGGCGCGCAGGTCCTCGTTGTCGGACAGCGGAGCGATCCGGTGCGCGTCCTGCTCGAGGACGCGGCCGTCGCCGGAGCATCGGGCAGGGGGCGCGGTGAGGTCGGCTCGGTATGGACAGCGGACCCGTCCACCGGGTGGCAGCAGGAGCGCGGCTACGACCTGGTCCTGCTCAACGCGCCGTCCTCACTGGAACCAGGTCCGGGAACTACTCTGGCGCTTCATGCTCACGCGGCTCTCGTCGTGGTCCCGCAGCGCTGCTCCACCGGCAGCCTTCAGGTCCTGCGCGAACGACTAGAGGACGTGTCGCTGCCGTGCCTGGGTTGTGTGAGCGTCCGCGCCGGCCGGCCGCGTGCGCGGCGAAGCCGGACTGCAGCGCTGCGACCGGCGGTCGGCCTGCGGGCCGCGAGCCGATGAGGGTCCTACAAGTCCATACGACCTATCGTGAGGCCGGCGGCGAGGACGTGGTCGTGCGCGGCGAGGCCGCGTTGTTACGCGGGGCCGGCCATCATGTGGACACCCACGAAGTAGCCAACCCGACGGGGCTCGGGACCGCGGCCGCACTGGCCGCCTCGCCCTGGAACCCCGCGGCAGGACGTCGCGTGCAGCGGCTGGTGGACGTGGCCCGACCAGATGTCGCCCACGTCCACAACACCTGGTTCGCCATGAGCCCCTCGGTTCCGGCCGCCCTGTCCGGCGCCGGGCTGCCCGTCGTCGCCACGTTGCACAACTACCGACGGGTCTGTGCCAGCGCCAACCTGTTCCGGGACGGTCGCACCTGCACCGACTGCGTCGGCAGCACACCATGGTCTGGGGTGCGACACGCGTGCTACCGCAGCTCGCGACCGGCCTCCGCCGTCGTCGCCGCGGGCATCCGGCTGAACCAGCGCTTTGCGCTGCTCGACCGCTTTGTCGACGTGTTCCTCGTGCTCAACGAGTTCATGCTCGAGCTGTTCCTCCGAAGCGGACTTGACCCTGCCAGAGCCGTGGTGAAGCCGAACTGGGTGCCCGATCCGGGCCCTCGCGCCACCCCTCCCAGCAGGAGCCGCACCGTCGTGGTCGTGGGGAGGGTCGAGGCGCTCAAGGGCGTCGAGGTCCTGCTCAGTGCGTGGCGGCGCAGTCAGCCGGATCTGGACCTCGTCCTCGTGGGGGACGGAGCCGACCGCCCGAGGCTAGAGACGCTCGCCGTGCCAGGTGTCCGCTTTACAGGCCAGCTGACCTCCGATGAGGTCCGGACCCTCGTGCTGTCCGCTCGCGCTCTGGCCTTCCCCACGCTGCAGCTCGAAGGACAGCCACTGACCGTGCTCGAGGCCATGGCGGCCGGAACGCCGGTCCTTGCCTCTCGCTCGGGTGGAACCCCAGAACTTCTCAAGGCTGTCGACAGCAGATGGCTCGTCACGCCAGGTGATGCTCGGGCATGGGGGGAGGCGCTCAACCTGTTGGGCACGAGGAGTTCGGAGGAGCTGGACGCCACCGGCCGGGCGCTGCGGGGCGAGTACGAGCGCCACCACGACGAAAAGGCCGGCCTGGACCAGCTGCTGGCGGCGTACGCCTGGGCTGGCGCTTGACGATGACCATGCAGATGCACCGTGGCGTCCAACGCGCGCGCGACCCGAGCCCGTCGACGGTGCCGCTGCAGTACGACGCGCGAGCGGTGGTGCTGCTGTTCGCACTGGTGCCGCTGGTGTTCATCGACCAACACGTGGCCGGCTTCGCCCTGACCGGCTGGGCCTGGGTGCTCGGCCTGCTCGCCAGCCTCCCGCTCGTCCTTGCGGCCGCCTTGTCCCGCTCCAGCGTCCGCAGGCTCACGCCTTACCTGCTCTTCCTGTCGCTCGGTTCGCTCGGGCTCGCCTGGGCGCCGTCACTACCGCGTGGCATCGCGACGCTGACTCAGCTGCTGGCGCCGGTCGTCGCCTTCGCGCTGGCCAGCCACGTCACCGATCCGGACCGGGTCGTGCCGGTCCTGCGTCGTACTGCCCTGGTCGGGCTTCTCACTGCCGTCGGAATCATCACTGCCGCCTCGGCGGGGGTCCTGCCCACTCTGTTCGCCTTCTCGGCGCGCCCTACGGCCATCGCACTGGTCGTCCTGTTCTGCGTCGCCACCCTCGGCGCCAGCCGACGGCAGACCGTGCTCCTGAGTGTCCTTTCGGTGGTCGCCTCCGCCAGTACCGGCAGCCGCACGGCGACTGCCGTCCTGCTCGTGGCGGTACTGCTGAGCCCGGCCTGGCGACTCCGGTGGCGGGGAAGGGCAGCGCTGCTCCTGCTTGGCGTCGTGGCCGTGCTCGCGTTCAGCCAGACAGCGGCCTTCCAGCACCGGTTCTTCTTCAGCGAGAAGGGGAGCCTCGGTGACGCCCTCACCGGCAGCAGCACTCTGAACACAGCCGGGCGCCGCGAGCTCTGGCCGAAGCTCCTGGAGCGCTGCGGGCAGCGGCCGTGGCTCGGTGCCGGTCCGGGTGCGGCCAGCGAGTTCAGCAGCGAGTTCACCTTCGGGGTGCTCGTCCAGCCACACAACGACTACCTGCGGACCTACTGCGACGAGGGCCTGGTCGGCGCGGTGCCTTTCTGGGGGTTTTTTGTCGTCTGCGCTGCGGCCGGCCTGCGCTCGGCGGTCCTACGGCGCGACCCGGTGGGTGCTGCGGCGGGGCAGCTCGTGGTGTCGCTCCTGCTCCTGGCGCTGACCGACAACGTGATCATCTATACAGCGCACTTCATGGTGCCGACGGCAGTCGTGCTGGGCCTGGCCCTGCGTCAGGATGCGCGGAGCGAGGCGATCGACTCGCGAGGAACCACGCCACGGCGTCGGACAGTGCTGCGAGCCCGGCCTGCAAGGCCAGACCGAGGGCCGCGCCGCCCAGCCCGTGCCTGGATGCCAGGAAGACGACCACCGGGACGCCACCTGCTGCCGCGCACAGCCGCAGGACCGTCCATGCAGCGACCTGGCGCAGCGCCTTGAGGTGAAGAACGAGACCAGCGCTGAAGGAAGCGCACAACAGCCCGCATCCCAAGGGCACCAGGACGTCGTAGCCGACGTCGATCCGATGGTTGAACAGCACCCGGCTGAGCGCCGGCCCGACCAGCACCGTGACGCCCACGACAACTGCGCTCATCAAGCCGGCAGCCGCCGAGAGCGCAAGAGCCTGGCTCCTCGTCATGGCCTGCGAGCGGCTGGCCAGCCGCGGGAGCACGAAGGCGTTGAAGGCAACCAGGGCGGTCCCGGCCGGTCCAAGCAACAGCGCCGCCGCGCGCAGCGCACCGAGGTCGCCGAGCCCCAACAGACCTGCCAGAGCCAGCGTCACGCCCTGGTTAGCCAGCGCGTGCACGACGCTGTCGAAGGCGAGCAGGCCGCCGAAGCGCCGGGCCTCCTGCTTCCACCACGCCAAGGCCGTTGCGGCGGTGCTCCTACCGTGCGAGGTCCATAGACCCCAGCCGCAGGCCGCGGCAGCGCCAGCTCCCCAGACCAGCAGCGGGACGACAAGGCCCGAGGCGGACGTGAGCACCGGCCAAGCGCAGAGGACCACCGCAAGCCAGATGCCGTCGAGTACGGCGGCGCGGCGAGGCCGACGACTGCGCAACGCCACGTAGCGCAGCAGGTCCTGCAGCAGCAGCGCAGGCAGGACCACGGCGAGCATGAGGGTGTTCTTGGAGCCGAGGACCAGGCCGACAGCCGCAGTGAGCAACGCCCACGTGACCCCGTAGACGCCAGCGCAGCGCAGGGCAGACGCGCCGGCAGAGGCGTCTGCCCGACGGTCGCCAGTGAGCGCTTGGGACATCAGTGGTTCGCTGAGCAGCGAACGCTGGAAGCCCAGCGCGAGCAGATAGACGGTGAAGTCGACCGTGAAGCTTCCGAGTAGTCGACCGCCCCCGGCGCGCCCGATGCCCAGACTGATAGTCAGGTTCGAAAGCGCTGACAGGACCTGGTCGCCCACGGTCCAGCCGGCGGAGGCCATCCGGCTGCGACGGGGGGTGGCCCGGATGCGCCAAGGGACAGCCTCGGCCAGCCCGCCGTCGACCACGCTGAGACAGTAGCGGCGTATCGGTCCGGGTACAGTCCCGGCTGTGCCGTCGGCTCCTCCAGTTCCGCTTTCCGGGCGGCGCCTCCGCGTTGCCTGGCTGTGCGGTCCGCTGCCGTCCGAGACGGGTCACTTTGCCTTGCTGGCCGAGCACGTGGACCTGCTCGTGCTGTGCTCCTCCGGTCCGGGGCGGCAGGCCGCACCGCCGGCTCCGGAAGGCGTGGAGGTGCGCGCTGTGCGGGCGGTCGGCCGCCGGACCACGCAGCTGAGCTGGATGTACCCCAGCCTGGCGCGAGAGCTCGCCCGCTTTCAGCCGGATGTGGTGCACGTGGTCAGTGAGCCCTGGGGGCTGCTGGCCGTGCATGCCTCACTGTGGGTGCGGCGTCATCTCCACGTGGCCCTGGTCCTGCACGGTTGCGACCGCATCTGGTGGCACGGAGGTCGACTCGAGCGGGCGGCCAAGCGGCTGCTGGTGCGCGCCTCGCTGCCGGCCGCAGCGGCCTTCTGCGCCGAGACCATGGCCGTGACTGCGCTCGCCCGCCGCTCCGGCCTCGCCTCCACGGCGCCGGTAGCCCAGATCCACACCAACCCTCGGGACCCGCGCGTGTTCCGGCCGCCGGGCACCGACGAGCGGGCTGCGAGCCGACGCCGGCTCGGTCTGCCTGAGCACGGCATCGGGCTGGCTTTCACCGGTCGCCTCGTCCCCGAGAAGGGCCCGCTGCTGCTTCTCGAGGCTTGGGCGGCGATCGCACCTGAGCGCCGCGGTTCCGCGTGGCTGGTGCTGGCCGGCGGCGGCCCCCTGACGGACGAGATCCGCGAGCGGACTGCTGGCCTCGCGTCCGGACACTTCCTCGGGCAGGTCTCGTTCCCGGACGGGGTGCTGGACCTGTGCAGGGCGGTCGAGATCGTCGCGGTTCCGTCGTACACGGTCGACGACTGGGACGACCAGAGCCCGCGTACGGTCATCGAGGCCCTGCTGTCAGGGGCGCTGATCGTCGGGAGTCGCAGCGGCGGCATCCCTGTCATGCTCGCCGAGACCGGGCTGTTGGTCGCAGAACACGATGCCGAGGATCTCCGCCGCGGCCTGGAGCAGGCCTTGTCCGTCGCCGCGGATGCCGTGGCGCTGGCCCGTGCATCGAAGGAATCGGTCGAGCAAGGGCGTCGGCAGTACTCGACGGAGTCAGTCGCCCAGCAGCTCGTGCAGCTGTGGTCCCGGTCGGTCAGCCGCTGACGGCCGTGCTGGTGACGTCCTGGCCCAGCGACAGCCAGGTCGTCCAGGACTTGTCCCAGCCCGTGTTGAG
>JAABUK010006991.1_pt1 | contig 16510 bp, 15 predicted proteins | sample 5559141 | NCBI WGS metagenome assembly JAABUK01 (sample SAMN10711869, study PRJNA513367) | rock metagenome | isolation source: Antarctica rocks | place: Antarctica: Victoria Land, Pudding Butte nord | collected 2016-01-03
ATTAATTAATAATAATGATTAATGAATTTTCTAAAATATATTTAATATTTGTTTTAATATTTGTCTTAATTAATTTATTTTTTTAAATTATTTAAATATAGATATTCTAATAATAATTTATCTATAAATAAATATTCTATTTATATATATCTTTCTAATATAGCTAGTCTGAAAATAGCTTGGCATTCTCTTAATGCTTGGCAGTCTAATTAGGGGACCGGACCGGATCGAGTCTGATCCGGTCCGGTCTGGTCTTTCAAATCTTGAGATCAAAGATCGGGTGATCCGGTCCTATATAGACTGGGACCGGACCGGATCGGATCATTACGCAGTCTAGCTATAATATTAAAAATAATAATATTTAAGAGGCTCTAAAGAATCTCTATATTATACTTTATTGAGATTTTGAAAATCTTTAATATTAAAGCTTAAAACTTATATTTAATATTATTTTAAAAAAATCTTTAATCTTTATTTGATTTTAAAAGATTATTTAATATAATTAAAACTTTATAAATAAAAAAATTATAAGTCTATTTTAATCTCTTATTTTATATTTTACTTAGATTTTTATTAATATAAAATATAATACTTACACTTTAATATTAAGATTAAAATAATTATTTTTTTAAAGAAAATATTAAGTTTAAATTTTTTAATATTTAAGTGAAATCTTTATTAACTAAAATTATATAAAATCTAAATAAGACATTCAATATAGAATGAAAATAAGTCTCTAAAAATCCGATTTTTAGATTTTCAATCATAATAATAAGTCTCTTATAAGTAAATAAAAAATAAAGATTTTTTTAATATAATATTAAGTATGAGTTTAAGCTTAACTATTAAAGATTTTCAAAATCTAAATAAATAATAATATAAAGATTTTCCGGAGCTTTTCAATAGTACTATTCTTAATATTCTAGCTCAAATAAATCAGTCTAATACAGCTGATAAAAGAGTTAAGTTATAGTAGATTTTAATGTTCTTTCTGCCAAGGCTGCAGTCAATTTCCACGCTAAATCACGGCAACGCTATTCTCAATGAAGCATGTTGCCAACTCAGTGACACAAGGGATAGAACAACTTATCAATTTATTTCTTGTTCAAGGCTCAAGTTTCATCTCTGACTGGGCGAGCTGTTTCTTTCGGTCCTTGACTCCCTCAAGCAAGCTCTAAAATTTCTGGAATTTCACATCATACAGACCGTCGCACAGCGACTCGACCCTTTCAAGGGCTGCATTCAGTCCTTGGGCCTTGTCATCCCGGGCATTCTTGACATTGGCGTAGTATTTAGAGCACCGTGAGGCAACCTTTGCGGACAAATCGATAACTGCGATAACGCTTGCGACAAGTCTAAGAGCCTCCGCTATTATTATTACGATGGGGCAGACGAAGAGAGCGTGTAACAGACATCTTCGTTTGTACGGCTGGAAACGTTGATTTACACACCGTACTGAACTGCTTGATAATAAGGCTATTCACGTTAGGGGCAAAAGATTTGGGCGCAAGTGCTCTATATTTCTTTTTGGCCCGGCGAGGAAGGCTACTAACTAGTCTCCTTACAGTAATGCGCCTAGGTGGTGGCGCAGTTTCTTTACTACACCTCAGCTCAGAAATTACAGCATCAAGGCTGGCTCCTAGTTATATCCCAGAGAAGGCCATCTCAAAGGGGGCACATTTTCTTGCCATGCTAAACCATCTCTCAATCTACAACGCCAGAGCGGAGCACGTCTCCGACTTCCATGATATCTTCTCTTTTGTTGAAGAAATCGTCATAGTGTCTAACTGCGATGCTGAATCCCTCTAGATTCTGCAATGTTTTCTCGGGGAAACAACAGGTTAGAAGTCAGATACTCACTAATACTGTTCATGTTATGATATTTGCCTATCTCATCCTCTTCAGTATCTTCAACAGCCTCCGTCTCCACAAGGCTCCTCCCTTGAAACCCGATCAACCTGACCACTACGACGTAGAAAATGTTGCGGTCAAGCTTGTCAGCTGTTCGTTCCCAATCAGCAGCTACTATGAGAGAACGCCGAGATATATCTGTTATCTCCTCTTGGTGTTTACAGTCGTCATCCGCAACCACGAATGGCTCGCTGCAGGTGCTGCAGCCTCGGTGTTGACCTACTCAGGGGTAGCAGCCATCCATTTAATCATCCTCTTTACAACGAATAACAAGCTGAATGTGCCGAAAGCGAAGTCGCACTGCGAATCTCTACCCATTCCAGGCGCAAGCACTCCATTCTTTGCATGTGCCGGCGTCACCGACCTGGATCTCGACCCAAGTATGACCATAGTGGGCAGCGTCATGTTGGGTGCTCTCCCTATACTAGCTTGGTCTACGACGTTCAGAAGGTCAACGAGCAAAGTTATTCTGATATTCTGGCTTCTCCTCCTAGCCGTAGGGCACACATTCTACCCTCTAACAGAATTCAACACGGGTCACCACTTCCAGATCTGCCCAAAGGATTACATCCAACCTCTCCCTACGGCCAATTATCAAGCACCTTTTTTAGATCAGTCCTGGCGCGACTCCTTCTCCTCACTCGTCTCGACGGCGCAACGATCCTCTCAATCCTCTAGAAACGGCTCGTCGCCCGCCTGTATCTACTCCTGCTTTGCCACAACAGGTTACCCCGGCCGCAGAACCCAGGATATTGTTGTGTGGGACGGCATCTCCGTAAAACATCCCGTATTAAAGAGCCATGACACAAGTGGACTTTGCGCCGTCATGTTCTGGTGGGTTTACACTCTCCTCGCATTTCTAACCTTCTTCACCACCGAGAAAAAGCAACGGCTTCCCAAAGGGATGCATAAGCTACTCTTTTCAATCGAATATCGCCAACAGCCCCTAGCGTCGAGGTGGAAATGGAAAACCGTCACGAACATCGCCATCAAAGGGACCGAAGATTCCATTATTACTATTGACTCCACTGAAGCTACTACTCCGGTCAAGATCCATATCACGGTGTTGAAATTGTTTCAACTCTTCACCCAACTCACTAGCGTTGTTGCATTCTGCTGCTTCATTATCATTGAAGAGACGCAGCATGCTCAAGTGTGGAGCGCTTTGTCGCAGGAGCCGTTCGCAGCCATCGGGCAATGGGGTAGTTTAGCGGTCGTGTTGTTGGTGCTGGTAGCGGCGGGGTTGAGCCGGATCTGGGCCGGTACAGGAGCCAAAAGTGCAGTTGTAGAAGAAGAAGAAGAGCGTACGCTGGAGAATGGAACTGAGGAATCGGAAAAAGACAAGGCTTGGAGCAGACGCAGGAGCTGCCTTGATGATGATGATGATGCGAAAAGTGATTGTTGGAGAGATGGTGAAGATGGAGATGTGGAGACGGAAAAGGAGGATTGGGATTGGCGCATTGGATATGCTTCGTAAGAGTATCCGCGAAGAGACTCTAGTTTCAAGAAAAGGCAAGGCTTGGAGCAGAGAGGCAAGAGCAGCCTTGATGATGATGCGACAAGTGATTGGTGGAGAGATAATGAAGATGAGGATGTGGAGATGGACAAGAAGGGTTGGGATTGGTGCATTAATCCCCTCCACGGGCAACAAGGGGGTGCGGGTGTGTCAATTAGCGTTGTTGGTCATCATTATCTCGCTGTTTTGTATTTATGTTGTAAACAGACTCTTCTTGACTAGCTATGGCGCTCTATCTCTACTGTTACTTGACGGCCAACGGCCAGCTATTTATCCTCATTATCCTGCCCCTGCGCATTATCCTGCTCAAACAGCTCTTCTGACAGCTAGAGTATCTCCATTGCCTCACCATCCTCCTGTGGACCATCTCGACGTACGCCCGATTGTCACGTGCTTGCGGTCACATGCCTGTGCCTGTGACATCCGCCCTTCAACGCTCCCCTGCGGATTCATGTTTCAACAACCACGCTTCAACCATGTGTTCTCCACGTTGCAGTACATCACCGTACGTTGCAAATATTCATTCGCTCTCGGTGGTCTTCGAAGGTTGGCCGTGGTAGGGGCTTTGTCAGGCCGTCAGCGAGCATATCTCTTGTCGGGCAGTATTTCAGCTCCACTACTCCCTTCTGCAGTTCGTCCTTGATAAAATGAAGCTGAACGTCGATATGATCAGTGTCCTCGCGACGCTCTCGTTGGACTTGCCCTTGCGGATCACCGATCTCATATGTTGCATTCATTTTGGAGTGGTCATAAGTTGCCTGGTACAGTTGGTCGTGAAGCGCACACTGAAAGGTATATTCCCTTTTCATTCTAGGATATCTTTCGATCATCTTCATTAGGAAGAACGATATCTTGCTCTCGCTCCCCTCGTGTTCTGCTTAAAGACGACCCAAGACGGTCAACAATATCGTTGGAGGTAAGTTGAGTGATCCTGTCCGTTAAAATTTCCCTTCCTGGATCGTCTTCCCTCGATCATATTGGATCACTTCTCCACTTGTCCCGTACGATTGACTGACAACCACATTACCTAGGCGGATGTAAGTTGACGAAGGCGCAGCCCCTCCAATACCTACCATCAGATCAAATCTAATAGATGGAAGTGTCCGAAGCATGTCTTTCGCAACAGAGGCTGCCGGCGTGGTGCCGTAGACGCTAGCAGATAAGCTGGCAATAACAATATTGTGGTAGTGAATCTGTCCCAATATGTAGCTATTGTGGTCGGATGTATCCAGCTCTTAAAGAACCTCATGAATCTCATCAAGCATGCTTTTAGCGGCGGCCATCTCGTGTGGTAGAACACAAACCCACCCTACAATATAGTCAAAGTTCACAAGTGCTCGTCGTTTCGACATCGTTAAATGCTCTCGCCCAGGTAATCGAGGTGGCACGCTTCAACCGCGTTAAAGTTCGGGAAGGAAATCCAGCCTTATTTGAGGAGTAAGTTTCTGTCAGACAGCCTGCGCCTCAGCCTGCGCCTCAAGCTGTCCATCGGCCAATTCGAGCCAATCTCCGGCCTATCTTGGCCCTATTTCCTTCATATTTAGGCCTCATTTCAGGAGGCATTCTAGATACTTCTTAGGCAGTTGATTCTGTCCATTCAATCATTCAATTCGATTCGATACAGACATTTAGAGCTATTCTGGCCAATTTGTCTGACAGTTTCTAAGTTTTAGAATCATAAAAAAACAGCGGAGATCGAGTTTGAAGAAAGCAGCGAAGGTTCAACGTACAGCGGATGAATCACAGGGAAAGAAGAACAACACATGGGCTGCGATGAGCCTCAGCCTGTTCCATGGCCATAAGGGCGACAAGTGCAACCCGCTGATTTGTTGAACCGACTGTGAGCAGATCTCGAAGCGACTGACAGAGCGACGCCAAGTAATGCAAGACAGACAGGAAGGACCCCCCTAATTAGGTGGCGCATGTTCCCGGCTGCCCAGGCATGTTGCGGGCTTGATTTAGACCTTGACCTTTGCCTCTAGCTTTCCCCAACGTCGTTGAACATCACGTGCTAAACAGTCGAGTTGATGCCCCCGTTATATTAGCTCGTTAGCGTCTGGCGAGGCACCACAGCTGCGAGTATCACGTGCGCACAATGTCCTAACCAACTAATTCGGAGCCCTTGCAACCATGCTCGTTGCCTTCCATCTCACCGCCCAACATTGTCGAACTTTGCCGCCCTGCAACGGTTCCGCTTTGATCCCGACCTACGTGCAATGACCCGCTTCTTTCTTGTGACAGGCCTGGGACAGGAGACTCTCTCTCGCGCGCACTCTATGGTCGGTTTCCAGCGAATAAATGGAGAATAGTGGGTCGCCGTTCTGGCTTGGCGGTAGCCGCTACCAGAGGTGGCCTTCAGTGTGTCTTTTCCTCGAGCGACGCGACAAAGTGCGCGGACGTCTTTAGAAGAAGGTGCACGCCCTGTGCTTCATATTCCTAGCAAGAAAGCTCCCGCTCAATTTTCAACGTAACTGGTCTTGTAATGAGGCAGCTGGTTTGACTGTGCATATCGCAATCACTGCCAAGGCCGGATCAGCATCATTTCGATTAACATTGTTGGGATCCATTTAATTTTTATTTTTAGCTATTATCCTTTTGTAATTACGAAGATGCGCTGTCTTTACTTCTTAGTGGGAAATTAAGTATCTCGCCTAGATCGTAAGATCGTAGCATGGTTGAAATTCAGATGAAAGTAGAGCTGCCAAGATCGAATGCGGCTCAAAAAGCTTCATTCGGACAAAACACGCTAATTGAGGCACCTAAGCACGGAGGGGATAGGACGCTGTTGCGATCCCAGATGGCTGGATTATTCCTTGAGCGAGTCCGGCAAGCGCCTCTGTGACGGCAGAGGAAGCTGTGGGAGCTATTTCCAAAGTGCGAATACCTCAACCGACATCTCGTGGCGCTGAATCTCTGGAGCCTTTCCCTATTCACCGTCTTTAGGCCCAGATTTCTTGATGTTTTGAGTAGACATAGATCCTGCATTCATGGCATTCCTAAAGTCCTTGACTGCTTGAGCCGTCCCCATTTGCCCGGCCTTCATGTCGCAGTAAAACTTCCTGCACCGGGGCTCAACTTGACGTAGATCCAGGCGTCCTTTGCCATCCACATATCCCATCACGTAGGCCAGCATCGACATCCAGAATGTACCGTAGTCATTGCCCCAGTCGCGGAGCATCAGAGACGAATAGGTCCCCACCAGGCAGTGCGCTGACGGAACTCGAACTGGGTGCAAATCGTCAGGAAACGCGCCTTCACCGAGGGCAGGCTCGTGTTTGGGCAGGTGCTCTTGGTCAGATGCTAGGATTATTTTGGCACTCGGTGCCGTTGTTCGAGTCGTAGAGAAGCTGGCAATGTTCCAAAGCGTCTCGCTCTTCTTGAAGAGCAACACCACGTTACGCCCAGTCATATGAAAATGTGCTGAAGGTGGAGGTGACATAACGAATTCGACTGTGTCGTGAGCATATTGGCATTGGCGGCCTTGCGTGCATGAATGGAATCCCGCTTGCCGAAAGACAGCTGAGGCTTTTGGCAGTGCTTGATCAGGAACAACGAATGAAATATCCTACAACATCAGCTAGGGTCGGTATTCATAGAGCAATAAGTAAAGCAGACCTCGGTGAGAGAGGGGACTCCATGAACAATTAGCATAATGTTGCCCCACAAGACATTGGGAATCTTGTGTGCATCTAGGAGGCCTGCAGTGCCCGCAATAAGGTGCTGAGTGATAGGTTGACCGTGGAACTTCAAGGGACTTTGCGACATCATGCGCCAGAACGGGAAATAGACTTTGGAGAGATAGGAATAATGATCGGAAAGCTAGAAGCGAATTTTCGTGTCTCGCGGCACTATGAGCGCGGGACAAGTACAACGTCGGTCAAATGTAAATGGATGAGCAGCGACGTGAAAGAAAGCGGATACGTAAAGAACGTCTTTTTTCTCAAAGGACCTCATGCATCATGATCATCGAGCAGTGAGATATGCCGCGCTCTGGGTTGATGTTAACTAAAGTTAGTACGTTGTGTAGTCTAAGTAGCGGCTCTCAGGGCCGCGGTGCTTTTGGTCTAACAATTGACATTGACGAGGCAGACACATGCAACGTGGTGGCTGTGAGTGTGTCAAGGATAGAGGGACATCTGGCGTAGATCTTGACGACTAGAGGCATGGCAGGTTTTGCAGGATTAAAGCGGCGAGTGGTTGAGGGGGGCAGCGCTTGACCCGATCGGGTTTCGGCACCGTTTGCACCCACATTGCATTTACTCGGGCCAATTGATAGAGGACTCGACACCAGGTACGACGCTCTTCGCTAACCGGGGGGGCCATGCGATGCCGCTTATGCTGATCGAGCAGGTGATCCGGCAAACTCGATAATTAAGTTAGGGGGATCACACTGGCAGTGGAGGAAGAGGTGACATCGGGCTTGGCGAGGCAGGGTTCCCGACAGCAGGTCCATGGAAAGGTAATTCAACGTCCTCTCGAGGAGGTGGGTGGAATCAGCTTCTTCTCAAGTATACTCCATCCTTTCACTTCATAGCATTGCTTTGGTTACGCTGCTTCTCCCCGCCTTGGAAGGGGGGAAGGGGGGGGGGCCACTGCACACTACCCTCTTGACAGCTCAAAAGGACGTGCTCCCCCTTATCATTTGCTATCGGAAGCTAGACAATCTTCAACGGACACCCAAAATTCTGATACACAGGATTCAGTTTCCCAGCAGCCCAGCCTACCACCGTCAAGGGAAGTTCCAACACCGTGCTCAGACTGCTCGGCACGTTCTCGGTAGCGAGCTGATAGATCAGGCACAATGTGCCCGCGGTATCCAATTTCCCATTCTTGATCGGCCCGAACGTTCCCAGGGCGTTGAAATTGTTGGGCCCAAGATTCCCACCAAAGAGAACTGGGTGCTCGAGGTACTGTGCGGTGATCTCGGCAGTGACGTCGACGAGCGTGTAAGGTGCCTTCCGGTTATACCAGTTCGGAGGAATTCGTTCTTGGTTGTTGAATCTGTATCCTCCGTTGCCGTCATCAGCAGCACCGAAGAAAGACTTCATGGTTGCGAGATCTGGCGTACCGAGGTTTCCACCGCTGGGAAAGAGCTCGTACAAGAAGGAGGCAGCACCGTAGAGCAGTAGCGATTTCGGACCGTAGTAGAAGTTTCCGTTTTCGGCAAGAGATTGCTGATAACGTCGATATCTGTAGAGGGCAAGATTGTCTCTGTTGAACTTGCCTGTGCATGTGTTTTGCATGTATCCGAAAAGGGTGCCGTTAAATGAATAGTCGTCTCCATTGGCCAGGAAGTAGTCGTTGCGTGTAAGTGACGTGTCACTTTCGAATTTCTGCTGAAAGTGAGTGATTGGGTCGTGGAGGGACCCCCCCCCGGTAAACATACATTGTGGCCGTCCAAACCAAGCTCGGCGCCGAGCAAGCCGCCAGTCGAGGATGTGCGACTTGTCGCATCACAGCCGAGAGACAGCTTCCCTGTGAGGATATCACCATCGAGACCCACTCCAAGTGTGGCCAAAGTGACAGCAAGGTCGTATCCGACATTATATAAGTTCTGTTGCGCGTCGACCAGCTCATTAAAGGTAACTATACCGTCATGCGAGAGAAACTGTACAGTATCTTTAGTTATTACTCAATGCTGGTCCTGAGGTCGCTCTTCATACATGATGGTTTGCCGCCGTGTTGAGTCCCGGGCAAGGCCCACGGATATCATTGGGGCCAGGTGCCTCAAAAGCATGAGCCATATCACCATCAGCCGGCACCCTAACACCGCCAAGTTGTGTCCCTGGTGCACCGTTCTTGGCTCCAGTATAGAAGTACCTCGGGTCATAAGGGGCCGCTCCCTGATGATTGGTATTGAACGGACATGTTGCACGTTTGGCATGCTCTGGATTGGCATTCCGTATGGCATGACCTAGGAGGGAAGAGTCCACACCAGGCATGTTAGCAACAAAAGGAAAGGCTGAAGCGACATCGGCCGTAACAAGTGCAGCAACGAACAGTTTCATCATGGCAAAGGAAGAACGAGACATGACAGAGGTGGAAGAAGAGAAAGAGGAAGAGGAAGAGGAAGGACGAGGAATATTTGCTGAAGCTGGGTTCTTTGACGGTATATGCTCTGGCGCGTTGACACCTCGGTAATGGGCGAAAAGAGTCGATCAGGTCGGACTCTTTGCCAGTTGAGGCGAATGCAATATTCCCTGGAGGAATTGCGTGCCAACCATGGTGTCAAGCTGAAGCTGAAGCATTCCAGAAATGGAAGGCCGGAGAAGCGACTCGGACCACTTGGGGAAGGACTGAAGTTTCTATTGGCAGAATGCGAACGGCGACTCCCAAGATGCATCGAATAGCGTGTGTAAGGTTGGATCGTGTTGAATTTGGGGTGTTTCCCCAGTCCCAAGCCGTGGTCCAAGTTCCTGTCGGTGATGCGCTTCCCCAGGAAAACATAAGACATGGGAGCACCCGGCGATGGCGATCGTTGCCCTGAAAAGGTACGGTGTGACTGAAAAGGGGGAAGTAGACAAAGGGGCGCATGTTGTTTGGCTGCAACTGGGACACGGTTTGTGTTTCGTGACCCTCGGTTCATCGTGCAGATGCGGCCAAAAGAGGTTGCCCAATCGAGCCAACGCACAAGAAAGCAATTACGATCGGCAAAAGAGGACAAGCTTCCACAAGCAATGCCGGAGATGGTACCATATTGAGCCATGCTAGGCCAAGAGTTGTGATCGCTGATGTCGCTCCGGGCCATACGCAAGTGCTAGATGTGGTTATGCAGAGGAGGTGGGGGGACGAGGAGAAGGCGGATATGTGATCGGAACAGGTCTCGGATGCAATGGAGGAGTAATAGGTCCGGAAGGAACGGTTGGTCTGGTCAGCAGAGATGAGACGTGGGCAGAGAGCCTGAATTCCCGGAAATAACAGTACGAGGACTGGAGGTTGTATACTCGCCTCGTGTAGGGTAGCTTTACAAGAGGTGCCATTGAAGTGAATCAATCATCTATCTATCTTGCTGTCAACTGGGTAGCTTTTCCATAGTTCCGTCCAGACCACTGCCTAAGATTGAGTCCAACTCAGCCGAGCTGCTCAAGACGCCCAAAGACCTGCTAAAGCTGACGTCCATCCGAAGTTGCTCATGATCCGCACAGATGTCGTCGCCGCATAGTGCCTCATCCAATGTTGAGACGCCAATACAATCCCTTGGCTCCCTCTCACTTGATTCGAAATTGCCTCCAGGAACCCACTTTCCAACCATACTTGTTCGGTCCAAACAGAAACCCGCCTCATCTGGATGCCATTCATTCATGTGATACCCGATCTCCTTTCCTCTTCTTGTGTCTGAATTAGATCCCTTCCATCAAGGCTCACCATCATCTCTTCATTTCCCAGAGTTGTTCTTCCACCTCAACATCTCCGCCAGACTAGCCAGACTGCAACCGTTCTTCATAAAGTCGTGGGACAGTAATTCATCCCCGGCGGCTCTGCTCTTGACATCAACACACAGGCAGACGCTGAGGAAAGCTTTGAGTTCTCTGCTGAGCTTGTGCGGATTCTTCAATCGAGGTGTCCCGTTTGTGGCGATCAGGAAGAGTGCTTTCAATGGCTCTTCGTTGAGGTAGGGTGGTTCGGATTCGATCATTTCGATGGCCATGATACCGAGGGACCAGATGTCGACCTTGGGACCATACTCCTTCTGCTTGACAACTTCTGGTGCCATCCAGTAGGGTGTGCCTACCATGGTTGCACGCTTCGACTTCGACTCTGTAAGCTTGGCACAGAAACCGAAATCAGCTGGACGGAAAATTAGTTCATATTCAAAGGCATGAAGCCACAGCCAACGTACTGATTTTGACATTTCCTACACGATCCAACAGGACATTGTCGGACTTGATATCGCGATGGATGATATCTTGACTATGCAAATGGGCCAATCCCTTGCATGTTTCAAAGCAGATTGTTGAGATCTGTTCTTCCTTGATGACTGGATTGTTGTCAATAACGTCCGTCAACGCTCCGCCCTCCATAAACTCCATAACAACCCACAGTTCATTGTTCTGCTCTTGAAGGAATGAGTCCAAGAAATTGACAATGTTAGGGTGTTTGCTATCTTTCATAACAATGATCTCGTTGACGATGAGTTCTTTCCGTGGCTGATTGCGCAAGTCCATCTGTTTGATGGCAACCTGTCCCTTTGGACCCTTCTTACGGTAGATCTCACGCGCTATGTCCGAAGTAGCACCTTCCTTCACTCGTGCGACATAGACAGATCCCGAAGCACCTTGGCCAATCTTCTTTTGCTTCGAGTAGGATTCCAACGGGTTGTCTCTGGACACGACTTGCTTGAGCTTCGCCATGACTTCAGATTCGGACATGCTGGACATGCGAACCTCTTTGCTTCGCTCCTCAGTGGGCTTCTTCGTTGTCAGAGCAATCTCCGCTTGCTGTCTTGGATCAGGAGCAGCTGCTTGCTTAGCCGGAGCCTGATTTTGGGTTTTAGAAACATTGAGAGGCTTGACTTGTTGCACAGGGGCTGGCAGACGACTCGACTGAGTTGTACCATTGACGACATTTGGAGGCTGCCGTGACTGAGATTGCTGCCTTCGTGGGTCTGATCCTGTTCGGTAACGACTGGATGGTGATTCCTGTCGACCTCCATCGGGAGATCTCGCTTCACTACTAGTGGGCGAGTCGAAGGTTGGCCGAGCTGGTGAGCGGGATGTGCTCGTGGCCCCAAGAGGCGCCGGCGGAGCGGCTCGCTGGGCAGTCATAGGTTGCCTCGATGAGCTTTGAGGCTGTCCTTCTCGCTCTCTACCGGGCACTTGAGGAGCTGCTCTAGCGGGATTGTAGTGACTTGGGGAATCATCCACACCATAACCACCAATCTCTTGCTGTGCCATTGGTGTCCTGGATTTTGGTATTGATGCATTGTAAGCTTCCAATTCTCGGCGAGCTTGCTCTTCCTCACGCTCACGCTCTCGCTCACGCTCTCGCTCACGCTCTCTCTCCCGCCCAAGATCTTGTTCACGTCTGCGTTGGACTTCTCGGACTCTAAGGAGTTCCTCCTTTCGAGCAGCTTCTTCTTGTCGTCTTTGCTGTTCTTGATTGGCAATCTCCTTGATCCTGGCCGCATCTGCTTCCATATCATACCCGGACTTGTCGGTTGCGACGCGCTGTAGGCCTGGCTTTGGGGTGTTATTGGCTGATCGAGGAGGGGTGTTCTCTTGGTATTTATTCGAAAAGGTGTCTGCCCTGGAGGGTGGCGCCGGTCTTGGAGGTGCAATGGAGGTGCCCACACCGCCCATGCCAAATTGGCGATTTTGTGTCATCTCGGGAGCAGTTGGCACATTGCCAGACCCAGCATAGAGTTCAGGATGCTGCTCACGCATTTTGTGGTCAGAGTAGAATTCCAACACCTCAATGACAGCTTGAGGGTTTTTCTTGTAATCTTCTTTCGTGATTGCTGAGGCAGTCAAGAGCTTTTCCCACTCGACTGGCAAACCCACGAAACCTCCTGTCTGAGGATCAAAGCCGACATGAATGCGGTGGCTGAAATTCGTAGGATTGCTCACACCACCCATCCCAGGGCAACGTTCGTAAATTTTGTCGATCCAATCGTAGATTTCATCGTCATTCCTCACTTCACAGGTGATGGTTTTGGTGGGAAGGTCACGATTGACGGCCGCTTTAGTAGAGCCATCTTTTGGGTTGGAGACGCGCGTTATTTCGAAAGCCATGCGCGTTTCTTCGGATCGCGAAACACCGGTTACCGTGTTTAGTTGAATTGAGTGCATAAGTTTTCCCTGCTCATTTTTCATGAAATCAAGTCGGAACTCTCGAAGAATGAGGTATCTCTGATTCCAGCCAGCGAGGAATTTGTCTTCTTTGCAGCGAACGTAGCCTTCTTTAATGACATTTGAAATTGTTTGACTTTTGTTGCTGATCAGCGAGAGTGAGCTGTTGTTGGCAAAAAATGGCGCAGAAGGTGTAGATCCAGCCGGAGAGTTGGGTCCGAGAGACATCTGATCGAATGAAGTGGTTTGGGGGATGCTACTAGTTGAGGAGGCCACATTTAGGCGAGGACGGTCTGTAGGAGGTCGAGGCGCAGGTCCCGGATTCATGAATTGCCCGGGGGCATAAAGGCTAGAGCGAGTCAGCTCTGCGCACCTAATCGGAAGCGAACTGTGATCTGTTTGACTAGATCGAACTCGGCTTTGGAGGTTGAGGCGGATTCGGTAGAACGAAAACTTGCCCAGTCGGACCTCAAGCGCGAGCCTGCGGAGTTAAGAAACGTGGTATAGACTCACTTTGGAGGTTGTGAAGACGCCATTCTTGAGCAGGCTTTGACTCACTTGCCGTCTCCAATATTCAGTCAGGATACACGGCACCAGGCCAGGCCCCTTGAGAATTGAAGGATGAATTTTGGAGGATGAAGCGAATAGTTGTAGCTGCTGGTGGGGAAAGAAAACTGATTCTTTCTGGAGACCCGTCGAGTCTGGAGCAGTCTTCGTGCAGTCTTCGCGATATGTTCCACTCCGAGGTCAGCTGTTTCTGACAGCACATCAACTGCGTAGCGCCCAGCTCCGAGATCTAGTTATTAGTAAGAAGGCACACTATGAGGTTGGAGTACTCGTTATGGATCGCTCGGGCATTGAAGTGTTGAGTGAAAGAGAAAAGCGACTTGGTCGTTGGTGTCAGAGGCGAAGATTGTAGCGAACGTGACTTCTCCTGATCAACTGAAGATGAGGCCGGTGCAGCGAGCGGAAAATGCGACCTCTATTCACTGTCCCTATTCACGATGTGACGCCCATTGAGAGCCGCACCTATTGTCGCGCAGAATGAATGGTGAATGCGGTGTTCAAGCTGGACGTCCTCGACCAGCTAAAGTCCTCCGAGTGAGCGTTGGACGGGTCGAGCGAGTCTAGGTGCGGCGGTAGCAGCAGCCTGAATTCTCCCACACTGCAGTAGTCAACCCTCGTCTACCCCCTTCTCTCGCTTCAGCAGGGATGCATCGCAATTGATTTTGGCCCCACCGATCAAATGTCGTGCGGCGCACCGAATGATCAGATATTAATCAAACCATCCATCCATCTGCCTTTCCGCTCCCTTGCTGAAACAAGCGTGGCCCTTCCCTGTCCAAGGCTGAGGCACTCCACGGCAGTTTCATCAAATTTAGCCCAAGACCACGCACTACTCATCCTACTTCATACACGTTTCAATCCCCCAACAACAGATAGCACAGCCTTCAACCATCTCTACTGCAATATGCTCTGTTCTCAGGGTTCTGAGAACATCATCTGCGTGATGCATTGCGTATTGAATAATATGGTTGACGATGCCTTGCCGGCCTGCAGACGTGCCTCTACAACAGTGAGGTCAATTTCCACCTCAAAGGATACCACCTGGTAGACTGCGCACGGAGCAGAAATGAGTAGAGCCCTTGAAATTTTGGCCGGTAAACATTGGGCAATTGGCCACACCACCAGGACTTTTGACAAGCTTGCTAAAGATCGTATCCATCACGCTTCCCAGAGTTGGCCCTGGTTAAGGAGAGATTAGACTTGTACCCACTACGCTGGGCAATTTCTTCTCTGAGGTGATCTGAAGCAACTATAATCTGCCATCGCATCAGCCGTCATTCCTTCCGTACTTCTGGGGGCGTCATACTCACAGAAGCTCGCAAAATTGTCGTCTTGCAGGAGATCTTGACCGTTGATCACCCCAACAGTGAGGTTTCCAATGTCGAGACCCATGATTGTATGTACACCAGCTGTGTTTCCTCCAATTGATAGCAGTGTTGGATCGTTCGCAATCAAGGGCGGATAATCGTTTACGATGAATTCCGAAAACGTGTAAGGATATGGCCGTTTGTACCTGGATGACTGAGTCAGTGGCACTTTGCTCAAGAAAATAAGCTCCGCAGAAGGATTGGAGCGTTCAAAATGTTGCTGTTCGAACAAGGGACCTACTAGTTGTCTGGTATCCGCTCTTTGCCGAATCCTTTGGGTGCAATGTTGCCTCGATCATCAATCGCAACACCATTCCAGCTCGCAAGTACGGGTCCATTAAATGTTCCGTTCGGGTGCTTCAGGGGTGAAATTGCTGAAAAGACGCGGGACCAAGGTATGCCTCCTAGGAGTCCGGACCCCGCGCAAGAGGACTTGATAGTTTGATCAACTGCAAGAGGAATTGCCAATAGAGAATTGGGGGCCCAACAAATCACCGCCGTTTAGCTGACCCTGGAAGCACAAGATAGCTGCCAAATCTTCGCCCAGATTGAAGACCAAGCGGTTGGCTGCGACACAATCAAGGAAGGTGATGAAACCACTGCGGTCAAGATAGCCGTGATTCGCGAGGGCATTTTGTGCTGGGCATGGTCGTCGTGCTTGGCCAGGAAGCGGGCCAGCATAAGCATGCACACCGGCGACATCAACGAGCTGGCTTGAAGACCAGGTGAAGGACGATGAACCCAAGGACACGCCAGCTGAGAGACCAGGGGACGAAAGCCGTTCCGAAGCAGACGCAACCTGACGATCAAGAAGGTTAGGAAAAGCTACAGAGAGCCAAAACAGACCGCAGGCCAGCACGAGGACTAGGCAAACAGGAGACATGATCAGGAAGAAGGAATGTGCTCAGACAACTAATTAGTGGCAGGGCAAATGTGACGAGTGGCGGTCAGGCTCATGTGGGGACAAGTTTACTGAACCTGGGGCCTTTGAATGAAGGTGCAAGCTGGAGAAGGGTTAATACGACGTTGAGATGTGCGTAGGAAATGAGAATGAACCACCTCGGATCAGATTGTAGACTTCCCCAGTGAGAGAATGTGATGCTTTCTAAACGGGCTAAGATCAACCAGGTACTTGACCAGGAAGACATATCGGTCTTGTTACCAGCACACTAAGACTGCTCGCTGTCTTCTTTCTCTCCTGCTCGCTTGGTCACTCTCTTTCGGCATCATTGCTGCACAGAAGCTAATCAAAAGAAACGGGGCTTGCTGTGTGCTATGTCGTTGGGACAAAAAAGGGGACGACTACCAGGACTTTTCGCGATATGGGCCAAGGGCGCACAACATGTCGAGGTCAACTTGAA